>Ga0099825_1001265_pt1 | contig 31730 bp, 13 predicted proteins | sample SiratroredBW_FD_76838 | JGI IMG/M metagenome (GOLD analysis project Ga0099825, IMG submission 76838) | Root nodule microbial communities of legume samples collected from California, USA - Siratro red BW | ecosystem: Host-associated > Plants > Roots > Nodule | place: USA: California | collected...
ATCAGTAGCACCACTATCAATAATCCAAGAACTAAAGGAAGAGAGAAATTTATTACCAATGTGTGTTGTTGTGTTGGAAGGAATATCAGAGATTTGATTAGAGACATTGTCACTGGATTTAGATTGTTATAGAAGGGTTAACAATGTTTGATACTGTTCTGGAGTAAAACCAATATGCTGAGAATGTACCTCTGTCCTTGAACCTTCATGATTCTACTGATTATTATTAAACTTGAACTGAGGTGGAAAACCATGCCTTGTATAGCACGTATCAATCACATGTCTTGTCTTTCCACAATGACTGCAGACATTAGAAGTATATCATCTTCCAAAACTACTTCTGTTAGTATCATTCATTGTTTTTGACTGATCACCAAAAATTTGTCTCTCTTGGTGTGTACCAATAAAACAAACCATATGTTGATGAGAACTAACATGATAAGGTGAAAAATATTGTGAGGGATGAATAATTTTGGCCATGATAAATGTAGCAACCAGAGCTCTCAAATTAGAGATCTGATACCATATTATGAAAATAAAGAGAAGAACAAAGATGAACAAAAGACATGAGAATAAATATATGCTCTCTGTTTTTCTGTGTATTTCTTTCAAAATAAAGAACTGAATATATACAAGTATTGTACCCATTTTAGGTATAGCTAAATAAAGAAAACAAAATAAAATTATTCCAATATGATAATATCATAAAAAAAAATAAATGATTTTTCTATTTATATAAACTTTCCTCAATTGAGGTAACATTTTACTTATACCACTTATATTTTAAAACTATATTTTAGGTTCTAATATGATTATATTATAAAATCATTTTTTATGATCTTAAAACATTTCAAATTCTCTAATTTTAAATAATCCAAATACTTTAATGAAATTTTAGAATTTCATTTTCTTTTCAAATTCCATACCTAAACAATATATTTTGTTACAAAACATTTCAAAATCTTTAAATAAATGAATTAGTCTCTTAATTTTTTTTTTTATCAAATACAATATCGAAAAAAAAGGTAAGAATGCGAGGAACTAATTAATCCAATGAATAATACGTAAAAGAAGAGTTTGAAAATATTATATAATTGATAAGATTATGCTCACTAATAGGATATTCATTAATTCACATAAACTTCTATTTTCAAATAAAAAAGATGTAAAGTCCTGATTATATATATATAGATAGATATAGATATAGATATATAAGTGTGTAATATAAATTTATTGGAACTCTTAGTAGTTGTGTTAATGTTTACTTGTAATATTTTATCTTTTATACCAAGTAAAATCATAGTAGTTCACAATTTTATATATAAGAATAAACTATTATAATTTTAATCATTATGCATATGATATATGTACATACACATATCATATTTTATCACCATATGAAGGAATATATATCACGACTTACATTACTAAGCAGTTATCCGGATGAATAAATTCCTCTTCCATTTCAATAAACACTTTAAAGTGAAACATTATCAATTAGATGTCATAACACTCACTCCCATCCTCAAGTACACAATAAATTTGTCACTTAATGTCTTTTGAAAAACTTATGTATATGAAATATTTTTTTCATAAGATACTACCTAACTTCCTGAAAATATTAATTGGTAATAAGTGACACATATATGTAGTCAAACATTGTTTGAGCTGAGTCATATGATTTAATTTATTATTATGTTAACTTGTAATTTTAATATAATATAAAAAATATAAGTATTATTTAATTAATAATATAAAAGAGATGGACATATATTTTAATATTAGTGTGACTTGTTGTCCTACAACAAATTTGTTCTAGTAAATTAAATCAAAAAATAATCCTGTTTGTACTGCTATAACCATCGCAACAAGATATATGTCCTTTTATATTGAATATTTTCGTAATACAAATGCCATTTAAGAAAACCTTAAAATATAAGTATAAATTTCGTATAATTAAAACATTTAATTTTTTTTATAAAAATTCTTTGATTTTATATTTAAGTTTTTTTTATTTAAATTTTAGTTAATATTTTGAATAAAATAAGTGTTGAGCAATATGAGGTAATAGTGATTTTCCATTAAATTATTGCTACGATCGCCACAATATTTCTAAGAACGATGTTGTTCTTTTAAAATTTTAGTTTTAGGTACAATTAGAAAACACAATTTTGGTTTTAGAATTAAATCTTATGGGTATGGCTCGTTTAATAGGTATGATGGGATAAAAATAAACAAGAGAAAAGAGGAAAAAAAAAAAGAGAAAGAATGTTAACTTACTAAATTTGTTGCTCGTAAAAAAAATAAATTGTTGCTCGTAAAAGAGCAACATATAACTATAGAAATTCTATATAATTTTTTTAGTAGGGGGATAAAGATACTAATAAGACATGACGTGGAAGTGTATCACGCTGATAATAATAAAATATATATTTTAATTTAGGATTGTTTATTATAACGGTATTAAACTTTGTCCACTCAAAAATCATTATTTAGAATGGGTAACCTTTGGATTCTAATATGGTTCCATTATTTTGAACAAGTGGCATTAGTTTACTACTCAAAAAGTTATCATCTTGTTGTCAACTCACAAAAGAAATCCTTTTTTAATATAGGAGTCTTATTTAAACAAACCACACACTTTACCATAAAAGTGATACGTAAAAGTCACACACTTCATAAAAAAATAATTATATCTTTCATAACTTAACTAATATTAACATGTAAGTTTCACCACATAATTAACTTTTTTACATATTTATCTTCTATGTTTTTATATTGACAATTTTCACAAAACAATGTTAAGAGTGATAAAAAAAACATGCATTTAATTACAAAGAAAATAGTAACTATAACTCTATGGATTGCCGCCAAATTAGGTGGTATAAAGTATATGTGTTAAACGAGAGAAGGACCATGAAATTGATGACATGGAACAATTGAATTCAAATGAAGTATGCAAAGGTTGATTAGGTTGTACTCCAAAATTAAATTTGAATTTGAATTTGTCAAAGTAGATGACTTTGACAATAAATAATAATATAACTATTATTCAATTAATTATTGTTTTTTTTTCTTGAAATAGTAGATTATTTCATTATTTAAATATTAAATATAATAGTGTATATTTCTAAAAAAAATTATTCCAAAAAATCTAACAAAAGTATGTTTTTAAACCACAATTTTTTTTCAAAATAAAATTAAAATCTATGACCAATTCAATCCTAGATTGGGTTATGTTAATTAATTTATTTTTTTAATTGGACTGACTGATAAACCTATCCCAATTACACCCTACACTTTATAGTAAATATAATTGTGAATGAATATGCTGCCATTTATAAGGTTTGTAATGATTGAGAACCACCAAATAGGCTTAGGTGGCTGATAACAATAGTTTTGTTGATAATGTTACGTATATTACATGATTATATTATATAGTTTTTGAAGAGTCATCACAAGACAAAGACAAAACATGGAACCTAACAAAGACAAAATCTGCTGACAGAGAAGAACATGTTATAATCTTATATAGTACAAATAAAAGTTTGACTCGAGTCAATATTACCAATGTGTTTGATAGAGTTATCATTTTGAGAATTATTCTAAATCATTCCACCACATTTACTTGGTAAAGATAAATATTCAATTATCTCGATAATTGGTTAAATATTCAATAAAATTACAGTTAGAATTGATTTTTATTTAAATAATTTGTTCAAAAATAATTTTAAAATGATTCTATTTTACATAATAAAAAAGGTATGGAGCCATACCAAAAAAAATTAAAAGGAAAAGTTGTTAAGAAATTTGGGATGATGTTTTTTAGAGTGAGAAGTTTTTAGATGTATGAAAATAACTTATTTTTCAAGATTTGTTCTTTAACAAAATTTGGCTAATACTAAACACATTAATTATTTTTATTGTTTTTCAATCTAAAATATAATGATTGCATATCACAAATATTAAATATGTTTTACTTTTTCATTTAATCCTTTCTTTGTAAACATTTATGGCAGCCATTTTGGAGGCTGGCTATTGTTTTAATTTATTTAACTACAACTGTAAAACTTTTAGTTACTAGGCTAATAAAAATTTCAAATGTGTATATGGTGCCTAAAATTTGTAGAGCTATGATTGAAGTACAAAAATGACAAATTTTGAAAACCAAAAATTCCGTAGTCCATCAATAATTTGTAAGATACGTATGATCCATTTTCTTTATAAAATAATATTTTTTTTCGAGAAGCTATGATTGATGCCAAACTAGTGACAACAAACATTGGCCAAATATAAAGATTTGTAATATATGAAAGTATCATTAATTGGTTGAATATAATGACTTTTTCTTTTGTTTCCTTTTTGAAATAATTCATGGTTTTAAATTAATATAAGTGGTTAAATTAACATAGTAAGGAGTTGAACAAAGACTTGTGAGGCAAAATGCATGAACTTAAGAGTTAAAAATTTAACCCAATATTATCAATAGAACAAATTTATCTGGTCAATCGATTAGAACTTATAATTGATATATTTTTTAAAATGACTATTATAAAAGTTAACAAACTTTTTAAATATTAGGATTTAATAACTGATTGATAATGTAAAAATTTTGCAGTATAAATGTGTAATCTATTTTTTTTATAAATTAATAAGACAAATAAAAGTGAATTATACTGTTGCAAAAAGTTAACAAAAAAACGCTTTTTTTTCAACAGTATAGGTAAAAATAATTATTTGATTTCATTAATTTCAATTCAAAATATTTTTTTAAACATCTCTTATTAGACTATTTCTAATGCAATAAGTCTTATTTTATTTTATTTTGTTATATGTTATATTATTATTTTGCAATTTTGTTTCAATCTTATAAAATTCAAACTTTAATTTTTAAAGCTTAAAAAATAATTCTTTAATTTTATAATTCAAATTCTTAAATCTCATGTTATATCAGTATGCTTCAATAAAGTATCTTATAAGTCTTAAATTTTAAATTTATGATCTGGTCATCACTTTACATTTAAAATAATTTATATATTTAATACAAGAGTAATTCTATAATCATCTTTACGTGTATAGTATTATGTCACATTATTTTTAAGTTTTTTTTTTCTAATTTTCATTTAAATACAAAAAATATAAGACTTCTACTTAATAATTTTTTATTTATACTTTAACTTTTTAAAATTTAAAAGATATATCTTTGTTCTTATAATTTAGTATCTTATTTAACATTTGTATCTTAAATTGCGTGGTACATGATGATAGTGTTTTCTAAATATATCTAGAACACGTTGGTGAGTGTGAAAAGAAAAAGTTAGCTAGTTAGTATTTATGAAGTTAAAAGTTAATTAACCAAGAGGTAAAAACAAGACTACCACGAATTCTTCCTCCATCCTAATACCTTCAGTTCAACATCTCTACATCTCTATATTCCAGTGAAAAATATAAATATATCCTTAAATGATAAATGGTAAAAAATCAAAATATCTTCTATCTTCATTTATCTCCTTAACCACTCTTATCCGCTTCATTATTCCTTTGCTTACAACCGATTCACTGTTTTACTGTAACATCCGGTTTAGTCATTATATCTGTTTTTCACTTTCACCGTCAACAAAAGTGATTTGTGCATGTGGGTGAGAGTTGCAACATTCGCATCGCAGATTTGAGAGGAGAAGTTGCGTATTTGTTTCAATTTGAATTAAAGTTTTAAACAAGTGAAAAGTAAAAAAGAAATTATGTTTATTAGCAATTTGTGAGTCGTATTGATGATTAGGGTAGTTAATTTGATAATTGGGTTGCCATCGACAGTGAATCTGCATCGGAGAAGATGAACTTCATATGAACCGGATGCCCCGCGTCCGGTTTAGATTTTGGAAAAAAACCAAAATGTAAACCGGATGGGGTGTCATCCGTTTCATATTTTCCAAATAAAAATGTGAATCGGATGGCAACCCATCCGGTTTACATTTTGAAAAAAATTGTAAACCGGATGGAGGGCATTCGGTTCAATCATTTTTTTTTTAAAACAGAAGGTCATTTTTACAGGGACAATTTTGATATTTTAAAAACTTATGGAGGTGCAGGACGAGAGTATTGGGGTGCAGAAAGAATCCGTCCAAGACTATTTAACAAGATAATGAGCCACATGGAATGTACATTCGGTATATTTTCTGAGAAAAAAAAAAGGAAGACAATTACATTTTGCACCCCATGGTTTATGAAGGTGCACCTACCCAGTTCAAATTTATAAAACAATTCCATTCCGAATTGGATGATCAAGAACTTTATGAATAGCAAAATTTAAAATATATTTTCAGATTTGAAGATATATTTTAAAATATATATTTCAAAATATTATACATTCTAAAATATATTTTTGAATCCAAAAATGTATTCTAAATATCTTAATATATTATGGATGACATATTTTAAAATGTATTTGCGAATCTAGAAATATATTTTAAATGCACAATCTAAAATACATATTTCTGCAGGTAAAATTAAAAATTCAATTTTTATCAAGGTGCGGCATCAATATATCGGGTGTAGGATGCATTGTCGGAAAGGATGTGAAACATCATGTGTTGATCCACATATGGCCCTAATTTCAGAGAGCTTTTTCCTGAACTTTCATATATTCTTTCTACACCTCCATATCTTTTTATTCTTTTTTTAATTGTTTATTTTGAAAAGATTCATTTATCTTTGTATAGGTTATTGTATATGTGTTAACTTTTAGAAAAGTTTATTTTGGAACGTAAAATTTAATTTTCAAAACAGTCTATTTGGAAAGCTAATTTGTTTTGGAAGAACTTATTTTAAAAGTATAATTTAACTTTCAGATTTGAAAATAATTTTTGGAATAGGTCAATTTGAAACCTAAAAAAGACATCTTTATAATATTTTTGAAATAACCTAGAAGTTATTTTCGGATTCTCGAAAACAACTTTTGAAATTTACCATTCTAGAAACATTTGTGTTTGCGGAAAAACCTCTCCCACAAGTCATGTACAGTGTCATTCCTCTTTCTCTTTTTTCTTTCATTAACAATAATATTTCTTTCTTTTTTCATTAATAATAATATACAATAATAAAGACAGCAAGATCTATAGAAATGAACTTTAATTTAGGATTATGGAAGTATATAGGTAAAATAGACAGTGTAATATTTATTGAAGGACAATATAAAAAAGTTAAAAAGGTATGGAGGTGCAGGAAAATACTCTGTTAATCTCAATCCACAAATATTTTTCAAACACAATGGGTTGACGAATTTTTCCTTCCTCCACCTCTATAATCTCGTCTTGCACCTTCATAAAAAATTAAAATCCAAAAAAATATCTTTACTAAAATGATGAAAAAAGATATACATTTTAAAAAAAATATAAATCGGACTGATCGTGTTTGGTTTAAAAAAAAATTAATATTAATTATAAAAGGTTGCATGAATTATAAACTGGATAAGAAATTGAGAGCTACAATCTGATTTAAAATTTGTAAATAGGACATTATCTTATTCGATTTATATTTTAAGAAAATTTACAAACTAGACGTCATCCTGATCGAATTATATTTAAAAAAAAATTGTAAATCGAAACCTACCCTATCTGATTTACATTTTGTAAATGGAATGATGTACACTTAGCAACCATCTGATTTGTAAATTCTTTTAAAATGTAAACAGGAGGGTGGCGTTCGGTTTCCAAAACGTTAATAGTTTCTCCTTTTGATTGGCGAGAGTGCCATTTCTCTACTCGACGAATAGGTTTCTGCAACGGCAAATGAACAAGGAAGACATTATTTCTTTAAGGGAAGCTTCCCTGCAAATACGTTAATCCAAATCCAAAACAATCTCTCAAAGGCAACACAATTAACACTTAACCATGAAACTCCAAACAAGTAAGTGATTTGATGAAGGTAGGAGCTGAACTTGTGAATATTGAATCTACCCAATTCTCAATATGAACTCAAATCTCAACTTTGCTCAATTGCGTACCCATGGAACCTATGCAAGAACTCAACTTTCAGAATCGAAATCGGAAGGAGACGAAAATATAATGAAAATAAAATTGCCAATGATTACGGAAGAAGTTTGTAACAGTGCAAGGAGAGTTTGGGACAAGAAGCGGGTCAGAGCATAAGTAGTTGGTGTGAGAAAAAAGTAATGGCGGAAATTAGCAGAAAAACCCAGAATTTAGGAGTAAGGAGTGATGTTGGGAGGGAACACAAGAGATGGAACAAATTGGAGAAGAAAAGGAAAAAGAATGGATGATCATCTAAGAAAGGGAAAAGAAAGAAAAGTATACTGGATGAAGTCATCCGACGTACATGAGGAGGTGAAGGGCGTTTTGGGATTATACACTTTCAAATTAAGGGTAAAATAGATTTTTTAAATCTAGTATGGAGGTGCAGGACTAGGTCATGGAGGTGGAGAAAGAATTCGTCCAATGGGTTCCGTAGAATGGTCCATGGGCTTTAACTCACAATGACAAATCTAAAAGAAAGTTTCTTCCAAAAGGTTTGAAACTACAAATGATTGAATAATTGAACTAGTAAAGGTTAATAGTGAATAATAGACTAATATCATGCATAACAAAGATCTTTTTATTTAATTAGAATAAGAGTATATTTGGATTTTTTTTATAAGTATCTATAACAGATAATAATATATATTAGTTTTTATCTGTATATATATATATAAGAAATATCGATAATAAACCGCACTAAAAAATAGTGAAAGTATTTTTATTGTAGAATTGCAATTATTGATAAAAAAAAGATTATTTTTATAGTTTTTTTTCAAATATTTATTTTTATGTTTTGATAATTGTTTTTAACTATTGTAATAATTGCATACAAAATTATATTATTTTTTATCATCATAAAAAAGTACGGACATGTAGAAACTTTACATCTATACTTCTACTAATTTATAAGAAAGAAGAATAATAAAACTAAGCTAAAATAATTTTTTTATAAGTTAAAATTAACTTATATATAAGTTTAAAAAAGTAGACAAACTATATAACAGAAATCTTATAATTAACTTATGTATAATCAATTTTTAATTTTTTATAAGTGATTTTTAGCTTAAACAAAAATATACTTTTATTATTTTTTTTCTTAAAAGTACTTACAAAAAAAATCTAAATAAAATTAAATTCTACAACAAAATCACAAAATCTTGGCGTCTTCTCTATCCAATGAATAACTACTCTATTTTGAAACCAAACTTACTTTCATCGAATACGATAAAAACTTTCTTCTATGAAAAACAAAAATCTCTATTTGAACTTTCTGGATTTGTAATTCAAACACACACTAACAAATTAGAATGCAAGTGTTATTTTGTATGGAAGTGTGAAAGTTTGATTAAAGGACAAAGAAAGGAACAAATAGGGGATAAGTGATTGTAGTGTAGCATTGGTGTTATTGTATAAGAAGCTTTTGTATTTTTTAGGGTTTTTGTTGGATGTGGACAACTCACATGTAAATTAAAAGGGTTGTTTTTCTAGTTGTAGTTCTATCTGTACACATTTGGAAAGAAAGAATGAAAATAAACAAACTTCAACATAATTTCTCTTGTTTCCATTCAGTAGAATATAGGGAAGGTAAGGTATGAAAGAGTTGTTTTTAGTATCATGACAAAAGTGTCCTACATTATAAAGGTCGTTTTCTTAGTTTAAAATAATTAAACTTCCATATAAAAATGAAAATGAAAACCAAAACCCTAATATACCCAACCCAATTAGATAAAATATTCCATTCTAAAACAGTTGCTTGAAATATAAACAAATGATCTCTATATATAAATTAGAATAACAATATTGAAGGAGAGTGTTTTGGGTCATTCTAAACGAGAATCATTCATTTTTTGAACTCTTATTTGTAGGATTTTTATTTATCTATTTCAATAAACTATTTAAATGTTTTTTAAATAAATTATCGAGAATTAAAAATAACATTAAATGACAGCATAAACTATTTTCAGATATAATATAATTTATAAACTATTTATCATAAAGGCATGGTGCGCATCGCTTTCAGCAAAATAAAAACAAACAATCAATCACAAAATTAAAATACAATTTACATATTAAATTCTTTTTGCTTATTATAAATTTTAATTATAATATGTTTATTTATAGAAGTATTTATTTATTACAATTTTCATTCATATAAAGAAACATAGTACACTAAAACATTGTTAAAATACTACTTCAATATTATTATGTGATTTTCCTTTTAATCAATCATCCCCATGTTTTAACATTCACTTCACTTTTTGCCAAGCCTCTCTCTACAAAACACACTCTTATTTTGCTTCTTTAAAAATGAAAATTGGTTGCCTACTTCTCATCAAAACAACTTTGCTTTCATACATCTAAACAAAAAAAAATTATAAATATTTTTTTATTATGAATATTCTTTTATTCATAACTTTATTTTAATCATTTAATTCTAACAAATTAAAATAAAAATACCAACAATGTCATAGTATTAATCTTATTCCACTAATGGTTGAAATATTTGTATCTATGAATAGCAAAGATCATTAAAAATACTTGTTTAATATTTATTATAAATTTTATTAAATTTGAAGGTAATCAGAAGCTTGCATTTTGTTTGGTCATGCCTACTTTTGGTTTCTCTTTGGTGGTCATTTTTATAATTTGTAAGAACAAACATTACTGGCATACTTATTGCAAAGCACATTCCCTCCTCAAACATTTCAATATTTCAATAGCCGTTGCACTTTTGTCTGTTTGTGCTGTTCCCACATTTTCAAACCCAACTCCAATCCCATGCAAACACTCTCTTCTCCTCACTGCCTCACCCCCACACTCTAAATTCAACCCCTTCCCTCAAACCCAATGGGTTGCTGTTTAAGTACACCCAAAAACCAAACCCAAACCACTCAGAAAAACCAACTTCATCAACCACCACCTCCACAGCCGCCGCCGCCGCCCCCATCACCACCACCACCACCCCCTTTTGAAGAGGAATCTGTGAAAGAGGTCCTCTCAGAGACCCCAATTGCCAACCCCCCTAAAGTTCCAATTTTGACGCCAGAAACAAATACCCTTTTGCCTCTCCTTCAAAACCCACTTCCCGTTTTCGAAACCAAGCCCCCCATTGAAGAACTTTCCGAGCCGGTCTCTCAGCTCTCAGAAACATGCAGCATGAGCGAAAGCTTCTCCGCCGCCACGACCACCACCGCCACCGTCACCGAGGTGAGAGAAGAAGACGAAGCAACCAGCAAAGTCCACAAGTGGGATCGGTCTCCGTCCAGGAAGAGACCCCACGCCCCAGATGGAAACTTGGCCGGCGGAAGAGACCGTAGGCTCAAGTCGCCGGCGAGGAGGTCGGAGCCGTCGCCGGAGAAGAAAATCAAGGGCGGTTCCAGGCCACTTAGGGGTAGGGAACCGAGGGAGTCCGTCGCGGCGGCAAATCGGAGGCGAAATGCTGGCGCCGCTGCCATCCGGAGGGACTCCGGCGAAGGCTCAGGTCGGAGGTCGAGGTCGCCGGCGCGTGCTATGACGGGAAAGGTGAGTGCAGGTGGTAGTCGGAAAGAGGTTGCGCCGCCGAGTATGGCAGAGAAGAAAGAGACTGCCCCAGTATTTGCTGTGGGAAAAGGGAAAGAGAAGGAAAGTAAGAGTGAGAGTGAGGAAGTTGGGGAGAAAAACGACGTCGCATCGCCGGAAGAGTGCCTCGAGAACCCGCACGTTTCGATGGAGTGCTTTATTTTTCTGTAGAAGCACGTTTTTCAAGCCTTTTGGGACTTCTAGAAGCGATTTTCACATGCAAGTTGCTTTCGCTGCAAGCAGTAGCAGTTTCACTTTTGACATTTTTAAGGCCTTTGTTAAAACGGTGCAGCTTTTGTGATTCGCTTTTTCATTCTTCATCACAATTTACTTGGTGTAAATAATTCTTATGAAATGAGTCCCTATTATTTCGTATTTCTTCTTATTTGTTTCACACATCCGGATTTTACGAGCTTCACAGAGTTTCAATAAATTATAAGTTTTAATATGTTTTTATTATTATTTGTTGTTATAAATGTATTTAATTGATCATTGAACTAAAAAAAATGGTTTTATTTTTGTATGGGATGATTTATATTCTAATTAGTTTAATAAAAAAATAGCGAATTTTTGTGGTGAAAAAATTGATAACAGATTGCTTGTATATATCTATTTTTTCCATAGCGCAGATATCTTTCTAGAAATAATTAAAAATTAATTTTTAAAATATAAATAAATAAATTATTATTAATTTCATTACCTTTATAATAATGATTGTGAAAGTAAAAAAGGAAAAAAGTATCTTTAATGTGGTTGGGAGCCATCAATGCCCTTAAACATGTATGGAGAAACACTATGTGCCACCAAAGTATTTCTATTTTGTCTTTTCACCGAAAAGGAAAGTGTGGTTAAAATGAAAGAAAGGTCCTTTAATTCAGTTTATTTTTAAGAAAAGGTTACATCTTTATTTATTTATTTACAAGTTCTCCCCCATGATCTCTTACAAGTTATATCTTAATTTGTGGAACTATGGAAGGTGTGGATTTGTCGAAGAATGTGACACAAGCAAAGAGGTAAATGGTTGTGGAAATTGGAAGGCATCTTGGCATCTTTTTCTTTATGGGGATGGTGAAGAGGGTGCCTTTTTGATTATTGATAATGGCGTGGATTGTCTTCTATTTGTAGTGGGAAAGCGTGACAACAATCAAAATCTTGCCTAATTGATCACAGGTACAAACAAAATATTAAGAGATATCATCATATCATTGGAAGTTTCATCTCATAACAATGAAAGAAAGAAAGGATGCTGTGAAACATTAAAAAATAGGATTTTTAATCTGATCTGTAATAGAATTCGTAGGAAATAAGAAACAAGAAAAAAATATATATAATGTAAACAAGAATATAAAAACTAAATTATCATTAACTTTATATATATATATATATATATATTATATTTAACGTGAAATATTTTAGAGCTTGTTAGTAAATAATAAAAAAGTTTAATAGACCTATCTTGCAAATAAATTAATGGTAGGCATAATTAAAGAAATAAAAGACAATGTTAAAGATGATAATCACTGAAGTAACAATCAACATTTCAAATTGTTGTTTATCCTCATAAAAGACTAAATTATGAGAAATTTGAAATAATTCTCCAATACATAGAAATTCGTTCATAGCACTCATAAAAATAAAGTTAACCTAACTAAATTATCTTAATATTAGTTAGAGTAAGGAAACAAAAATAAATAAATACCATGTTGTTTCTTGTTCTTCTAAAACATAAAAAAAAAAGTCTCCTAAAAGATATAAAAACATATAGTATAAGGTTATCAGCTTGGTCAACATAAAAATAAATTAACAATTTCAAGAAAAATAATGATTATGTCTACTCGGTCTATTATATTTGTTTAACTCTTTTTTAAATAACATCATTTTGTTCATTTGATTTTTCTAAATATTTATCGATTATTATCATTCATTATTTATTATATATTTATTGTAGATATTATACAAAGTACACTTAACTCTATAATCAACTCAATTATTCTTATAAAAATTATATGATCTTGTTTTATTTTTTATTTCAAATATTGTTGAGATTTTAAGTCTTTGAGATGGTGAACTCTCACTTAAATGTTTTGAGATGGTGAACTCTCACTTAAATGTTTAAATAGGTAGGATATATCTCTAAAAGACATTTTGTTACTTAAATGAACTCAAAATCAATGAGACTAATAAATATACAACTATGAATGTCATATATAAGAATCTATTTACCATGAATCATTTGTTTGATTCATTATCCGATATTTTTTGGATCGGTTAAGATTATACCTGAGATTCAACGTCAGTATATTTAACAATTTCCAAATCTTGATCTTCAATTGCAACAGCTTGGTAACTGCTTAGGTTGTTATCATGGACTTAGGCTTAACAACTCAACACAAAGTACAAATATATATAGCAATCGCTACAGGATTACTATTCAGTTTTCATACTCACTTATATATTCTCTCTCACTTACCTTATTGATCACATACTTACTTGACCGTCAGAGTATCTTTTACAGGTAAACCTCTTGGCAAACCTCATAGCTATAACAACTCAAGACCATCAAGTATTTAAACTCAAATCAGGTCAATCAGGTCGATTTCAGCCCACCTATCAAGACACTAGTTTAGTTTTCGATAAGAACAGTTCATATGTTATATTTTATTAATATTTAATTTCATGATTATGGATATAATCTCATTTACGTACTTAATTTATTAATATATATCTCCAAAATCATTTCAATATTAAATGATAAAATAATGTAAACTATACCATACATGGTTTTTTTCAAAATAAATATAGATATAAATTGGAAACACGTCCCCGGTCAAGTTCTCATATTCTTGTTAGTTAAGATTTTAAGTTTATCAAGAAATATACCACACTTCAAATTCTTCTAAACTTTTACAACAATTCGAGATGTCGCCTCTCAACTTCTTTCAAATTTGTTGCCCAAATTTAAAAGCAAAACATGTCAGATGTTGTATTTTATAAATACTTTAACGCTTTTGACTTTATCATTGATTAAAAGAATCGTATATCAATAAAATGCTTCATATCAAAATCATAGTTATTTAGTTTGTATAATCGACCAAAATAGTTAATCAACTACCGTGGACTTTCTCATTTTGTCCATGTTAAAATATCTCTTCATGTTGATTTTAATTTAATTATCATGCATTTTTAGTGAAAAAAACTTCTATATTATTAAGGAATTAAAAATTATTATTCACAAATAATTATTCTAAAAATCGTGAATTTTATCCTTCATAAAAATTTGTAATTCTAAGACAACGTAAATCTATTTTCCCCTCATTCCATCAGAAAGAATATTTATTACTATGTTTTATTAATCATTGTGCCCCTAAAAAAGAGGATGTAATGATATTCTACTCACTTTGGCAGATCAAAACAGCAAATTGCTGAACAGCTTGAGCACCACGCAACTCTACATGATAACTCTCAAAAGGCATCTAACTTTAACCATAATTTCCTTGGAAAAGGGAACTTCTCAAAATTTCATGCTTTGTAAGGCACTTTCATTGGAAATTACCATGCAATTGTTGAACATCATATGTACAGAAAGGCTAAAGTGTTGGAGTGCTGCTTGTACATTTATCAAATAACTTCAACAATTGGTTCTAAACTTAGATCTAAATCAAATATTTTACACTATCATCAAGTAGGATCCACCCAATTGATTAGGGAGGAAACTGGTTTCAACTGTGTGGTGCTAGATGACACCTGACCTTAATTCTTGCCCCAGTTCAAAAGGGATGAACCATCATATTCTAGTTACTTGTTAGATTATGGTATCTCGTTGATGCTCTTAAGGTGCAAGTAAGCATGAAGTGTGTTGAATAGGCCATGACATGGGCTCGCGGTGACATGGTGCAGGAACAGGAAGTGCAATGAACGAAGGAATCTGCTCTCCAGGCATCAACACCAGTACACCTCTTCCATAAATGCTCATCTAATTAACTTGAACAGAAATAAAACAAAAACAGTAGCTTTCATTAGAAAAACAGTACATCCATCATTCCACAAGAGTAATGCAACTTAAAAGTTAAACGCATGCCACAGCTGCACTAAAACTAATGTATAATATTAGAGGAAAGTTTAAAGCACTGTTTGAGAAAAATAACTACATATGCAAGTGAATAGTGTAAGATAGGGTATTAAACTACCTTGTTTTGTAAAAGTTGAACTAGTAGATATCATTATATTTTACATGTGGTTAAGCATTGCCTTCGAAGTATAGTAAAGTGTCGGCACATGCAGAAGTGGTCATCAAGAAAGGCATGTCGATTTAATCGGACTAGGAATGTGATGATGCTACAATCATAACACCACTAAACTCATCACTTATTTAAGAAAGTTTTTAAACAGAAAATATGTATAGTATGTTCATAAAAAATTGTAATGCAATCATCTGCTGGATTGGAAATAGTGTACTGTGTATGAAGACTGGTTGCTGGAAAAGAACTGGTATCTTCTGTACATGAAGCCCAAAACAATAATCAAGTGATAGAGTTTTGTTCTTTTACCAAAACAGTGTGCTATAATCACCAAAGGAAAACAACTTTTGACCTCAACATCAAGGTTTATGGACCACATTTGTCTACATTTTCCAAAGAATTTATAAGGATTGGAATAAAACCACGAGCAATCTAATCTAAAACCTTTTCATGAGAAATTGTCCACCACCTGAGAGCATAAATGGGAGAACTAATCTTCCCAATTTGAGAGCTGAATTTATCTTGGATGATTGAATGGAGTGTGACCGTGATTAATAGTAACATGGAGTAGTTAATGAAGAAACCTTCCTCATTAATTTTTTTTATTACAATTAGTAGCACTCGGCAATAAATTAGGTTCCAGAAGTTTGATACAACTAATTGTTTCTCTGCTCTGTCATTTGAAAGGAAAACACAAGCTACTAACATATCGTAGTCCCCATAAGATAAACAAACTAGTAAGAACAGATAAAAAGACAATAAGCGTTTCCCTCAAGAGGTTCTTGTACATGAAAAACATAAAAACCAGTTAGAAGTGAGAAAGAATATTTATGATATACTATCAGAAGATATTTGAGACCTAAAAGCCAGTGAATTTGAGCTCTTTCCAACAAGATTTCAGGGCCAAAATGTTTTCACTAAGCCAATTACGTTTACCTTATGGAAAACTGAAAATCCTTTTCAACTTGACCAAGAAGCATATATAGCAAAAATACTCTAGTATGTTTAACATCATTACTTGTTGGTATGCAAGTTGATGACTTTGTTGCCCATGCACATTCAAAGCCATGGAAAAAAGACCAAATAATAAAAGGGGGGGAGCAAAAGTGCACCTTGGGTGATAGATTTTCGAACTTTCCACCAAAGTCGATTTGGTGTTCAAGATCTATCGGAGTTGCAACACTGGCTTCACTTGATCTTTGCCTAAGAAACCTCTCAAAGATAGCCAGAAGAAGAAACATAGAGATGAGGATGGCAGTGGCAACAAATCCAAAAGACACTGCATTGACGGAGTCATCAAATTGCTTCCAATGGTCTGATCTGAAGGGTGCCACCGTTGGAGGTGTGGCTTCAACACCCATCATGACAACATAAATGAAGAGAGCAAAGAGTGAGAGGAAGAAAGTGTTTTTTCACACATATGAGAGAGTGAGTACATGCATGATGATGAAGAAGGGGTGGCAGTTAGAGGAGGAGTAATTGGTTGTCATAAGTCAGAGATTGTGATGGGCTCAGGTTGGGTAGCATCTGTGCAATGTCTATGCTGGGAGATAGGTGAAGGAGACATTGAAATGATGAGACAGAGGGACATGACAAAGAAAGAACAGCATCTCTGACTAACTGTGCTATAGAGGGACAACAAAAACCAAGGGTCTTATGAGGTTCATCACTTGTTATCTGTTCACCTAAAAACTTCATGATGCACTTATATATATGCAGTGACATTATTGTATGCTGTGGACCATGTCTCACCATAGTTTCTGTTCATTTTCATGAATCATGCACTTTTTTAAAAAAATAAAAATAAAAATTTAATAGTTATGTATTGTGAATGATCACAGATAATCTTAAGAATTTGGCTAAGGATTGATTGGAATGTATATATATATTTTAAATTAATAATAAGTTTTTATGTACTTTTAGCGATTTAAAAAAAATTAGGATATTTGTTAATGAGATTCATAGTAAATCAATAAAATATTATTAATAATTTATGGAATAATGATAATAAAATTAATAACTTTATTATACATGGTGGTGTTTACAATTAAGAATCACAATATGGCCTACTTTGATGGTGTTGTTGGGTAGTTTAAGAAAATTATAGTTTGTCACCACACATTTTCATTTGGCTTTTTCAACATTTTTAACGGCTAATTAAAGTTTGACACGTGTTCTGTAGTTTTTGTTTTTTCTACTAATTAAAATTTGTTTTTATTCTGTATGATCTAAAAAGCCTGGCAACAATTATCTTTTATGAAATAACTGTACTTTTACAAAAAAAGTTTTCTTTTAGATTTCATAAAATAATAGTTTCTTAAATAAAATAAACCGAACATTTATATTTGACACACGTTTGTAATCACAGATTCTTCAATAGTTGTTTCTATAGAACATTCAGAATATCAATAAAAAAATATTTTTTTTACAAAATAAGTTGAACTAAATAAACATATTAATTTAACTAATTGTTTTTATTCTAAATCTATTAACCCTTTGGCTGTTTCCAAAGTATGGAAACACACGGCGCCAAGAATGCTTGAAATTCAAAACTTTTGCTGAGTTTGAATTGGGTAGGATGAATGAGAAGCCAAAGATAGAAGGAGAAAAATCTGGAAATTGAAGTTAGTTGATTTAAAGAAAAGTGAATAAAAAATAAGTAGAAATAATAATAAATTTGGTTGATGTGATAAAAAAATTAAATTAATTATATAAATAATATATTATAAAAGTATTTTTATTTAATTTTAATAAAATAAGTATTGACTAAATTTTAAAAAACAAGTAATAATAAAATATTTTCTTTTGTTAAAATACATGGATATAAAGAATCCATATATTTAGTAATTAATTTTATAAAAAATATTATATTCAATAATTAAATCTTAAATGAATAGTATATAATTTATAAATTCAATAATTAATTTTATTATATTTTAATTTTTTAAATTTATATATAAAAATAAATAGTATATAATTTATAATTTATAATCAATTATTTAAATAAATTAATTATAATTTTCAAATAATTTTTTTATATTATTTTAATTTCACAAAATAATTATTTTATAACTAATCATCTTTTAATTTTAATTCATACATAACTTTATTAAATTTTAGTTAATAATATTTTTATATTTTATTATATTTTTAATTTATTATTTTTTATTTTGTCATATCAATCAATTTAACATAAATTTTCTATTTATCTTTCTTCTCTTCAAATTTTTTCTCTTTTAATATAAATAATCTTTATTTTCTACTCTCTTTACAATCTAATCTAAATACGAATAGGTATGTTTAGGATTAAAGTTGGTCATCTAATTAATATATATTAAAATTTAAAATAAATTATATAGTTAACAATTCTATCAATCCATACTCTAAATTTAAAATAAAATAAAATATCTACAATGCCTAATAATATATAAAGTTCATAACAGAACAAATTTATATTCTAAAATTAAGAAAAAATGTCATGATAGAAATGTATCGAATATTTACAATCCCAATTAAATAACTGAAATTGTAAGAATCTAGAATTTAAAAAAGAAATTAAAATAGTATAATTAAAATGATATATGAAAAGTATATTATTAAAGTGAAAGGTTGATATAAATATAAAATTTAGTTATTCAAATTTCATTTTATTATAATAATTATTTCTATAAAAACAATTTTTTTTACTTTTTTTCTCTAAAGTACTATTTTTAATTATGATGCCATCATGAGACTCTTAGAGTCATTTAAAATGAGTCTAATTAATTAGAAGTTTGATTTTAATAAGTTCAATTTTATTTTTATTTTTTTTTAATTTCTTAAAAATTTATGTAACATTTTTTTATGTAGTTTTTAAGACATTAGGAATTCTTTTTTTTTTGTTAGTTTTAGATCTTAAGGATATGTTCGAATTATTGATCAAAAGTATATAATACAGACTAGGTTAGATTATCTTTCTAACAAGTAGGCTTGCAGCTATGTAAAAATAATATTAAAAATATATGTAATCAATTTTTTATTAGTGAAATTTTTAACAATTTGTAATGAAGAAGTGTACCTCATTATCCAACATAAATGTATGGTTAATGAGTATAAAAACTAAATATTTCCATATTTTGTCTATTATAATTTTAATAAAAAGTTCTTTTTTGAAAATCTTTTAGATTGTATTTTGATTGGAAGATGGATTGTTTTGAATTGGAACAGGGATTGTAAGGGAAAGAAAGGAGAAAAAATGTGAAGTTTTTGGATTTAGAAAAAGTAATAGTAACAGGGAAAAATTTGTAATTGATTTAATTGATGTGAAATAAAAAGTTAAAATTAATTGTGTTAGGTAGTAAATTACTAAAATGTTCTTGTTTGTATTTTAAGAAGAAAGAGTATAATTAAAATTAAAATTAATTAATTATGAAGTAACTAACTTTTTAAATAGAAAAAAATTAAAAACATGTTTCTAAAAACTAAACAAGTATAAATAATTCTTTATACATTCACGTGAAATGAGAAAAAAATATCATTATAAAAATTAGTTTTTTCTGTGGTGAAAGTTAACCCAAATGTCAATAACATCTACACATTTTATTTATCGAAAATTATCCAAAACATAAAAAATATAACAATAACATATGAAAAATAATTAGTCAAATAATAATAATAAAATGTCAATTTAATCTTATTATAGTTATAACCAATTAAAGTAAGCAAAATGAAAACTTAACTAACAAGTTTATACTTATTTTTCTTTTTCATATGCCTAAAATAAAAAGAAAATAAACAAACTTCAACACATGAGAATAACCAAAGAAAGAGTATAATACATGTCTAACATAAAATTGCGATGACTATATCAATGACATCCCAAGATTTTAGATTTTAGGAGTCAAAGCAAATTAAAAATATAAGATATTTTTGAAATTTATAAAATAATTAAAATTGTGATATTTTTATTTAAAATTTTTTTATTGAATTTTTTTATTTAAAATTATTTATTAAATTATCATAACTAATATTATTTAAAATATATTTTTTAATAGACAATAAAACTACCCGTTTAATCATTATTGAGATATTGTTGATCTTAAATAAGATTTTACTAGTTTATGTTTTGAAAAACTCTTTTCCATTAACTAATACTAGAATTATTAATATTATTTTATATGCCATATATGTAATTTTAGAAAAAAATATTATTTTTCATATAATTAAGAATATCGATTAGTTATTATTTTCCAATCTTATAATTTTCTCAAGATCCAACTAATTATCATGCTTTAAATATTTTTCAAAGTTTAAGCATTTTTTCTTTATTGATATGAAATTGAGAGACTAACAAGACCCTCTTAAGATGACTGATATAAACATTTTTCTTAAGATGACTAATATAAAATTAATTTTTAAAAGTATAAATACTCTAGATACTTTCTTGTATTCATATTACATTCAATGACAGATTCAAGGTTTTATACTAATAAGTATCTCAATAAGCCTTCTTCTTCATTCAAAGAGCACTTATTGTATTTTCTTATTCATCTTTTTGTTTATTTTTATAAATTTATTCATAGTCCCTTTTTGTAATTCAACAAAAAGCTTAAATTTTCTCTTTCTTTTTTTCTTTGAAGTTACTTGATTCATATTTTTTAGTTGACATATATATATATATATATATATATATATATATATATATTTTTATATAAATTAAAAATTGTAATATATATATATATATATATATATATATATATAACAATGAATATAACTTATAAGTATGTAAAACGATACTAAGTTAAAAAAATAAAACCTGATAGTCAGAACAATGAACTTGATCAATGAACTTGATCGTATTATCTTGACTTAAAGTGTCAAGTCTTCTTCTATCTTTGGGTTCTATCTTTTGGTAAGCATTTAAATTTAATCTATAAATTCTAAATTTCTAATATTCTTTATTGAATTTTCACATATTATTTTGAAATTAATTAAACAGTAATGAAAAGAAAATGATTTTGAGATTAATTCATCAATCTAATATTGATTTATACCTGATATTGATACACTCAAAAGGGGCAAAAACCAACACAAATTCTAATTCCTCAATCTACAATATATTGCTCCAAGCCTCCAAATAGAGGCACACACATAAATGCACAATGTAGAATTAGAAAACAAATTTGAAATTAGATAATGGTCTAATGACAATCAAACAGAACTAATGAAAGAGTCAGAGAAAGGAAGAAAATAAATGTAAAAGTTAGATAAAGAAATGAGATAAGTGAAAGAATTAGATAAATAAATGAGATATGAATAGATGACGAGAATCTAATAGAACAGTAGAAAGAGATAAAAAATTAAAAAGTTTTAATATTTAAGATTCTTTGTCTGGTCAATGTCTTTTAAAACAAGATTATTAATTTACTAAGAGAAAGTTCCAAAAATATTATTTATTAAATAGTATTTATAAATATTTACCGTATCAATATAAATTTGAAATAATTAAAAAATATTTATAACACCCAACTTATAGTCAATTAAAATATTTTATATTTTAATTAAAAATTATACTTAACTATTATTTTAAAATAAATATTTTTTAATTTTATAATAACATTAGTATTATTTTTTTTTTAACTTTTGAGACCTAAACCAATTATTTTTAGTTTGGACTTTGAACTAATCCTAACTATCACTACCATCGACGTTGTATCATAGTCTTTTAAAATCACATCTTCCAGCTTCACTGACTTGTCTAAGAATTAAACCTTACTTGAATTGATCGTACATAACATATATAAAAGTATATTTTTTTACTCATAATAACTTCAAATCAACAATATTTTGACATCTACTTTCATTGTCACATAAAGCTCTACACAACTTTAGTATGTGTGAAATAAAAAAATTATTCCATGATACAAAATCAAATTTTCTGTAAATTCTGATCATTCTTCACGAATTTTACAAGGATAAACATGTAAAAATTGCTCTTGCACATCTATTGCCTCTCTTTACATCATGCAACCAATAATGCTATTCCCTTACCAACTTTCCACTTTCTATTGTTGGAAATAAGTGACCTTTATGTGAAAACATTAACAATGTTACATTAATCTGTGTCTCCAAACTCCATGAAAAGGATATCGCTGGATCCAAACAAAACATTAGAAATAATTATTCTCAAAAGCATTTGCTATCAACCATTTTGCAAAATCCTTGGAAAGTGCGCTCAAAGCTTTATTTAACCCTCATTTTTTTTTTCTTGTCATGACCATGAACATACGTGGTTTACCAAATACTTTTAATGAAGCTGCTACATGATAGATACTAAATGTTATTCACAGAATTTGAACATTTTTGGTGGAGTTAGTCATAAAATAGAAACTCCAGTCCTTGTGAGTTGAATTGTGAATGATAGTGAGAAATGAAGTATGCACTAAATTTACTCATAAATAATCTTCTAATGCTAGTTAGTGTAAAAAAATAATGATTAGAAAAGTAATTATAAATATTGAAAGTATGAGACTTTGATAATTTTATTTTTAAGTGATGACGTAATTCTATGAAGTCTTTTGAAATTCTTGGAAACATTGAAATATAATAAAAAATGAGTTACTAGATTTTATTCGTAAGTGATTTATTAACTTATTTATTAATAATAGGTAATTTATAAAATATTTGAAGTATATCATATAAGTGAATAAATATATATGATAAAGTAAAAAAACATACATATATAAAATAATCAAATAATTTTAAAAATAATAAAATTTAAAAATAATAAAAAATATACTTATTTATTAATAATAATTTTAAAAAATAATAAAATTTAAAACACAACATACATATATAAAAAGAGAAATGGTATTGAAAATGCGTAATTAAAATTCTTTATTCTTTTCTATCTTTCCAACACACGTCTAAATAATGGAAGTTTTTTAGTTTTTTATTTCTCATTTCTTCTCTATAATTTTATTTTCTTTAGTTTATCTAATCAAATCACAAGCATTTGAGAAAAGGAAACTAATTTAATATTACGAGCAAAGTAAAAACAGTTAGCTTTTAAATAAAATAAAACAATTTGTCAATACTTAATCGTAAAACTGATAAATTTTTATAGCCATAATTTACTAGAAAAAAACATTTTAAAAAATAAAAGACAGTGACATCATTAGAGACTGAATACAAACAAGGTATGGATTCCTCCATTTTAATATAATTTATTTACGCTACCAAAATTTAAATATCGAATAAGTGTCTTAATTAAAGTACAAAATGTTGATTTGCTAACTCTTAATTTAAAATGAAGAAGCAGGTGCAATACATAAATTGAAGACACGAAATAAATGCTTGTTTTCAGTTCAACCAATGCGTCAAGATGACGACAACAGGTACTTTGATTTTACCATTAATCTAAAAATATATATTTATGATATTTTAGGGATATAAAATGTGTGTTTTTTTTTGTCACATAATAATAGAAATTTTTGATAGAAGTAAAATATAATTAATAAAGACATTGAAATATTTAGAAATAGATAAGATTTATGAAAGAGAGTTCACGTGATGCGGCAGAGAGGATGGAGGAGGTGACATGGGAGAAACAGCCCTTCACATGATGTCTGCCTTTGTTTGATCACGGGACATGGTCCCCACACCACAACGCTGTCCCTCTGTCGCACCACATAATTTACCACCTGCCTCACAATTATTGTATTACCTACCTCTTACATTTCAAATCTCTTACCATTCAAACCCTATTTGATTTCTAGGATTTTTAGTTACAATATTTAAAGTGGTTGAGTTTTTAATTAGTTATTCTTTTATCTTCACTTTTTAATTAATGTTATTTACTTTTTAGTTGAATTTCAAATTTAGTAGTTATTAATTGCATGAATACAATAACATTGAGATAGAATAATATTAAAGATTATATTTAACCTTGAAATTAGAAAGTATATGAATGTATGAGTAGAAACTTCAAATATATGACATGATTTAAAATATAAGTGATTTGTGATTGAAATATAATATTTTCAGAAAAGAAAATATCCTTCTCTAGATGTAATAGGATGTGTATTATCTAATGATCTTGAAATCACGACTCTACTAATATTAAAAATCAAATAGATGATAGATGAACAATATTAGATGGTGAGAGTTGAAGGAGGTTTGAACTGAGTGACTTCAACTTGAAATATAGCTGGTCGAAAAAATCTGAAAGGGACTAATCCTGTCATACAAGATTATTGATTCATTAATTGGGAGTTGTGTAGATTCACAGTTTGGAGGAGTTGTATAACAGGTGCATATTTCAAAGTCTATTCAACGCTTGAGTCTTTTAGAAATAGAATTAAGTTTGTTTATATTGTTTAATGTCGAGAGTTAAGATTATTAGATGGGTTTGATGTGTGTGATCAATTTAGATAATATGGAAAATCTTTTAATTACTAGTTTGTCATTTCTTGCTTGTATTGATATGTTTGTTTTTCTTTTATCTATGATAATCATGTTATACACAAGAGCAGGTAATGTTGCAGATGAGTTAGTCAATAACGCTTTTAATTGAATCTATTTCAGAATTTTTTTACATATTTCAAAAAACTCTTCATATGTAAATATATTTTATTTTAAAATTTCTACGAAAAGAAATACATTTTAATTTAAATTTTTATTGAATAGATTGTAATATATATATATATATATATATATATATATTTAAATCACTTATTAAAATATATTAATGTTAATTTGAAATGTTACATTTTTTACTTCTATAAACTACGTAAAGGTCACTTAATATTGTTGAACTACTTGTGTACTTATTTAGATACATAATCTCATCTTAATTTTATACAACAAGATTTACATCCAAATATTATTCTAGCATTATTTTTAAAAAGAAAGAGAGAAAAGGAAGGAGAGAAAACCAACATAAATTAAAAAAGAAAAAGAAAAATGTTTACTTAAAAAACAATATTGTCTTTCTTATTTTCTCTCTATTTAATCAATTCTATTTGTATGTTATAAAATACGAGTACTCACTCTATTCTATTAATAAACACACTTTTCACATTTTTTTTCTTCCCCTCACTATGTACTGATTTCGATACTCAAATTTATGAGAGTGTGATTGGGTTTTAATATTATATTTAAAAAAATGAATTACTATTATGAATTGCTATTATCTTTAATTTTAAATTAAACCAAATTTTATTATAAATTACAAAAATTGTTACAAGAAAATTGAAAATTGAAATATTTATTATTAATTATTATTATTATTATTATTATTATGAGTATGCTATGACTATCAAATTTAAACTAAATTAATTTATTTTAAGAAAAAATTGTTGAGTATAATTACTATATCCAAATTGAAATTAAATATTGCTTTATACTTATGTATGCATTTAACATCCTAAAATTTATAATAAATTAATATTACTTAACTTAATAAAAAGGACCCTGGCCAATCAGATATTAACTTTTACTAGCATGTTATGCCATAGAATTTAAAACGCTGCTAAATTTGTAAAATCTTGTTGGGCTTAGCCTCTTTTATTAAGATCATTTCTTACTGCACGGCCTGATTTCAACCTGCACCCCTATAGATTTAAATATTATAAATTTATCTTTTGCATCCCTATAAATTTAAATATTCTAAATTTATATTTGAGTTTTAGTTTTAGATGTATACGATTTAAAATGTTAAATGCATTTCTTTTATAGTCGAAATACGAATTTGCATTATGGATTGTATTCCATATTTATTGTATTTTGAATTCTGATTCTGATATATTCTCTTTAGGCAACTTTCCTCTTTGGTTCTCTTGGAAGAGGAGGAAGCTGCATTGTTCATCCAACCTCCACAGATCACAACAACAATTACGCTCGATCTAGAAATACATTATGAAATATGTATTAGAGAATGAATTATCGAATTATATAATTCGAAATATATTAATATATTTTAAATTGTATATTTTAAAAAATGTTTTTAATCTGAAAATATATATCCAATATACAATCCAAAATATATTTTTTTAAAGACAAATTTATTATTTTTCCTATTGATGGGGGTACAGGTTTAAAAACATGAGAATACATAATGCAACGCCTTTTAAACATTGGTTAAAAGGCAAATTCTTTTTGCACCCCAATGTTTTCCTCATGCACCCATACTTCCAAAAATATCAAAAATACTTTTTTCAAATTTTTAATTATTGAATGTAAAATTTGAAAATTTTCCATACTGGAAGTTAAATTTATAATTATTTGTATTCTAGATTATGTAATTCAAATACAATTTCTTTTTATATTTTTTTCATATGAAGCAAGATCCTATCTTCAAGAAAAAGGTAAAAATCCAATTTTTAGCAAAGGAATAAGATAGTGAAATTTAACTAAAAAAAAGTTAGAGAAGATGGAATGTAACTGAGAAAGATTAAGAGGGATACACTTAATCTACTACCTGTTTGATAGACGGATGGTCGACTCTGTCACTGAAATATTTCGATGAGTGTATCTTTGACCGACAGACTTTCAGAAAAAAAAAACACCAACTAATAGGCAGTTTAGTATGATCTAATCGGAGATCATAAACAAGGTTAGGACATCTTAATACATGGGTCCTAAGCCTGTAAAGAAGGTCTAATTGTAAACCTATAAATAAAAATGTTAATAAAGAGCTAAAGGTAATGTTACTCTGATATAAAAACTCTATCTTATTTAGACTATTTAAGATTAAATAAAGTATTTGTAGAGACATCTTCTGATATCGAGAATTTTCTAATTAAGAAAGAATAACTCATCTTAAAAATTCGTGAAATTCGTGAAATAAGAAAATTAGAACTAAAGAGTTGAATTCGTTCACTAAAGACCTAAAATGCACATGTGATTACGAAAATAATTCATCTTGTAATAACACCTAAAAAGATGAAGAAGATAAGGAAGATCCACCTAAGAAAATGAAGAAGATGAAGAGAAGTGTAGGAAGGTTCATTTATTTATTAGGGGTAAAATGATATTTTCACTTCTTGCATTAGGTGTTAAGATGAAATCATGGGAGTGTAAGAAGAATTTGGCTGGAGAAGTTCAAGTGAAGAACGTCAATGGAGGCCCAATTGTAGTGGACTGAAAAGAAAAGTTACAAAAATAAAGCAAACCACAATTTTCAGTAATTGAAATAAAATAAAAAGACGCACTTGTTGCATCAACGTGAGATATCTTAGCAAATTACACACCATATGAATTTATTAATATCGATATTAATTTATTTCATGAATATTTATGCACAAAGAAGAAAAAACATCCATAATAAATTGTTCCTGTCGGCAAGGTGTTGTTCTCTTAGGTATCGGTTTCAGATGTTTGGTGCAGGCATCGATGTTAGTGAGTGACCCACAAAAATGATAACCAGAGTGAGTATTGTAGTAGTGGTTGTGGTTGTTTAAAGAATGATTGGTTGGACTTTACTCAATGAAGAGTTTCAAAGCAAAACGCTATTCTCAATTAATCACTTTTCGACCAACCTAATATATTTAAACCACGTTTTTCATGCATCTGTAATAATACTATGTATGCACCGGCCATGAGCTTTTTCAATCTCTAAATCATGGGTAATCCAACTTGTGATTTTCCATCACAATAAAAATAATATCTTTCTAAATATTTCCACAGCCGCAATAAAACAAAACTATGTAAAATCTGTGTACTGCACATTGTCTGATATTAAAACAACAATTTTTGTTTAAAAAAATTTCCATGTAAGAGTATGTCTGGAAGGTACCTTTCTTAGATTGATTTGTCTCAGATTCTCAAGCATATTCATTAATTGGAAACATTAGATTTAAAAATAAATTATGAAAAATTATAAAGAAGAGATCAAACTCTACCAGTATAATTTTCACTAAATATTATATTATTCAGTATTTATCTATTAAATATTTTCTTTTATTTTTTTAAATTTATATTAGACATTACTTTGGATTTTCATATTTCAATTAAACTGACACTTCAAAATTCATCAAATATATTTTTTAAATTAAAGTTATATATATTTTTTCATAAAATCATATATATGTATATATAACTTTACATTGACATAAATGATTTGAGGTTTGATTCATATAAATCAAAAATCGATATTTTATATATATATAATATAATATAATGTAATATGAAATATTTTAACATTTTATTTTATAGTTTAATTTTAATAAATTTAATATAAAAATTACTATTATAAAAAATATAATTTAATAATTGGATTGATAATTTTTTCTATAGAATTATTGGCCATATAATATTAATAAAGTTATACTAGTTTAATTTAATAAAAAAATACCAATTCTAATAAATATAAAACGAAAATAGTAGAATTCTATCCGAGATAACACAAAAAACTATATCAAAATTAGAAATGGTTCAATTGTCAATATATTAAATTGTAAAAAAAATTCTCTTTCCACCGATTTGATATTTATAAAAATATATTTAAAAAAAACATTTAGTTTGTCTTTATCAAATTGGTTTGATTCTAAATGTGTAGTTTTAAAATAAGGCGGTTCAAACTGTTTTTTTTTCGTACGTCTAAAATGTGTAATTAAATTTTTATATAAATAACAGAATTACTCTAAAATAAATATTAAACGAAGGACCACAATTTCAGTGGGCAAGTGGTCAAGGCTAAAGGTAACCTTTTGATAAAATATACACAAATTTTGCTCCTTTCTTCTGTTTTGGTCCTAAGTATATAATTTTAAGTACACTTCTAAAATTTTAGTTCATGATAAATTTAGAATTTTTGTGATTAATCCTTCCATAATGGTACTCGATTTTTTTTATATTTAATTTGTTATTACGTTTATTATCTCAGTTGTGATATTACCCGTGTCATTAATTCTCAACATCAATTTCAATGATAAACTCTATATAGTAAGGTATTTGTCTAGCTGTATAGTAGGGGTTATATGTCCTTATTTTTATAGGTTTAGCTCACTATCATTTGAAATCTTAAAAAGGGCTATATGTCTTCGTTTTCACGCAAGGTGAAAGATTGAGACTAAACTATTAGGGTTGTTAAGCTGTCAGGGTTTTTTTTTATTATTTTTTTTAAGTTTGAGTTTATATCAAATATCTGTTTTATATATCAGTTCTTTATATAGTTGGTTGACTTTCTATATATCCTTTTTTAAGTTTAAATGAAAACATGTTTTACTTTCCTATGTGTCCTACTGTTTTTTATGCACCGATTTTCGTATAGTATTACCACTGTTATTAAGATACAAATCAAGATTGGTCATCATTAAAATACCTACAATATGCAATATGCTATTAGAACAAGTTTTCTCTTTTGTTTTCTTTCTATCATAGAGTATGCAACTACAAAAATTCAATTAACCATGAATTTTATCTTAAATTTCTCCGGTCCTTATTATCTGTATCCATGAGAGAACTCTCTTAGTCTTTTTCTAACTCAATAAAATTAACTATATTTTTTGAATAAAAGCATGAAATATGTCTTTCTCTCAAAAGCCAAGCTAAAGTTTATTGATGTAAGCATCTCTATTCCAAAACACAACAATCTTATCTTTTGAGACTCAAAAAAGATGTAATGCTTAATATTTCTTGGATCACACATACTCTTTCATCCTAAATTACTAAAAATATGATTTATATTGACATTGCCAAAAATATATGAGAATGGAAAGATTTTCAAAAGATGACTATCTTAGAATTTGAGATTTATGTAAAAATACTTTCAGTTATATATAAGGAGAGCAAAGTGTGACTCAATTTTATATTGATCTCAAGATTCTTTGAGAAGAACTTAAATTTTTAAGGCCTATACCATATTGTATTTGTGATATACTATGTAGTTGTGCCTTGTCCAAATCACTGCTTGTATAGGAAATCAAAATATGTGATGTGTTTCTTGAAAGGACTTAGTGAATCGTATAATACTATCAAGACTCAAGTCCTATTGATGAAACATCTTTTAAATACCAACCGAGTTTTGTCTTTAATTATACAACAAGACAAATTTAAGGTAATATTTCATATGAAACACAGGCGTTAGTAAATGTTGCAGGAAAAATAAAGCAATTGGAATACAATAGAAAGGCAAAATGGTTAGAGATCTGAAGGAAAGGGAGGCAATTAGAGAGGCCGAGGCAAAAATAAAGGTCACTTTTCTACTAAAGGAAAACAATGCACCTATTGTTAGAAGATGACCATACCATTGATGAATATTATTCTAAACAGGGATATCCTCCTAGGTATAAAAAAATATATGATACAAATGTTTTAAACAAAAAAAGTGAGCATAAGAATTTTCAAGATTTGAAACAAGAAAAATTCTCCCTTCACTATTAAGAAAGTACAAAAATTATTGAGTCTTTTGCAAGAATAATTTAATCACAATATCAATAAAGTTTACAATAATAGTGCAAGTTATCTAAACAGGAACCATAAGCACAAATAGGTAAATTTGTTAGATTTTAGGCACTAATGATACTGACTATGTCACTCACATCAAATCTCATTTTGTTATCTTTCACAAAATTAAATCCATTCATATTAAATTATCGAATGAGTCTTATGGTATAGTTGAATATGCAAACACAATTCAATTCACGGAGAACTTCATAATTTTTAATGTCTTATATATACCTAAATTCACTTTAATTTAAATTTATTTACATGAATTGTTAATTAATCTTTTCTTACAGGTTTTGAAATTAGTGGAGTTTTTGTTAAGCTTACCTTGCTTTAACATATCTTTGTTTTTAGTGACGTACTTTTTCTAATATATATATATATATATATATATATATATATATATATATATATATATATATATATATATATATATTTTAAAAAACATAAAATAAAAAATAAAATAATAAAAAAT
>Ga0099825_1001266_pt1 | contig 31724 bp, 16 predicted proteins | sample SiratroredBW_FD_76838 | JGI IMG/M metagenome (GOLD analysis project Ga0099825, IMG submission 76838) | Root nodule microbial communities of legume samples collected from California, USA - Siratro red BW | ecosystem: Host-associated > Plants > Roots > Nodule | place: USA: California | collected...
ACAATAACATAAAGGTAATTTTTTTTTTTTATTTTGATTTTTATAATTTGTCGGTGAGGCGGTGCCGGCCTCTTTTTTTTTTTTTTTTCCTGTCATACTTAATACACATTCTGTATTTACCAGGCTCATCCTTGGTTCAATGGTGTGGAGTGGGATAAACTGTATGAAATGGAGGCAGCATTTAAACCTCAAGTCAACGGGGAGCTGGATACCCAAAACTTCATGAAGTTTGATGAGGTATAAAATAGGAACTCATAACGCCATATCCACATTATTTCTTAGTTTGTATATTCTCTTACAGAAGAACTGTTACGAACTGTTGGAAAACCTTGAATATCTAATTTTGCTTTTGATCATTTGAAAATTGTTGCTTCAATCTTACCAGCGATTAGAGGTGTAAGTGGGTTGCACTATCCTATTTCACTTTTATGAGTTAAGTTGGGCTGTATTGTTTTAGTGCACCCAATTAGAATTGGGTTGGGTAATAGGTTTGTTTGAGACCTCTCATCAACTTGAAATAAGGATAGATTATAATATATAAGTTAGTGTAATCCTCACTTTACAAGTCAGGTTGAGTTAGGCATAAGCTCACTTACTAAGATGGTAGCAGAACCATTCAGAGCCTATTGTAGTCAAGTTTATTGGGGTTATTGTTTGTGCCACCTATTATCGGGCTCTTGTTGGACCACTCACAATTTCTAATCCTATGTTCGAGATGTTTATTCCTCAGCATGAGAGGTGAGTTAGAGATCCTACATCAACTAAGAATAAGGTCATATTATACTATATAAGTGGGGTGTAATCTTCACCTTACAAGTCGGTTTTGTGAGGTTGAGTTAGACATAAATCTAATTACTAAAATAGTATCAGAACCATTTAGAGCCTATTATAGTCGAGTTCTTTGGGACTGTTATGTCACTATTATCGGACTCTTATTAGACCATCCATAAATATATAATTCTACACTTGAGATGTTCATTCCTCTGTGTGAGAAGGTATGTTTGGAAACATTCAATATTAAGAAAACATTAAAAAGATTTATTTTGATGTATTTCTTTTTTCTTAAAAGGTGATAACTTTTGTAAGATTAATCCGATGACCTAATCCAGCCCAATTATAATAGGGTTAGGTTGAATTGGGTTGTCAAAAAAAAAAAATTAATGTTAAAACTCAGTCCAACCCAATTAAATTCAAGTGGGTTGAGTCGAAAATGAGATTAAATTCAATCCAATCCAGACTACTTCCACTCCACCAGTGTAATAAAGTTTCTGTTGTTAACTCTAGATTTGTCTTGGTTATATATTTCTAAATTTTAATACTTTTCATGGCCAATATGGAACTTTGAAAAAAAAGGTAAATTCCTCCCCCTAATCCGGGGTTTGATAATTGCTAAAAAGCTAGGATGGTACGATATGTGGAAGCTTGTGAGAATCTTTGTACTAAAAGTGAAGCTTTAGCAATTATGGGCAGTTAACATCTTGGATGTATTTTGCCTTCAATCTTTCCACTTCAATCATGTGAGAATCTTTGTGCTAAAGGTGAAGCCTTACCAATCATGGGCAGTTAACATCTTGGATGTTCCCGTTCAATCTTTCCACTTGATTACATTTTTTGATGTATTCTTGATTGCACATAATGCCCATGTTTATGTTGTGTAATTGGCTGTTGAAAAAGCCTTCAAGATTTTCTCATTGTATTCTTTGGTGAATTGTTAGGTGGATCCACCAACAGCTGCAAGAAGTGGGTCTGGATCCTCACGAAAGGTACACTTGTTTGGATTAATTTTTTTTTTTTTTTACATAATTTTCTTCATTAAAATGTCACTATCAATTGTTGTATGTAAAGAGATGTTAAGGACTTGTTTGTGTAAATTTTCCATAAATACTTTTAGGAGAAGAAAAAAATTAAACAAACTTCCCCATAAACTCAAATTAGTTTATGTATGAGTTAAAAATTACCTTTCAAAAAAGCTAATATGGGAGAGCTTGTATAATTTAGCATACACATAGGCTAATTATAACTTATGAAAAAACTTATTTAATTTTTTCTTCTTGTTTCTCTAGTAGAAATGTTTATTCAAACATGCCTTAAATTGTATTGCTATTATCTCAAATATAGTTTTTTGGATTGCATTTAAGGTTTTTATTAGAATTTGTTTTGAACTTCTAGCGAATCCTAACGCACGTGTGGTAAAAGAAAATGATCAAAAATATTATGCTTGTGTTAGATTCTTGCTCCTTGGTTGTCATACTTCCACACGATAGTCAATTTGGTTTCATTGACTTGTGATACTTTTTCAATACCGTTTCTGATAACAGTGAAAAGTGAAAACGATTTTTGAAAATAATTCATTTATTGTTCATTGTTCTTTAACATCAAAACTATAAGATGACAAGTATGATTTTCATAGATAAAGCAATCAACTTCTTAAAATATATCTACTTAGGTTAGTGTATGTAATGGCTTAAAGAGGAATTTGTTGTATGCTTCCCACCTATCAAGGGTGATAATCAACAGTTGATACAAAGCATGTTGCTTCTGTAAATGTTTGTTGGTGCTAAGCTGGTAGTCCAAGAATTGTGTATTTTGACTGCTCCAAAAAATGGGGAAACAAGCAGCAATTTATTTGGAAATTGATGGAGCTCAACATAGTGGGCCACCAAGAGAAGTTTGCCGTAGAAGAGAAAGAAGGATAAGGGCAGTTTAGGGAATGGAGAATTCTGGTTTGCTTGTCTCTGACTGAAGGGACACTTGGCAGCAGGATAGTGAAGAGGAGGGTGTAGCAATGATAGGAAAGGACATAATTGTAGGGTGTGCGGAGGACGGATAATTTGGTAGTGGCTGGGGTCACAGGGCAGAGAACGCACTGTTTCTATATATGATATCTTTCATTTTGATTTTATTTTACCTTTCTATTTTTCCTGCAATTTCCCTTGTAATCAGAGCGTGTCCTCTTAATTTCCTTCTTACTGTCGGTGAAGGACAAGCACATGCTGCATGATCATACCTATTATGTTTTGAATCGTTATCCTTCTTTTTTATATTGGAATCAAGATTTTGAAAAACGGTTTGTGATCACAATTTTGGACGTAATGTCAAGGTGTTACAAATTTACAATAACTTTGATTTTGAGACCTCAATTTGTAGCTGTATTGGGCCCATTTATCTGCAACTTCCTGCGATATCAAGAAAAGCTGCAAAGCTGGGACCAATTCAAAATCTTGATTAGAATTAAATTGATCAACAGTTCTTCTCTGTTTGTTTTCTTTTTAATCTTTCGTTTCTTTGATGTTAGTTACAGTGGCGGTAACTCGTCCTCTCTAGTGTCACTACCCTTCTTTTCATCTTCCTCTGCTTGGTTAAACACTTTATCCCACACTGCAAGTACGAGATTCTAGTGTGAGGTTTATAACGTCTTAGGCTCTCCGACTACAGAGCTAGGTATGTGATGCGGTTCTCCAAAGATTCTCATCAACTGGTATTAGAGTCTTTGACCATGTCTCTCAACTGCAAGCAAGCACAGCGGGTCGTGACACTGATACTGACATTTTAGTGTTTGTCTAGTTCTAATCATGGACTAGTGCCAGCCCGTATAAGAGGGCTGGGGAGCTTGGGGGAATGTTAGGAACCAATTCCATAGGCTTTAGGATCTCTTACTACTGTAGTTAGCTTTTGCGGTGTGGTTCTCTGTTCTCTCATGATTCTTATAAGCATATTTGAACTCAAGTCCTCACAGTCACTACAAAATACTTCACAGTTGTTTCAGCTGGCACCTCATCAATTTGTTTTGCCCATGCGTTTTATTGTTTATGACATGACTACTGAGTCATGAGTCTTTATTTGATTATTCTGGTTCATAGGTGGAGAGTATTTCTCAGAATTCAATAGCTAATTTTTTACACTACTAAAAAAATAATTTTTTATATGATTTTAAGGTGATTATTATACAGTCAACGAACTTAACTTACTATACATTATTATTCTTTGATTGGATGACAAAATAAAAGGTCTTTCCATTATCAGTGCACTGATTCCTTATTCTTCTTCTGTCCTTCACTTTTAGTATGTAAGGATGTATCCATCAAGTATGACACTAAATAAATTGTTAACTTGCGTAACTTTTGTTTCAACGTATCTGTCATGCACCTTTGTATTATAGTTAGACAAAATGGCATAATTTAATGTTTCAACTTCCATCTAATTCCTACAGATGCTAACTACCAAAGATCTAAGCTTCGTTGGTTACACTTACAAGAACTTCGATGCTGTAAAAGAAGGGCTTCGTCAATCTTTTGGTATGTCTAGTGATTACTTTCTGTGGCCATGAGAACAATTCCTATTTATTTTCTTGCAAGTTAGCCTCGTTGTCTTCTTTCTCAATGTACGTGTAAAAAAAAAGTTTAGAAGCACTGAATTCGGTCTGGCATGAAACAATTTGAACGAAACTCAAAGAGGAGCTAGACCAACCCAGCAGTTAAATAAAGTTGACTACGTTAATGATCTAATAATTATTTGCAGGTGATTCCATGCAAGATTATGCTTCTAAACGGGCAGCTGAAGAAACAAGTTTACAAATGCTTGCGTCTTCCGGAGATCCCATGTTACCATAACTTTGTGCAAATTGAAGTCCACCGTGTTGAGTTTTTGTGTACTTGCTTTGGCTTTAAATATTGGCCAAGAACATGTAATATGGAACCTTAATTCCTATGCCATTTGCAAGAACAGTGTGTACAGCAAGTAGTTGAACAGCATTGTCAAAGCTTGTAGGGCAATCACCGTGTGTGTATTTGAATTTTCAACTTAGGAACTGAGAGTTGTGCGATTGAGTGCTCCTGTCCTGGCTGCCCAGGTTGGCTGTGGAAGACTTGCCTTCTCTAGTGGCAGTTGCTGGTTAAATGTTAGTTATGGACACTTGCTGAGGAACCATTAAAGCATCCTGAAAATTATTCGATGTGATGTGTACATTTATTGGCAGATAGCAAAAATTAAACTATTAAAACAAAGACAATGCATGGGGATGGATCCTGGTATCTTCTTTAGCTGCTCGGTTGCTTGCCCTTTTACCTATTTCCATTTTATGTGGAAAAGTGCACTTAGTGACATCTACCTCACTTGTCCTGCTCACTGGTTAATGCTTGAATTGAATGAATAGGACCAACATTTTGTTAATCTCTAACACTCCACTAAGGATTGGGCTTCAAGCTCATGGCCAACCATTTTCTGCTCTCTTTATCCGTTGTGATTAATTGTCATTATCTTTTCTTGACAAAAAATGTCTTCCCTATTTTACGATTTTTTGGTGGTTAAGAAAGGAGATACATTCTTCAAGGTAATCTTATCAGCTTGAGCATGACTGTCTTCAAATACTTGTGTCTTTATCCAAAACGGTGAGGATTTGGTGAAAATAAAGAATTTAAATTGATTTTATGAGAAAAAAATTTCTAATTAAATTTTATGCTTTCATTTATTTACTTTTTATTTCATTCGTGTTGTGTCTAATCGTATATCAATTTTAGTATTATATTACAGGAATGAAAAGAAATACTTATAGTTTTAATGCATGGAATGTTTTAAATTACAACTTGATAAATAGTACGAGAACAACAATACTCGGCTATAATAATTTTCAAATGATTAGACGCATAAAAATTAAACTAAATTAAGTGCGATATGTAATGAAAAAAAAAAATAGTTTCGACTATGTGCTTGTGTATTAATTCGTGGATGACTAATGTTATGGTGGGTTGTGGGACCCCATTTCATTGGTGGGACATCCCTTTCAAGTAACAAAAAAACAAACACACTATATATGACGAAAAGTCTATTGTCTCATCTTTTTGTGATCAACACTTTCCAATGAAAAAGTCGAAAGGTAGTTTTTTTTTTAAACTTGTAAAATATACAGCAGCAGGTGAAAGTTACCGAACTAATTTCTGCTCTAACATGTGATAATATTTTAAGATCAGAATTTATGGCATTTTCTTGTATCCCAAATGCTGACTTCAATGAGCCCAGGATGACAATACGTCACAAACAACATCAATGATTGATCATCAACACAGCCTTTTCCACACTCACTCTTTGTGCATTCCTCTTGTTTTTAAGTCAACGTGAACTAGTACTTTGGCCTTTGCCCTTCAATTCAAAACTTTCAAACTAAAATAGTCATTTCTTAAAAGACTACGTTTTTATTTATATATATTTGGTTTAATGTGTGAGTCAAAATAATTTGTTATCCAATGGACTCAAGAACACCGATACGATCTATATTGATACTCATTTTATTATGAGTTTCAAACCAAATTTTAATTATATTTTTTTAAAAAAATTACATTCAATATATTTCTATTATAATTTTCAATATTTTTATTATTTTAACTGTTAAATCAAAATTATCAAAATTCATGAAATGAAATAACTTACTAGCCTTGCTCAAATCTTCGTGAATTCTAAAATTCAACGAATGGCAAAAATATTATAAAGATTGTATTAGTTATATATTATTAATATTCCTCAAATTGATATAGAAAAAATTAAATTTGCCATCCCAAAAAACTCTCGATTCAGGTAAATATCTGTTTGCAATTCTACTAAGTCCGAGTAAACTTTTCTTCATTTGAAAACATTTTAAAGAAAAAATATTTTTATTTCCTAATTTCTAAAATATATAAATTAAAATTACAGTATTTATTCTCAACTAGTAATGATTGAGGAACCATTTTTCTTTATTTTGGCATAACAATTTTTTGAAAATAATAATTTTTGTGGAATTAGTTATTTTTTAAATTGATATGTATTTAAATGTAATATTTAAATTAATTGAGAAGAATTATTTTTATTTAGTTGATAAACTGGATTTTTAAGTAAAATATAAATATAATATTATTTGTGTCTTTTGCCTCCAAGCAATTCTAACCTATTGAAAAAATATTTTTTTGTCACAAAATTAATTCTACATATAATACTTGTAACTGTAGGACTGAATTTTTTTTTGGTCTCTTATAAAAAGAAAGGCATACATTTCATGATAGAATTTACAAAAGGGAGTTAGAAGCAATAATAAAATTTATTTATTACAAGAATAATCAATTGTAATCTCTCTTTAAGGTATCATAATTTTAGATTTCACGTTCTAATTACACCAGTAAAATCTTTTAATATGAGATTTTAGTTCCTTTCTCAATTGAAATATATTTACATTATAATATTGATAGCTTGTCTGGGAATTAAAATCATGTAACTGTGATACTTACCGACTCAACAAATACAATTAAATTCTGAAAATTGAAAATTATTTTAAATTTGAAGGATCCGATTAACATGTTATATATGTCAAACATACTTTACAAAAAAGAATCTCCTTATCTAAAAATTACTGCATTAGGAATAAAAAGACATGTGTTACCATAGAAGCATGATTCCTTCAAGAGGAAAGTAATTTATAAAAATATATAAAAAAAGGTGAAGATTAGATTGAATGGTGAAAAGTGAAGGGAGGTTGGAGATGGAGGAATGGACGGGTGGAGATGCTTTAATATGATGTTCAAGATTTGACATCTGTCCAACTCCATTGTCTTCTCTCACACAGCACAACAACAACACCTTACTTCTCTTTTTTCTATGTTGCCTCTTTCTCTTTTCAGCTCATTTTTCTTTCAATAAAAGTTTCTTTTTTTACATATATTTTGGTCATTTTCTTTCTTTCTTTCTTCTCCACTCCCTTTCTCGCTTCCAACACACACCCCAACACACTCAGGTATGCTTATTATATCTATATCACACCCAGCAGCAAAGCTGTTAATTTTTATTCACTAAAATGGTTTGGATTAAGGAAAGTTCATGTTTTTATTTTGTCTCTTGATTCTTTCTTTCTTCTTCCATCATGGGTCTCTGGTGTCACAGTCAGAAGACAAGTCAGTGAGAAGAGAAAAGAGACGAAGCAAGGAAAGAAGAGACGAGACTCTACATGGTTGACAAAATTAGGTAATGAATCTCTTTTTCTTCTTTATTTCTTTTACCTTTTTTTCTTTCTTTCATTTCATGATTATTATTATTGGACGAGGTTGAGGTGTGTTGCCTCAGATCCAGGGAACTCATGGTGTAGTGTGAAAAAAGGGTGTTATCTTTTGAGGGCTTCCTTGTGATTCTTGAGACTTTGCTTTTCCTGGGGTTCTTTCTCATGACCCCTTTCTTTTAACTCAATATTTCTTGTGCTTAGAGATAATGAGTGTTGCCTTTGTTTTTCCTCTCTCTCTCTCTTATTTTGGTGGGTTTTAATCTTCTTTTGTTTTTTGCAGATAAAGTTTGTTTCTTAAGTTTCGGCTGATTCTCTCTCACAAGAGTTGACGGAGATAGACAGAATCTAGAAAAAAAAAAATATGATAATGGTTGAAAAAAAAGGTGTAATCTAGCTAATTTTGATTGAAATTTCCGCAAATGGAAATTCGGATCCATTGTTGTTGACCAGATCTGACTACACCATTTCACTTTCACCACCTTTTAACTATTTCATGATCTGTATAGGTTGAATTTGCCTCTGTCTCTGGGCTTCTTAGAAATGGGAAATGATTTTTTTGAAGCCTCGCTTTACATTCCAGGATCGTTTTCATTCAGAAAAGAGTGTGATAATTTAGTTCAAATATGAGAGGCTTTGTGATATCATTAGAGTGGGAGGGTAACTTTTTGTACTACATAGATAAGGATATTGATGGAGGAAATGTCAACCACGATTGCAGTGCCATTTAGAGTAGGTAATTCAGTGTGTGATAAGCCAACTATTACTACCCACATGGATGTGTCCAGAATGAAGTTGATGACAGATACAGGGTTGTTATCCAATTCTATAACTAAGGTTTCTACTGATACTTTTATTGGTGATGAGGATCATGACGGTGATTGTCTTAGGGAGGAAGTTGGTATTGCAGCAGTCAAACCTCAAGAACAGGGAAGAGAAGAAGAAATTCCTATGGTGTCCCAAAATGTAAACTCTTTGATTGTTGGTGATGAAGTTTTAACTACAGAAATTGAGGATGATGATTTGATATTGCTGGAAGGTGATACAATTGTTGATAGTTCTCTTTCAGTAGCCAACGAGAATAGTAGTTTTTGTAGAGAAGAGTTTATCAGTTCTGAGGTTTCTACAGATTTAGGGACAAGAAGTTCCATAGACATAGAGAAAAGCATTGCCACTGTAAATATTGCTGCCAGGGTTACTGATTTGGGTGTGTCAAATGAAGTGACAGATGAAGCAGTTAGCCTTGAAGAAGAGACAGGAGTTAGATCTGGCCCAAATACTATTACAGGTGTTCTTCATCAACCAACTCTGGAAAGATCTGTGAGTGGAACAGTTGGTAGAAGTGTTTTTGAATTAGATTGTACCCCACTTTGGGGATTTACATCTGTGTGTGGAAAAAGACCCGAGATGGAAGATGCACTTGCAACTGTACCTCGATTTCTGAAAATTCCTATTCAAATGCTAACTGGAGATAGGGTACCGGATGGAATAGACAAATGTTTCAGGGAGCAGACAATACATTTCTTTGGAGTCTATGATGGCCATGGTGGCTCTCAGGTAAAGTTTTATTTTGCTTTTTACGTGCTCCAATGTCCAATGATTAAGCATTCTTCACATGGAGCTTGTTTACGTTTAGGTGGCAAATTATTGCAGCGAGCGCATGCATTTTGCCTTGGCTGAGGAAATAGAATCTGTCAAGGAAAGTCTATTGGTTGAAAGCACCAAGGATGATTGTCGAGATCTGTGGAAAAAAGCCTTCACTAGTTGCTTTTTGAAGGTTGATTCTGAAGTTGGGGGGGACTTTAATTCTGACCCTGTTGCCCCAGAAACTGTTGGATCCACTGCTGTTGTTGCTGTTATATGTTCATCTCATATAGTAGTTTCAAACTGTGGTGATTCCAGAGCGGTTCTTTGTCGTGGCAAAGAACCCATGGCCCTATCTGTTGACCATAAAGTAAGCTACCTCCAATTATAGTTTTGAGTCTCCTTTGGAAAGAATTTTAACTAAACAGAAGAATTTACGTTTTGATTGTTGTGTGGTAGCCAAATCGACCGGATGAATATGCAAGAATTGATGCAGCTGGAGGCAGGGTGATACAATGGAATGGTCACCGTGTTTTTGGTGTTCTCGCAATGTCAAGGTCTATTGGTATGTTTTCTTAATTCACAAATTTCACTTTATTTCCTGTAGTGTAATAATTTTAGTTGGGAGTTTTTGGGTGAGCATGTCTGGTCTCAAGGAATTTTTCTCAATGCACATATTGGTAACTTAGTTTATGAATGGAAAAAAGGAACATTGGTTGCATTCTTCATATCTGTACTCTAATCTCTGATATAAATGATGTTAGTATCAAGATTGTGAACAATTATTAATTTTAGAGTCTTTTCATTTCCTTGTGATGCTGATCACTATGTTATGTTTTCCTACTAACCCTCCTAACATTCTATAAAACAAGTATTAATTGAAATTTCATATGGGGTAATGTTAAAATTCCTACTTGTTTTTATCCATTTCACAACATTCTTTACAATAGTTCCAAAATATAGCATTAAGCAACGTAATTAAGATGTTGCGGAACTCAAACTGCAAATCTTAGATGGTTATTAATTCATCTGCATTGTTATTCGAGTATAAGAATATTGTGTTTTTAAGGTATCCGATTGATCTAATTGTTAGTATCTGTAGCGTAGCTACTAGAATAAAACTAGAATATGATTTGAGTAATGCTGATTATGGACACTAATCTGTTTGTGCCTGTAGTGTGTACTTGTGCACATTGAGGTTACATGTCCTTGAAAAGTTGTGACTGAGACTGTTTTCTCCAAATAGGTGATAGGTATTTGAAGCCATGGATTATTCCAGACCCTGAGGTGAAGTTTCTTCCACGTGCAAAAGACGATGAATGCCTCATTCTGGCCAGTGATGGCCTGTGGGATGTGATGACAAACGAAGAGGTGTGTGACATTGCTCGGCGGCGCATACTTCTCTGGCACAAGAGAAATGGGTTGGCAGTGCCCTCAGAAAGAGGGGAGGGAATTGATCCTGCTGCACAAGCAGCTGCAGAGTACCTATCAAACCGTGCCCTTCAGAAAGGAAGCAAAGACAACATCACAGTGATTGTGGTGGATTTGAAAGCTCAAAGAAAAAAATTTAAGAGCAAGACATGACCTGGGTGTTAGAAGATACGGAAAGCTGAATATGATGATATAGTTTTTTTTTGCCCATAAATTTTTCATATGGGCATCAGAATAGCACCCTGTACAATACATTCACCTCTCCCCCTAGATCACTCAACTGATTAAGAGTCTCCTTGTACACTGCCACAAGCCATGTAAAAATCTTTGCTGCTTTTGTAGGTTGGTATAGGAGACCAGTTCCATGCCTGTCTGTCACCATATTGTATTCATTATTATGCCTCCGAGAACAAAGGCTCTGTGAGGTATTTACTTCATATTGTTTTAACCTGTGTTGTTTATAAAAAAGGTAGTAGCTAATTGGCATTGCGGTTTACAAGTTTGTGATGATCCACCCCTTCTTCTAATAATATGTAGCAATGCTCTAGAAATTTATGTCGGTGGTGGGTTGATATCGTTGGTGATGACTCAATTCCAGTAGTTGTAATGCAATAATGATGATGGTTGGGACAATTATGGACAAGGGTGCTCAAGAGAATTCCAGTTATGTATTTCTATTTTTGTATGCATTTTTGGTATGTGATGGCATAACTGCGCTTGTCCATGGTTGAGTAATTGCGTATAAATAGGAATGTGGCTTCTTATCAAACACTATTAAACCTTGTCATATTCTTCTTTTCTTACAAAGATCACTGTGGATTGATCAACTTTTAAGATATTTATATTCAATCAACCATTCAAGTTGCCATTTTTAGGATATGTTCCTTTTTTATGGCTATGATTTATGGTTAAGGTTGGCTATGATTTATGACACATAAATATCCAAACATTGGAGTTCTGATTCAGATTGCCGCTAGCACTAGGACAAACTTAAGGTCCTACGTGTCTGCCTGTGTGCTGCTTTCATGTTTTGCAACAAAATAAAACTGGAAGAAAATGACTTCTGACCCGCCAGGGCTAGGCTGTTACATTCTACAACTTTGTTTGGCACCTTTAAAAATATCAATTTGCTAAAAAAGTAAAAAAGTACTTAAAAATTAAGAATAAAAAGATTTTGAAAAATTAGAAGTTTTCTTTATGAAAAAGTATTATTGTTATTAAACAAATGACTGGTAATCTCTCAGGACAAGGTTAAGTTTAATTTTGTAACTTTAATTTATGCTAAGAATTTAAATGACAAAATAAAAAATGCTAGTAACCACAAAATGACTTTTTTACAGGAGTAAAATGTTTTGAAAGAATTAAAAGTAAAATATTCATAACTTAAAATATCAAAATATTGATTTTTTTTTCTTACAATATTCTTATTTGTAGTTATTCGACCTGATGAACATTATTGTTCACCTTTTCTTGAAAAAAATTGGTGTATAGTCGATTTTCTTCATAAAAATCTACAAGTGCCTTATGAAGAAGAGTCATATTACTACATTCTTAAAAAAGGCACAATAGTTACTGAACTCATCATTGTGTCGCAACTAACTACCAAAGTCTCAGTCTTCAACAAATACAAGCAAATTTATAATTGCACACCCACATCCATTAACAGTGTAGAAATAAAATTCAGTTAACTTCTTCGGGATTCATCGTGCTCAAAAGAAAATCCGAGATTTTAATTGAATATAAACAAAGATTGAATTAAGTATGAAATCAGATTACTTTATGGCTGGTCTTTTGCTAAGCTGTGAAGGGATGTGATTGGCAACAAGGAGGAGCACATGACATCCAATTTTTGCCACATTTCCCACATTAAAAATTCTAACCATAATTCATCTTCTGGTTGTCTCTGCCCACCCCCACAAGCAGTACCCTAACTTATGAGACAAGGTGGGACAGTGACAAATGATTCAATGCAATGTGAGGTGTATAAAAACGTGCCAATAATATTGTGACAATCTATTTGTCACATTTATCACGTTAAGCGGAGTAAAATTGGTGACTTTTATATAACAAAAAACCCAGATTTAAAAAGGACACAAAAAAGTTGATATATTTATACCCACGAAATGACGCATTAAGTCTATTTTTATTGCTGGGTGAGGCAACTCGCGAGGTTCATGCTCAGCAAAGACAGTATGATTGACAGTGAAGAAAGTTTAAGTAGCAGTCTAGACAAAAGACTAATATTTTCTGTATGCCAGTTCCTTCACAGCATCAGCAAGGCTGTCTTCCTTCCGAACACTCTCAACCCAGCTTGCATTGATATTAACCCGCTCAAGGCTCTGCCTTAACGTTCTAGCAATGGAAGGCGTAGCATGGCTAGCAAAGAAGTCCTCTACCTCCTTGGCCTTCTCAAAGGAAGCAAACTGCACCAACGATAAAAATGGAGAATTATAGTCAAACATCCCAGAGGGGAACTCGAGTATGCTAAGAAAACCAATGGGGCAAAGCATGTTGTAGAGGGGTATGAGACAAACCGGTGAGACAGCTGCACTGACAAAGCGAGTTATCAGAAATCCTGAACCATATGTTTTTATAAGGTGTTCCCAATTTTCCTGCATAACATTGAGAACGGTGAGAAGATGATAAAAGAATGGGAGGAAAGGGTTCAAAAAGACAAGTGTATGTTTGTGTCATGGACTCGTGATCTCAATCAGAGTTTTTTTTTTTCTTTTCCCCGTCAAAATCAAATACAATCGTTGATGCATCAATGGACAAAAAATGACACCGCTATTGACAACTAACAAATAAAAGGTGAATTTCAGAATGCCCTTTAGGCTTGAAGATAAAGCAGAAAGATAAAGCAGTAGCACTCAAATTCATCAACGAGATACATGAAAATTGATAAGCAATGCTAGCAAAAGAAGGGACAACTCCTAAATCAGGCTCTATGACCAAGTTTTCGACAAATATAACAAAAATAAAACTTTTTTTTCCAAAGAATCTTAACTCAGTCTCAAAATATTGATTAATTTGCAAAACCTTGAAGATACTCAACTTTTTTCCAATTTACTGTGTTTCAGTACTAGTTCAGGGCTGTTTATACCTTAAGCCACGCCCAAGCTACATCTCGTCCTTCTCGACTAACAGCAAGTCCAAAAACGGCATCCTGGCTCCGAACCTTAACAATATATAACAAAATCACAAGTTAACAACATTATAATATACATTATGCAGACACAAAAAATTATTAGGTAATTATGTGAGTATGCGCATTCTGACTTCAAAAATATCTGAAAAAAGGTTACCTCAGATGACAACATAAAGTTAAGAGCTTCATGAATTAGATCTGGATCACGTGAAGATGCCAGAGAGCCTACAATTGTAGAAAATGTTAGTATCAAGACCCAGAAGCTATGATATGCTCTCATAGAAGATATTTCATTACCAAGAATTCGTGTTTTCTCCTGACTTAGGTCAGTTTCTCTATATACTTTCAAAAGGGATTCATAACCCGATCGATTAGATGTGCTTGCCCCTTGCATTACAGCTACATATGCTGCCTGCAACATTTCATACTAATAATCAGCAGAAGAGTCCATAAGGAGATATCATGCATTAGAATATAGATCCAGCCAACCTTTCTTATATCAGGTGGAAGAAGTGGTGTATTCCTGTTTTCTAAGAATGCCTGAAAACGCTTGCTTGCTTCTTCCAGTGTTAAATCATGACCGAACACAGCAAGGGCAGTCAAAATTTCTCCTCTCAACATTGCATCTAGATGGCTTTCTCCAGGTTTAGGCTCCCAACCAAGCCTCCTGCAAGGCAATGCCAATATGAGATAAGAAGTAGAAGTTAAGATCTTAAAAATACTACAAAAAAGAGCAAAGCTCATTTAGGTCATCTAGATTCCAGATCCTTCCAATACCTTTATCCCCAATGCTAGTATCATCTACATTACCACATACAAAAATGATTCTGGCAGATGATTTTCCAAACATCATGCAAAGGAATAGAAATTTTAAGTAGTCTACAAATTTTTATTAACAGAAACACTATCTTCCCAGGATCATGCATCAACAACTTACTCAGCACAGTACTGGAAAAGACCAATAAAGAACTGCCTGAAATAATCTAGCAAGTGAGGTACAGCATCGGCTGCAATGCGTTCAACTTTAAGACTTATCTGTCAAACAAAAGTATTGGAGTTACATTCAACATACATAGCCAACGTAATGAATGAACGTGATTTGGAATACAATATTACAGCTATTAGATTAGACAGCACGGTATAATCATCTTCATCTTTGTATGATCCCATCAAGTTAATCAAGGAGGTCAATGATTCTTGGCGAGCCATACAAAGTGCGTATGAATCATCCAAAACGCCTGTCAAAGTAAATAACTCGCATGTTATCAATCTTTTCCTTTACTACCATTGGAAATAAATTTTCAAGTGACTATTTAATTTACCAAATCGGTCTGAAGCAGACAAGAGTTGTTTCTCTACTGCATATCTAAGTTTAGCAGCAAGCAGGTCATCGTATTTCACCCTGTAAAAACCAGCCTGATCCACATTAAGTTTAATCCAACAATTTACACTTTTGTCTGTGGAACCAATGAACTCTTTGAGATCATGTGCATCAGATTTCGTTTGCAAGAGGAAACTCTTGCGGATATCGTAAGTGCCACAGCACAATGTTACTGGAACAATCCATTGGCCTTCTCCTTGAGCACCGCTTGACAAGAATTGTGACTGTAAATAAACGTACAAAGCTTACACGTGACATGTGATGGATTTTTTCTCTGAACATAATAGTATAAAAATCAATGAAAGGTCAAGATGCAATGAAACCTGATTAAATTCCAATTTTTGATCATTGACTTTAACAGATACAACAGGATATCCCTTCTGCTTTGTCCATGAGGTCATTAACTTGTTCACAGGTTCACCGGATCCTTCCTCGAGTGCTGCCCAAAGATCCTCGGTCTTAGCATTCGAGCAAGCATATTTTTTTATGTATGAAGCAAGCGACCTCTGGTCACAGGAAAAAGCAATGTAATGGCATGAACGCATGATATATAACTCAACCATATTTTACATGGATTTTTAGAATCTATACTTCTTAAAAGCCTTAAGAGAATATATATAAAGCGCCTGTAACATAGTGAATTAAATATAAAATACCTTCAACTTATGCATCATAAACTAAACTGTACAACCTACTCAACCTGCCTAATTTATAAGCATAGTTTACTTATGCACTAGATAATAAATATAGCTTATTATCCTTCATGAAGAGTTCACTGTTTCATCCCATCAATTTCACATTGAAAATATATGGAAGGGTCCAAGTACTAACCTGAAAGCATTCAGCACCAAGATAGCTTTGCAGCATCCTAATAACAGATGCACCTTTTCTATAACTTATTGCATCAAATATTTCATCAATCTCACAAGCATGATTTATCTCCACCTTCAAACACAATTTACATAAATTAAAAATTTAAAATGCAGTAAAAACTGATAAGATAGTATGAACATTTTACATTTTAACCAAGTAATAAAAGAAATCATTTTAGTTATACTTTAATAGTATATATATAATATATATATATATATATATATTTATATATTTATATATATATAACAAATAGTTATAGAATTACATTTAATTCATATTCATAAAACCCCAGAGTCATTTAAAATTAGCCAAATTTGTTATCTGGAACAGACCAAACCCACAAAAAAACTTGACGATTAAACAATACCTCAATTGGATGGGATTCTGCAAGTCCATCCAACCTAAGACCCTCAGTGGATTCATGAAGAAATTGAGACCATATTTTCCACTCGGGAAACAAGCTATCAGTTGCTAAATAGCTCACCTGACCATCCCAAAAGAAGAGAAGAGGATTTAAAATATCAATTAGTCAACTAGTTATAATGTTAAAAAAAAAATGAAGTAAACGCAACATAACCGACCAGCAGCTCTGCAATGGCTTCAATTTGTGGATATATGATCCATACAACTTACACTTGAACCATGTAAGAAAATAAAGAACTATTTTATTGATAACAATCCCAACAGTTACAGTCTCATGATCTCTGTAATAATCAAAACCTTTAAAAAAGAAGAAAAAAAAATATGCTGAAAAGAATAGTAAGATTCTGAAGATATTTTTTCCTAATTACTATGGATATATTGAGAATATTTTTTATCCCAATAATCTACTATTTACAAAACTTACCCATGTTGCAAACCCCTCATTCAGCCATAAATGTGTCCACCACTCCATTGTAACAAGATTGCCAAACCACTGGTGAGCTAGTTCGTGAGCTACGACAGTTGCAACCTTAACAGTAAAAAAAGTTATTTTTTTGCCCTTCAGTTAGTAATAAAATAAATAGTTTTAAAAATTAGCTTAGGAAGCTGAAAGTAAAAAAACTACAGACAAACTTCATGGTTAAGCAGAGTACCCTCTGTTTGTTTGCAGCAGCAGAGTGCTTGTCATCATATAGCAAAGCAGTCTCCCGATATGTAACCAAACCATAATTCTCCATGGCTCCAGCAGCAAAATCAGGGATCGCAATCATATCCAATTTTGGCAGAGTGTAAGGAGTAGCAAAGTAACTATTAAATTATCACAGTTAGTTGAATGAATGATAAACAGTGCAGTATATATACACATTCAAGGAAACAGGCCATGAAAATTAACATGTAAATCAATTATTAGCCACTTATGTTGCCAGTACAAACTGATAAATCATGGATGACAATGTGACTGAAATACATAAAAATAGCAAGGCCCAAGGAACTTGAAGAGATTATAGAGAACATAAAAATCTTTCGTAAAATGGGAAATTCTTTGTCTTAAATGTGTTGAAAATGTTCCTACTAGATGTTTTTAAAAAGCATATTCTAGAATGAAGTGCTTATCAAACATAACTTAACTACTTGATAGTTAAGCTAGTTTATGAACTTAATAACTTCGTTTATGAGAAAGTTACAACTTCCCACTCATCCATTGAACGAGATGCTTTGCAACCTTGGAATTCATCAACCTTGATTTGTTTTGTTTCTCTTAAACTCCTTGGCAAGCTACTTGAACCCGCCTTCTAAACCCATAAATAGAAGGCTTCTCCTTTATACAAAACACCCTTGAAATATAATACATTTCTTTAATTTTGTGAGATTGTCTAGGGAGTTTGACACTCTTAGCTTAGATTCTTATCTTGGAGAGTTTCTTTAAGTGGTGAATCATGCAACTATACTTGAATTGAATCACTTCAAGGTGGCGTGTTCTTTCTTATGCCTCACCTTATCCATTTTCATTTTACCCTTTTGTTTTTATTTGTTTTCTTCATGACAGAAAGCTCCCTTGCTTTTTGGTGGAGAATTTTGATTCCAAATCGTTTTAAGGTGGAGACCATCACAAACTACTTGGCTAAATGGCAACTTATAGTGATAATGATATGCAACCATTAAATGGAAATTGAAAAGAAATGAAGTCCTGGATTATTTCCAATGAATTTTCTTCCTAAGAAGCATAATATTGTAATGGTTCCATACTTTTTGTATAGTTCCAAAGTTTTCACAGCCACATCAAGTGCAAATTCCCCCTGGTTTGCCTTACCAACTTGACAGTACACTCGAACTTTAACCCCTGTAGAGATGTTGAATTCAGTTACGAGCGGGAAGGTTAGTACTAATAAACAACCAAAACCTAAAATGTAAAGAGGAAACATGTTTTTACCATCAGAGGTGTGATCTTCAACATAATCAAACAAACCAACGACAACAGCAACCAAATATGTAGACATGATTGGTGATTCTTGATACGAAACTGTTTTTAGATTTCCATCTGCTATTTCTTCAACAACTGGCATGTTGGAAAGAGCAACAAGGTCTGAAGGCACATCCAATGTGATCTTGAAAGTAGCCTGCAAAACACGTGGAAAGATAAGTTCGTCAAAACAAGTTGAATACCAAAATCCATCCAGACTTATCCATTCTCGTAGCCCTTACCACCCGAGACATGAACTCAAAAAATGTTATTATTTAAAGTATTTAGCTTGCACCGTTGCAACAATAAATATTTCAGCCTCGTGAGTGCTGACAGAAGGTTCATTCAGAAGGGAAGATAAGTAGAAAGGTAAACAAACCTTGCAAGCAGGTTCATCCCAACAAGGAAAGCACCGCCTGGCATCAGCTGGTTCAAACTGTGTAACTGCCATAGTCTTCTTTTCGCCATTATGTGCATAGGTACTGCACATAAAAAGTATCCATATAAATTAATTAAATAACAAAAACTCAAGTAAGACATCCATGTATTTCCTCATAAAAATAGTAAGGCAGTCTAGGATTCTGTTTGGGTAAATTTTTCGTAAGTACTTCTATTGAAAAAAATAAAATGATAAAATAAATTGAGTTTCAGCCGTACAATAAAATATTCTTATGCACTTCAGCCTTTTGAAAAGTTACATCAAAGAGTCTTCACAAAAGTTAAGTACATAAGTTATATTTAGATCAGGGAGAAGTTCATTTCATTTTACCTTTTATTTTCTTCTTTTTCAGATTGCACAGGATACCATGTTTTTGTAAGGTGTACAACAACTTTCCTCATAGGTACACAATGTATCGATTTAAAACAACTAACTAGGAAATTAACATAATGTATAAGGAGTTTCATAGTAATGTTTTTCAAACAAATAAGGTGTTAGTTTTGGGATAAAAAAAATGGATCCCGTGTGCAATCCGACAAAATCTCAGTGGCAAACTAATTTAGTCTAAACATTTTTAAACATTCAGTAGGGTTTTGCAGCAATCTACATAAAATTGATAACCAAGAAAATTAATAATAGAGAATCACGATCAAAATGCAGCCTCAACCAGAATTCAGGTAAACTCTTTAGCTTGTATAAGACCAAGCAAAACAAACCAAAATAACACTTACCTTCTGTAGAACCCTTTCATTCTATCATTCAAGATTCCTTCAAACTGAATAGTCAATACACCCAACCCCACGGGTATTTTCTCTGGGAACTCCAGTATCAGAATCTCATCATTTTCAAACAACTCAACTCGCGAAGGCTTAACAACCTGCACAGAAAACATCCATTGGTTCTACATCAGCAACAACACTCCACACAGAGGAACAGAGCATATACAAGGCTGTCAGAAATGGATGAAGAGCTGAATAGTTATGAATCTCAAATGTTCTAGAGAAATAAATATTGATAACAAGGTATGAAGAGAAGATAATAGAGAGAACCGTGGAGGAATCGCCGATGGTGAATGAAACGGCATCTGCGGCGACGGAGAGTTCGGCGGCATTGAGAACGATGAAAGAGGTGGCGGCGACAATGTCGAGGTCGACGGCGACCGAACCTGCGAAACGGTGCTCGACGAGGTCGGGCTTGAGCCGAATGTCGTAGCGTTTGGGAACGGCGAATTTTGGAAGACGCGGTTGTCCTTTGAACTGATCCATCTCTCTCTTTCTTCTTCTGTCAGGTGTCACTCACAAATCAACGCAGGTATAAATGATGCTGGGAGTGAAAACTGAGGTTAGAGGGGTATTTATAGAGATTGTTCCTCTTCTGTTCTGTCCAAGTGAAAATGAAAAAAAAAATAAAAATTAAGCTAAATTATCCATAATTACGCCCGTTCAAACTATTATAAATATTTTTTTTTTACTTAATTCAAATATGTTTTAACGGATTCAATTTCAGGTAAAATGTATTTTCAGTGGCTTCAAATATTTTGCAACGTTATTTTTATTTTTCTAAAAAATTTAATTGGATTTTAGCTTTTGCATTTGTCAAAAGTGATATGATTTTAGTTTTTCATGGGGATAATTTTTTTAAGAGAGCAAATACTTGTTGTCCACTTTTGGGGTGATATAAATTTAATAAGTTAAACATTTAAAATCTAAATTTCACATTCTTCCTCTTATAGCTTTATTCTCATTAAGTTTAGTTTCTTTATCAAGTCTCATGGTTGCTTTTCTAAATCTTAGTATTTTTTTATCAAAGTTTTGTAACATTTAAAATGTATTAAATTTTGTAACATTTTAGGTTTATAAGGGTTTAGGATTTTAAGTGATAAAGAATAGCTCATAAGCATCGCCTTGAGGGATGTATCAAGTTCATAAGTAATGATTTTGCTAATCCTGAGATATTGTCTTCCTTAAATTTAAAATCAATAATTATGAAGAGTTAAGAGTGTTAAATAAAAAGCTTTATTCTTTAGATAATGTTTTTATGGATTTGATAAAAAAACAACTATTAACTATGACTGATTAGAGAGTTACGTGCTTATTTTACTAAGTTTGAGAAGAAAAATAACTTTATTACTAAAATAAAAATTTGAGTAGTGATGACTTTATTACTAAAATGAAAATTTGAGTAGTAATGGAATCTTGTGATTTTAAAACTCATTTTTAATATTATATATATTTAATTAATTTTTCAGTATTTAATCTTATATATTAAACGTTAAGAAAAAAAATTCTTATTAATATAATAATATATTTTATAAATAAAGGCATTTCAATATACTGACTTAAAGTTATTACTTTAAAATATAATAATTTCGTGGTTTGTTTTTAATTTTCATCTTACAAATACTATTTTAAATTTATCTTATTTTTTTATGATGTATATCATTTTATATCCATTCAATTATTTTAACTTTGACGCTATTAGTTAATATTTTTCAAAAAATAAAATTGAATTATTTCATATTAATCCTTTTCATAAATATGAAATGTTGATATTCAAAATGGTGAAACTTGGAAAGAATGAAATTAATTTATACTAACGTTTTAAACGTTGCTTTCTTTTAATTTGAATGTTTTATGATATTTAACTTATATTTAAATTTATATCTTGTTTTTTCATGACATAAAATATAAATATTATTTCCAAATAAAACGTAAAAATTTATTTTATTATATAAATATAGATAATGATAATTAATTATCATAATCATAACAATGATAACATTATGAGTAATAATAATAATATTAATTTGTTTAATTATATACATTTATTATTATTGTCATAATTATTAATTATGGTAAACGTTTATTAATCTGTTTAATTTAGTATTGTGATATTTTTTAATTTCATTCTACTTGAAATTATTTAGTTCTGTTTTTCTAAAAAAACAAGTTAATGTACTACTACTATTATTATTATCGATGAAAAGGATCATATTAATTTGTTTTAAAAAAGTTGTGAAACTCAATTAAAAATATTTAAAATTACTATGAAATTGAAAAATTATCATAACCGTAAAAAAACCCATTAAACATAGTATTAAAATCACTTTCAATTCTAATAATTTTTCTATATATAAATAGCATAATTTCTAACTTTAACGTAACCTCTTTATTCATTCTTTTAACATCTCTTACATAAAACAAAGAGACAAATTTCAATATTGAGTAGTGAATTAATTTGTTTTAACTTAAGAAAATATGAACAAATATGATAAATATAAGCTGTGGCTAATAATAATAATAATAATAATAATAAAGACCATCATAATTATTAATAATGTAATTAACGGTAAAGAATAATTGTATAATAATTTAACACGTGACAATCAAAATCTTTTAAATATTTAATTTTTTATTCAATGAATATTTTAACATTTTCATAATTATATAATATTTATTAAGTATTTCAATATAAGTCTTTTAATTTTATTATTAATCATTAATAAGAATTAGGTCATTCACATACAAATTGTTTTTCTGTATGGACATTATGGTTATTATTAAATGTATTTTTTAAAGAACTCAAAATTAAAAATGTCATTGTATATAAACTATGTTGATTTTTCTGTCTTTTTATACAGTTTTATATATTAATACTAAATTGTTAGAAAGGCTTAATTATAATTTCCTAATTGAGATTTTTTTTTTTGTAAATTATAGTTAGTTCCTAAATATTACTTAATGACACTTAAAATTCCATTCACATACTCTCAGTTTCAAAGTATTTTATTAAGGTATATTTCACAAATTAATTTATAAACTTTTGAAACTTGTATAAGCACAACAACTTAATGACTAAAATGATGAAAAATTAAAAACCAATTTATAGAATTAAAAGTACTTGACAAGTGTACTTAATAAATTATTTAATAAACATTTAAAAAAACATTTTATTTTTATTTTATAGTGGGAAAGTTACAATAACAAAAAATTAAAGTAGAGTTGCCTTTGCTTCTTATTTCCAGAAAAAGGGTTGCAGAAGGTATTGAGACCTGAGATGTGAAGATATGTTAAAGTAAATGAGTATAACAGATACTATAGAACACTGATCGATGGGGAACCTTCATTGAATCTGAAAGCTCCGTTGTTAGACCAACAGGGTTGGCAGCCATTGGTCCTTCCATGAGATGAGAGAGAAGAAAGCTTCAAAATCTATATCTTCGACCTCTCCTTGTGCGCCACTTCGCGACGCATACCACAATTGCTTCAACAGGTTTCATTCCTAAACTTTCTTTTCCCCAATTCGTTTCTTCCTCTGCTTTCCCTTAAACCCTAATTCCGTTTTCCTAGGTGGTACGCCGAGAAATTCATGAAGGGTCAGTGGGACAAACAAGAATGCGTTTCTGAATGGCAAAAATACAGGGCGTGCCTTTCTGTAGGTCTTCACTTCGTTTCTTGTTTACACGCTTCTGATCTATGCAACTTTTGGTCAAATTTTAACCATAACTTTTGGCAGCAACATTTGGAAGATAAACATCTGGTTCGTTTCTTACAAGCTGAAGGCATTGTTCAAGAAAGTGGTGTTACCTCTCAGTAACTTGTGGCGAGTAAGGTGATTCACACACAATTGTATAACTTCGTTGCCTAGCTTTTAATTGTGTTGCTATGCAATTTTATATGCTGTACGTAATAGGTTTAAGAACGGACCGAGGCAATGGCCATTGCATTCTTCAGTAGGATATCAAGTTACATACAGGAGTAGTTGCTGCAGGGCTTTGAATGTGAAGTAGGTTTATTGTTGTTGTACCCATTTGAGGTGGTTATGGAGTTGGATGTCCATACCTATGCTTTAGGCAAGATTGAGTCACTGATCATTAATGTTGGATTGCTGTTTACTTATTTTTCTGCTTCATCCAGTGGTTGCCTTTAGTTCCATTCTTGCCGTTATTGTAGAATGGCCTTGAGTTCATCTCTTACTGGTTACAAGTTTCTTGACCCCGAACTCATTAATGTAGTCAGAAAAATACACTCTCGTAGATGGTTGGGGCCTCACTTTATCTTATCGTGCGCATAACTTCATGTCTATGATGTTAAATCACAGAAAAAAGGGGGAAATGCAATTAGGGGGAAGCAAAGACTTCCTCCAAGAAAAAGAACCAAAAACAATAAACCAGGAAAACTCGGCTACATGGCAAAGTCAGACATGGCAACTCCCTTGAAACAGCCCTGGAAACAGTCATGGCAACTCCCTTCAACTAATTGCAATCATTGAGTTGAAGAGACTGCATACCGCCCAAATTTTTGTCTCCTCGTTTGTGCCACAAATTTCCTTCCAAAATCTTGTGGGTTATATTACAAGTGCGGGTTGAAAACTGTTTTCTTTCTTATCACCATTGTCTATGAAAGTTTAATTAAACTGTTTATTGAAACCTGCCTTTCCTAAGTAGCATAAATTAGCAAACATGAATTTTTTAAAAAAAAATAGAGCTGTTTAAGAAATGTTTTAGAATAGAAAAGGAACGGGGAAGGAGAAATCCATTGTCTTACTCCATTTAAACATTCAAACAGTAGATTAATTCTTCATTACATACTCATCCAAAGTTTCAAATAGTAGGATTGAATAAGAAATATATAACTACTCATCAAAGCAATTGTCACTCAACCCATCATCGTTAACCCAACATCTTCTGTCAATCTGTCATTAATGCCAAGTCTTTTATGCAGTGAATCTGTTGTGACCAGTCCATCGAAAACTCCTGTCCTATTTTTAACTAACATTCTGTTTGTGTTGTCTTTTTTCAATTTCAAATCTCTTATGTTGTGTTTTTTAATTTTGAACATCTTGGGTTCTGTTCTTAATTATGTCTTATAGTTTTTGAATTATTGGTTCTTGGTTTTATGGTTGCCTCAAACCTATTTTAAGTTATCCCCATTCCAGAACTGTTGATTCTTAGATTAAATGGTGCTTGGATACTGTGATGCGTTTTTTAAATATTTTTTTTTGTATTAGGTAAACTTTCTTATAGCTAGAAGCCTTCTGGGACAAGGGTACAATAGTCTCTTTATTTTTGTGTTAAGTAAATTGTTATGAGGTGAGTTTACACTTTACAGGCACTTCACAAGTTTCAGGTAGATTCTGGAGTTTGACAACCTAGACAATGAGTTATGAGATGCACAGCCCTAGAAGATATTAGGCAGTCTTTCAACTGCATTCTGGATCTCTGAAGTTACACGGTTGTTGGGGGTGGGGGGTATTGAGCTGTCTTGGAAAGTTCATGTGACTTCACCTAAGTATTATGAAGAAATGACTTTTAAGCGAGTTCAATTGATCTCCTTGCATACAATTATAAACACACATCATGATTTCATGAGTTAATTCCCAAGTTTCACGAACACCACAACAACTGTGTCCTAGCATGAACAAATAGTTTTCTGCATCCTAGTTTTAATGAATCCCTCACTGTTTTCTGCATCGAACCTATTGGTCAATCCATTTTAGTTCTCGGTGAATGAACCCATCATATCTCATTGTCCAGGGTGAACAAGGTGAATCAAGCATCAATGAGTTGAACCTAGCATCCGCCATTCTATAAGTAATTCTGAAGCTCCGGGAAGAATTAGTTATGCTCTGTTTATGTTCCTTGCTATTAACTCATGTCGTAGTTTGTGAATCATCCATTCAATTTGAATTTGTTATCTGCTGTTTGCATTCTGAGATGGATATCAACGCATCTTGTGATCTGTAAATTATCGGTTCATGGTTTCTTTGTAATCTAAGCTATTCCCACTATAGATATCTGAAACTGGTGGTGTTATATTATTTTTGGATACTATTGTAATTTTTTTAGTATTATTACCGTATTAAGTAAATTTTTACAAGTGTTTTATGCTCTACAAATTTATGTAAACTCGAGTTCGAGAACCTTGTTAGAGACATCTTTCTGTCATATTCCCCTACAGGGGGTTGGGCCTTATGAGCATCGGAGAAAGCTTATTCATTGGACGATCACTGATGATGTGGTATTATGTTCGGCTACCTATGCGTTCTTTATTTGTTTGAATAGAGCAAGCTTTGTATTTCCGTAAGAAATCTTGGTGGTTTATATCCATGGTCTGTTGCAACGGGATAAGACGGAATTAGCCAGGAACATCACATGCTTTGTAAAAGTTAATTTCTTCGACGAATTTGTATACTTGACCAATATATATTGCATGAATCACTCGTGGTATGAAGTGTGGACGATGGGAACCTGTCTGTAATTTGACTATGAATTATTTCATCATACCTATATAGTGTTTCCATGTTTTCTCAAATTACATCGAGATTTAAAATTCAAATTTAGTTTTGCTTATTGATGTAATGTAATTAGATTTTTAGACTAATAGTTTAACTGATACAATACTTAAATTAGTTTGTATATTTGAAATTAAGTATTACTTAACACATGCGAATATGGGTTTAACAAATGGATTTTAAATAATAGAAAATTTTAGAATATACCATACTTCTCTATTTTGAATTAAAATGTATACTGATATACACGGCAATCCATTTTAACATAAGTAAAAACTATAAAACTAATTTTTAGAAGTGTTTTTTGTTTTCACTCTTTGCAATGTATCATGTTGCTGCAAGATAACTTTTTTAGCCTTTCATTATCGTTACTTGCATTTAAAGATTAAATAATGTTTTAAACACGTACAATTTTATAACTTTATGCAAAATTATATTTTCATCTTTGAAAGCCTCAAACTCGACAGTAATAGTTAAAAATTAACTGGCGATGATATTAAGAGCCATAGAAAATAACAAATTAGTTTAGTTAACAGTATCCGATTCACGCTAAATTATTATTTTTCTCAAATAATTCCTAATATTAATATGTATTTCTATTTTTAAAATTATTAGTTTTTATTCTTTTAATCTTAGTTGTTATGAATATTTTCATCACTTACATTTTTATTAGCTTTGCGTTGACATTACATGTGAAGGATCAAAGTAAGGTTCCGAAAATGTTCCTGGTAAAAAATAAAATTAGACTTTTAGAAAAACTTCCGTGGTTAATGCATTTCATTTACTATTTATTGAACTTAGAAAAAAGTTCATGATTAAGAATACTTGACTTTTGAGAAAAATAATTATACAAGAAACATTTAGATTGATTGTTATTGAAAAGGCTTTCAATAGTAGTGATGATGAGGGTATAATAGCATTGATGAATTGCAATAAGTATAAGAATACAATTTGATTGGGAAAAAGGCAAAATTAGAGTAGAAATGGTTTGAGCAAAGGCAATTGTGTTGTTGTGTGTGAACTATATAGCAAGAACTGGAGTAAGATGTTCCAACTTGGCGGTGACAGTGAAAGCAACTCCATCAATTTAATTCACAAACAGTGTTTGGGGGTGAGAGTGTTATGGGTGCGAAAGCGACTTCCTTTAGCTGTGCCTGTGTGCACCGACATCTCACATCCCTTCTGCTAAGTTTTCAAAACAATGTGGTCCAACCAAACCTTGCAATTCCTTCTTTTGTTTTATTTTCTGTGACTATTCCCTACCATGTCAATCTCAAGTGTGAACGCAAAGAAACAACTAACTTCAATCCCTATACTCTAATAATACCACCTTCGCCCTGCCCCAACACCACGCGTCATTATCCCACCATAAAAATAGATAAAACCCTTAAGTCGTGTCAGCTATTGGTTTAATATGCAAAGCCAACGTGTATGCCATGCACTCCTTTTCTTCACACACTTGTGCCTTCTATTCATAATTCACAACACCGCACCAAGGTTGACCTTGTGAACCAAATTCATTGCGTCTACATTACCGATTGAACCAGAGGACATTGCTACATATATAGCCATCAACGTAGTTCAACGATATTTATGCATATCATATACAAAAGTTTGATTCAATCATTTGTAGTCCAGGAATACAAAAGTTTAACCAATAAATAATGCTTTTCCTAAACTAATGAATGAATAAGTATAACAAACGAATACACAAGCATAGATATGGATTCAGGGATAGAGAACATCATAGAAGTATTATTAGCTACCATGAACTATTATGTTTCTGTACCGAGTCTTTTCTTACAACCTAGGATCTTGGACAGTGGAAATGTTCTCTGGTTCTAATTAAGCATAAGCCTTGAACACTCTCCATGTTTTGCTTGGGGAATGAAGTGGTTGATAGGTTGTGAAGAGATCATTTTTCTATCCTCCTGAAATTAATGTAAAAGGTGCTTTCGTTCTGTTTTCAAGCAAAGGGATGCTATAATATAACATGAGAATATTCTGATTTGATTAAATCACTAAATTACAGAAGAAAGATTTTATTAACTAAATAATCTTTCATATAGTTAAAGGAACTAGAATATTATAAGTCCCTGAATCTTATACATAAAACCTTGCACCAACGATTACAATTGATCAAATATTTGAGGGAGGGGCAAATATACCTTTTAGTTACAAAGCCCCTTCAACCAACAATGATGAATCCATTGATTATCATGTCTAAATTTAAAAAACAACCAAAAGAATTAATTATACATACATAATCTCATCCTTCAGTTTTCCATTCCAAATTCTAATCAAAGAAAAGAAGTGCCAGCTAGTCCATGATGCAAAAGGTTATGCGCAATTGCATCCCTAGCCTTCAAGGAGCTAACAGATCTCAAGCCAACCTCGGGCTCCACCACCACATCATCATCATCAACATCATCATCAATCTTCAACAACTCAGGATCTATTTCCTCGTTCTTCAACTCACATATATTATGCAAAACGCAACAAGCCCCGAGCACAAGAGGCAAATCTTGCAGCTTCACCTCAGTCCTCTTTCGCAAGCACCCCCACCTTCCTTTCAACCTCCCAAATGCATCCTTAGCAACCCCCCGAACCTCCCCAATCTTCTCATTGAAAGCATGCTGAGTCCAAGTCAGATTCTGCTTCGTATAAGGCACCAAAACCCAATCCAACAAAGGGTAGCCGGAACCCCCAACAATCCAAACCCCATTAAGATTAAGCGCCCCATTATTAGCCCTTTGAAAAAGTGCCGATTTTTCCAACACCTGATCATTACGCATTGAACCAGGCCACCCAATGCACACATCAGTGAAAACCCCTCTATGGTCAACAACCCCCTGAACAGTCACGGAATACGAAGTCTTGTGGTTCCTCTCAGTGTGCCTCTTGTTGAAGTAAGCAGAGACACTCATCTTAGGAGCTATGATGGGAACATGAGAAGTTAACATGGATCCCACAACATTGGGAATCGCAGAAATGTTCTCAAACTCACCCTTTATGTCCCTTAAGGTAACAGCATTAGGCCATTGCAGATACTTTGGCATAAGCACTCTCTTTATGGCAGTGCAAACCTCAAGAACCAGTTTGTGGCAGGTGGATATCCCCAAACCGAACCTTTTCGAAACCACGCTCAGAGGGTCGCCGGTGGCCAACCGCCACAGACAAACCGCCACCCTTTGCTTCACCGGAATGGCGTTTCGCAGCGTCGTGTCTTCCTTCGCAATCACCGAATTCAGCTCCTCGCAAATCGCTTCGAAAGTCACCCTTCCCATTCTGAACGCTTTCCGGAACTCTTCTTCCGGAAATTCGGCTTTGTTACACTCCTCCCACCACGCCCCCGAACGCTCCTTCACCCAAACCCGCCGGTGACTCACCGAGTCACCGCCGGCGACTTTGTTTCTCTTTCTGGGGTTGGACTCTTCCACCTCGCTGTAGTAACCATCGATCAAGCCCTTCTTTTTCTCGTGTTCTTCTTTTTCTTCTTCGTTTTCCTCTTTTGCATCCATGAACAGGAGTGTTGTGAGGATGCCCTTCAGTTCTCTCTTCTTCTTCGTCTTCTGGGTTGACCCCTCATCGTTCTTCTTACGCCGTTTTGTCGTCGGTTCCTTCATTTCGCCGATCGAATTCACGTTTCACGGGTCTCTCAGAGTTGTTGCGGTTTTTGTGCAAATAATAATGAACAGTGTTGTGGGCTTTAGCTTCATCTACACACGTACCATACACTGAAGCTGCTTTTTTGGCTACTCTTTCTCTCTTTCCGACCATGCGTTTTTAACGTGGTATAAACCTCAGTGTGAACGGGTATTTGAAAACTTTCGTAAATCACTGTCATCCCAATTTTATATTGTGTACTAGGTGGTGGTGCCGATTGAACCCGATTCAATCTTCTCAATTATATATGTTCATTAATTAATTAATAAGACCAACCTTAATCGTGTGTGCGAAGGATGCAAGAAGATAACATTTAAATGTTTTCCACGTACGTTACGGTGGGTTATGTGTTCACACTCACTCAAATATGTAAGTTTAATAATCTCATTTCTTAAGAAAAAAATTTATTTTTTAGGGTTTGAAAATTGATGGATTTTGTGTGTAATGGTGAATTAAGTAGTCTCTAGCAGCAAAGCAAGTGTGAACACGATTTAGGATAGGGACATTTTTCTTTTATAATGGATTTGCACTTGTTATTTGACTTTGGTGGTGTTAGGTAAAGGGTGCTGAGGTAGTAATTTAGAAAAGAGGAAAAACGTATCTTTATATAACTTTTTAGTACTATTTTTGGTCTTATATATACTATAATCTAAGATTATTGATGTTTAAGGTTAGTGTCTGAAAACTAAAGAGTATTTAGTAAGTATACAATATCAATATGTTTAGTTTAAATATCATACAGGATTCTTATTAATCAAACTTAGTTATCTAATTTAATTATGGTAGGCATGAAATGTTTGAAACATGAAAGAAAAGGGAATTGATAATTATAGTTTTTTTTTTTTTTTAAATTGCGGTTGCATGGAACAATGAAAATAAACAACATTTGGTATGAAAGTTGAAATAAGAATGAGATTCATTGTGCATAAATTCTTTGACAAAATGTGCGAGAGAAAGAAAAAGAAACGTGCACTATTTTTCTATGCCACCTCCACTTGTCCGATCACTATAATCAAATCTATATTTTTCTATAAAATTTTTTATTGTTGATAAAAAAAGTTATATTCAAATCTATTATACAATAATATAACCAACTATATCATTTATAATATAATTTAATCTTTATTTTATAGTTCAGTAGAAATAAATTCAAATATTTTGTATTAATTATATATTTTGAATGGCTATCAATTATATATCTTTTGTTTCTTATGGATTGTTATAACTTATTAGTGACAATTTTACATAAATATGTTTTTTTTTCAACTAAACCTTATAGTTTCATTCATTTTTTTTATCTTAAACTAAACAAGTTTTTATTTTCACTTCTCACCTTTTTTTTTTTTCCTTTTTTTTTTATCCACTTCCTCTCTTTTTATTTCAAAACTAGTTTTTTTTTTTTTTTTTTTTTTTTTTTTTTTTTTTAATTTTTTTTTTTTTATTTTGATAAATTTTTCATTTGATTCTTTCAAAGTTTTTGATTTTTTTTTGTAAAAGTAAGTTTTCTTTCTC
>Ga0099825_1001269_pt1 | contig 31702 bp, 23 predicted proteins | sample SiratroredBW_FD_76838 | JGI IMG/M metagenome (GOLD analysis project Ga0099825, IMG submission 76838) | Root nodule microbial communities of legume samples collected from California, USA - Siratro red BW | ecosystem: Host-associated > Plants > Roots > Nodule | place: USA: California | collected...
CTCTCATTCAAGTTTGATTTTTGTGTGTTTCTGTGTTGAGTGTATATTGAAATTAAAACAGAGTGAACCTGACCTGATTAATGTGCTGTTGTGAATTTACAATTCAGTGTGATTGAGAATTTGTTGTGTGCTTATATTTGTCAGTATAACAAATTGATTCATTCGTGGCTTGAATCAATTTATTTCTTTACAGTACTCTATATCTTTAATACCAAGATTCATTAAAGTTTTTCAGATTGTGAAAACTATTTTCAAAGGAGTTGAAATTGGTTAAAATCTTTCAAAGTTCAATTCACCCCCCTCTTGAACTCAGTCTAAAACGTTTTCAAGTGTCATTTGAGTGGCTTTCGAAATTGTAATTCTTTAAGTAGATGCTTAAGTCAAATAAGCTCACAGGTACCTAAGGTCATAACTCTATATTCTACTTTAGCACTAGATCTTGTCACAACATGTTGTTTCTTGCTTTTCCAGGAAATCAAATTATCACCAATAAGAACACAATATCCAAAAGTACATCTTTTATTAGACGAAAATCCTATCTAATCTGTATCTGAATAACATACAACTTTACTATGGTTATTATGACTATATAATAAGCCTTTTTCAAGAGAACCTTTAATATACTTTAATATACGAATGACTGCACTAATGATAAACACATGGAGAATTAAGAAATTGACTCATCACACTAACTGTAAATGAAATATCATGACAAGTAACAGTAAGATAATTCAATTTTCCAACTAATTTTCTATATTTCTCAAGATCTAAAAGAGGCCCCTGACTAGGTAGAAGTTTGGCATTAGGATACATGGGTGTATCAACAGATTTTGAATTTATTAATTCAGTTTCCTCCAAAATGTCAAATGTATACTTCCATTGAGAGATAACAATACCATTGTTAGATTGTGCTACCTCAATATCCCCGAGAAATATCTGAGTTTGCCAAGATCTTTGTTTAAAAGTGGTGACAAATATGTTGTTTTACCTGAGAGATGTCATGTTATCACTACCTGTAAGAACAATATCATCAACATATACTACTAAATAGATGAACCCAACATTTAAGTGACGGTAAAAAATTGAATCATTTGCCTCACTGCGAGTCATACCAAATTGTTGAACAACACTACTAAATTTTCCAAACCAAGTCCTAGCAGACTACTTAAGGCCATATAAAGATTTGCGAATACGACATACCAATCTAGAAGACTTCCCCTGAGCAACAAAACTTGGAGGTTGCTACATATAAATTTCTTCCTGCAAATCCCCATTAAGAAAAACATTTTGACATCTAATTGATAAAAGGGTCATCTTTGAAAAGCTATCATAGTTATGAATAAGTGAATAGAAGTCATCTTTGTCACTAGAGAAAAAGTATCACCATAGTCTAAACCAAAAATTTGTGTATAACCTTTAGCTACCAGACGAGCTTTGAGACGATCAACTTTAATAACAAAAACGCACCTACAACCTACAACAAATTTCCCAAAAGGTAAAGTAACGAGTTCCCAATTTTCACTTTTTTGAAGAGTACTTTTTTCATAAGCATTGGTTGACACCAACCAGGATAAGCTAAGGCATCACCTACAGTATTTGGAATGGGCACAAAAGAAATAGATGAAAGACAAGTATAAAAAGGTTGACATAGTCTATGATAACTTAATGCAGTATAATGTGGAGAAGGATTAGGACTAAAACGTATACTGAATGACAATGGGAAGATCAGGTTCAATTGTCGGATCTGGAGGGGATGAAAGGGCTGGCACAAGAAGATAGTCATCGGATGGACAATGAGAAGTCTGATGATGACTATAAACCTGGTGGTGGATGAAAGGAATCTTTAGGTACACTAGATACAACCGGAGTATCAAAGACAAATAGAATATGTACTTGATTAAATGGAGACATAGATGGATAAGATAAAAACTCAAAATAAAAAGAAGACTAAATAAATGTGACATTTACTCATAAATGAAGTAACGGTTAAGAGAGGGTGAGAAACATTTATATCTTTTTTAAGATTTAGTGAATCCTAAAAAGACACATTTGTGTGACCAAGCAAATAATTTATCAAGATCAGGACAAAATTTGTGAACAAAGCAACTAAACCTAAAAACTTTAAGAGGTAAGGGATAAAGAGTTTCATGAGAAAATAAAATAGAATGAGGAAGTTTATTCTTTAAAACTGAAGATAGCATACGATTAATTAAATAACATGCACTAAGAATAACATCAGCCCAAAACCGTTGAGGAACTCTACCATGAATTAAAAGAGTACAAGTAGTTTCAACAAGATGTCTATTCTTGCGACCAACCACCTCATTATGTTGAGGTGTATAAACATACGAAGTTTGATGAAGAATGTCACGAGATTTCAAAAAAGTGTTGAAAGAATGAGAAAGATACTCACAAGTAGTACCACTGTGTAAGATTTGAATTGAAACTACAAATTGATTTTTAATTTCATTAAAAAAAGATTGAAACAATGGAACAATGTATAAAAGTAGCGGAAACGGTTGCGAAAAAGCAACGGTGAACAGTAGGTTCACAAAAAATTTTTAACGTAATCTTAGACTCTTAAAATACTATGTTAGAATAAAAGAAAAAATAATTATGAATTATTCTTCCTTGTATAAAAGTTGTTTATTTGTAAATAAAAATAATAACATACCAATAAAAAATATAGACTAAAATATAGACTAAGCCTGTTACATTTAATAATTAATTTTATATATAACATAATAGAATCATGATTTTACAAGGTTGTTATTTTTACAAATTAAGATTAAAGTAAAGATATTTTAGAACATTTATTATATTTTTTACAAGAGGAAGAGATATTAGTAACTTTGTAACCATTTAAAAAGTAATAATAAAATAAAATATAAATTTTTTGTTTTCAATTCTTCATGTAAAAAGAAAATATTTTACACATATTGCATTATTATTAGATAAAAGACGTCATTTCAATTCCAATTGATTAAAAAATAGGACAAAACATTATTGCTAGCTTCTATATTATAACTTAATAATTAATTACTTTATTTATATTAGATAATCGATTATGATTTGATATTTTTATCTTTAAAATACACCAAACACATTAGGAGTAGACCACAACAATCATATCATATACTAAAGAAACCAAAACATAATTTATATTGTGTAATTTAGATATATACTTTAAATAACATACCATTGCAGCCGAATCCAATATATGTAAAGAAAAAATAAATAAATAAAACATACACCTTAATCGATTATAATATCCAGATAACCGATCATGTTAAAAAAACAATAATCGATTATGTTAAATAAAATAATTGATTATATGATTTTTTTAAAACGCGTAAGTGTATTTTCTATATAGTGTTATATATGTAAGTGTATACTCATTATAAAAGCGAATGACCCTTAAATCTTTTTCTATTTCTTCACATAAAAAAACATTCCGTAATACATTCACGCTTTCATTTCTTTGACAACATAAAGAAGATAAATGAAATTTATTTATTGTTTTTTCAATGACAACAAATTAAATTGACATCTTAGGTCTAGAGTTGAAGTAGAGTAAAAAATAGAATCTATGTAAGTTTGGTAACTAAAAAAAATTCAGACAAAATTTGCAAAAAGAAAAAACGAAAAACTTGAATCAAAAATAAAAAATTAAAAAATTGTAATTTAATTCAGAAAAGAAAGGGAGAAAAAGAAATATTATTTATGTATATAATACTATTTAAAAAATTTGAGGTAGATAAAGGGTATTAATATTTGAAGTTGGGTTTGGCCGTGGTAGTTACAGGGTTTAGGGTATCAAAGGGATGCGTATAGTGGTTATTTGAATGTGAATGGGAAGATGTTTGTTAAAATGCAAACAAATTGGTTTGTCCCCGTTGCAGCCCCATTCCCAGTTCCACACAAGCTTGAGGGTTGTTTTGTGATGAATAAGGGCGTGTTGTCCACGCAAGCTCCCACTCCATTTGAAGTGGATAATGATAAAGCAAGAAGAAGAAGATCAAATTGGCGTTGTGGTTGTGGTTGGGAGGAGGCACAGGCACAGAGACAGGGTCTCTCTGAATCTGAATCGAAACGGGAATGGGAAGTGCAGGAAGCTCGCAGGGCCATTTCAAGTTATCTGGGAGAATTGGGAGTGTCAGAGGAGGAATCGTTGTCCATCGCATGGAATTGCCCGGGGTATGTGAAGATGTTGGTGGATGGTGTGAGGGATTTGGATGAGTGGGGGTGGGAGGCAGATAAAGAAATTGCGGGTTTGAGCTTCAAGGACAAGATTCTTCGTGTTGCCGCTCAAAAGGGAGACGAGGGGAAAATTGCCTACTTAGAGACTCTGGGTCTCTCTCTCTCTTGGTCTATCAACGTTGCCGGATATCTCTCCGCTCACACCCTCTCCTCTCTCATACACAAGGTTACACGCATCAAGCAACTCTTCTTTTCTCCCGCTGATAATGATAACGATAACGATCTCCACCTCTCCTTGCTCATGAGAAACATTCGCCTCACGATGCGCCACTTGTCCATTTCAATTGACGAAGACCTGCAACGCACTTTCTCCTTTTTCGAAAAGCTTCAAGCAAAGCCTGGTGGCCTAAACATCTTGGCTTCCCGAGATGCTGCTTTCTCTTCCTTAATCCAATCCTTCCCTCGTCTCCTTCACTTATCCGTTGACAACCACTTAACACACATACTTGATTCTCTCCGCAATTTTGGAATCCCCACATATCGCTTCTCAAACATAATCCTGGCTTTCCCTCCTCTTCTCTTCTGGAATCTTCAACTCCTGCAAACTAGACTCCTCACCTTCAAGCAGGTACCAACCTACCGTCCTTTCCATCTATTCTTCGTTACCTGTTTGCCTTATAATTAAATCCGCACATCATTTTAATCTCAATTTCTACCTTTTGAATTAATAAATTGCTCTCATTTTATTTTCTAGATTAACGTGGCTGATCAAGATTATGCCAAGTTGCTGCTAAAATATCCTTGGCTTCTGTCGACAAGTATTCAAGAAAATTATGCGGACCTCCTTGCTTTTTCGTATTCTATCAAGGTACAATTTTGCTCTGTCATGATTGCGTGTATCCATTTGTTTTCGGATGCATATGTAACCGGAGTTATCATCACTGAAAGGAAACTAAGTACATTTATTTGAATTATTGTTTTTCAATAATTTACATGCAAGCATATTCTATAGTGAAATGGAACTAATGCATCATATTTAAATAGTTCAACAACCTTCCATACCACCCTGAATGAGGGATTTATAGAAGGACTGGACTAATAATAGAAGGCTTCAATATAGGTTCCAAAGACACAAATAGACCGTGCAATTGAAAGCCACCCTCATCTATTGAGCTGTTCAACTAGCGAGCTGGAGTTGATGGTAGATCAGTTTGCTAAACTTGGAGTTCGGAAGAAAAAGTTAAATCAGGTTATTGCTAGAAGTCCTCAACTACTACTACGGAAGCCCAAAGACTTTCTACAGGTATTTATTTTTAGCTTCAATCAAGTGTTTAATTTGTAACAAATGACATAAATGTATAAATCCATTGGCGTGTGTTCACTCAACAACATAAGCTTTTGAGATGGCATGCTCTTGACATGGTATTAGAGCCTATATTACCAAGTGGTCTAATCCTTGTTTCACCCATTTTTAAAATTAGAAAAGGTTAAAATTTAGCACAAGGTAGTAATTGTGCACTAGCTTTCCTTCGAGACCAAAGGAGTCTTGTGTGAGGGGAAAAATTAGAGAGGTTATAAAAGTGTTAAAATGTTTAGGTGATGCAGGTTGGTTGCCTGCTTGGAACTTGTGAAGTTCATGATACTCGGTATCTAAAGTAGGAGTGGTGACTTAGGCCACAGTAGCTAGTACTGCTACCAAGCTTTGGTGTGACATTCTTCTTCAACGTGACTCCAAGAGTTGCAGCAGTTTTTCAGGTTCAACCATGATCACGACTGCCACCATGTCCTCTACTTTGACCACCATGAGAGAAGTCAGAGAGTAGGGCAAAGGAACCCCCGGGAGACACTGAAGTGCTTTCAAAAGTATAAGGAATGGAGAGATGCATCAACTGCTCCTGAACAGCATCATAGGTAGGAATAGTAGAACTAGAGAGAATCTAATTACAAATGACTTCAAGGTTCAGTGAAAGTCTAGCAAGAGCTAGTAACATTGAAAATTGGTCGTGTTTTTAGTAAGATGTATCTGCATCAGTAATAAGGGGCATAAGAGTAGAATATTCTACAATCAAGTGATGAAGCTGTCGAAGATATGTGACACAACAACTACTCTTGGACCGCATTGTAGGTAGGAATAGTAGAACTAGAGAGCATCTTCTTACAAACAACTTCAAGGTCTGGTGGAAGTCTAGCAAGAGCAAGTACCATTGAAAATTGATCTAGTTATTTGTAGAATGTTTCTGCATCGGTAGTAAAGGGCGTAAGAGTAGAATATTAGGTGATCAAGCTTTTGAAGATATGTCTGCATGCCTATGTTCTCCAACTTGATGTTCATCAAGCTGGTGAGTATATTGTAGAAACGATCAACATTGTTTGAATAAACTTTCTTGGCCTTCCTCCATATGTCATATCAGGTCGTAAAGGCCTGGTACTGTGCTTGAAGATTGGGGATGAGAGAACAAGAGGACGCTACATTAAAAGGTGGGAATTGCAGAGGTCGTAGTGGTAAAATGACAAGCTCTGCCTTGGCCTTGAAACTGTAATTGGACAACAACAACCGAAGTACTGTAATTTGATGTCCTTATGAGTTTTTGCATGGGATTAGTGGTACATTGGTGAAAGTAACGAGAGATTGAGCGGAAGCCAAAATCAAAAGAAGCCATGGAGTCAAAGAATGTCAAACAAAGCCCAAAAGTGGTTCGCCCACAGAAGAAGCACAACAGGAGGTCGTAGAAGGGTGGGCCACTGGAAAACAGTGTCACTTGCTGATATGAATGGGTCATGTGAAACGAATTTAGGCAATGATTCTTGCACGATGGTTGTTGTTGGGAGACGAGATGGCAACTTTGGTGAGTCTGCTCGTTGGAGAAAGGAGGGCTCAACAATGGTGAATGAAGAATTGCAGCAGTTTGTGTGAGCAGTACACTGGGGGAAAAAAAAAGAAAAAGAAAAGCCTAGCTCTAGGATACCATAAAGAGTTTCTTTATTGTTGTGAATAGTGTTAATTACAGATGTAAAATCCTTTAACCTATACGCTTCAACTTGAAGAGAAATGCTAGAAAAAGCTTTCTGTTGTCATCTAGATCATTTTGTACAAGCTGTTTTGGGGTGGTTGTCAATCATACAGGGTCATAGGTGTAGGTTTTCTGTCAGTCCTTTTGTATTTCTTTCAGACTTAACAACCAAATATGAAATTAGATATGCTGAGAGCTCACTCTCAAGCATTTTTTTTTCTCTACGACACTTCTACTCTCAACTATTACTCAATAATATGATTTGTACTCTTTAAGAATTTGGGTTTAAACAGCCTAAATCTATCCAATAAAACTGACAAGTAAAATCCCTATATCCAGGCCCCCAAAACAACTAACTTGTAGAGTGAGAGTTGTACAAACTTTATAAGTTCTATGTAAACCTTATTTTTAGACTATGTGGAATTAAAGGAACACGCATTAGGTTGGAACTAAGGCAGCCTCCAAAGAGGCCACTACTAAGGAAGCTTGGGATGACCGCAATTAAGGCCATTTTTCAATATGTACCAATGACTGCAATTAAAGCTTGGGATCAGTCTCTCTCAGAACTAGGGCTATCAGCCTGGAGTAAATGCAAGTGACTAAATAATGGATCTATGATAAATTTTGATACTATCTCAAAGTTTGGGTTAAGAGCCCTATTCATCTCCCAAAACTATCTTGTAAAATGAGGATGGTCAAAATTTCCAATTTCTATCTAAACCTTATCTTTAAGCTAAGTGGGATTAAACCAACACCCTTGAGATTGCAATTAAGGCAGCCTCCAAAGAGTCCACTAAGGGAAGCTTGGGATGACCGCAATTTAGGCAGTTTTTCAACTTGCGCCTTTGACTTGTTGCTGATTCGTAGGCCTCAACCTCTCTTTTCGTTTAGCACGTGTTTTATATTCAGTTGAGAGATATGACATGTATTTGTTCATTTTAAGGCAGCAAATTTCTGTAAAAAGAACTTTTGGGGTTCTTAGATAGCACATTGTGTTTGTGTGGTTGTTAAATTTGGAGTATGCTCTTATGGTGGATTCTAAACTGTTAAAAAAAGAGGAGGCTGAAGATATGTGGTAGCATGCAGTGCTATTAACTATGTTTTTTTGTGAAATGCTTCTTACAAGGGGCACAAATGTTATCACCTCAGATAGCTGTTACTTTGCTTCCGTGGATGTAACCTTTCTAGAAAATGAACCTTTATAGGAAGAGCAGTATTTTGAAAGCTGATGTCTTCTTTCCTGAGAGTATTTCCTTCTTGCCCTTTGAAATGTCATGACAGGTGTTAGCTTTTTTTCTATGGGCACCTAAACTAAACCTGCTTAGACCAAGGCTGGTACCCTACATTGGTGTCTCAAGAGGAAAGGAAAACACGAACTGACTCAATAGGAAAGGAAAACACGAACTGACTCAGCAACAACAATCATCTAAACCTACTAAATGTTCCTTTGTTCATTCCTTTGAGTAATTTTTCTTCAGATAGCTTGTCAATTAGCTGATGTGTTTATGAAAGGACTACCTAGGGAGATTTTCCATGACCTTATTGGCAAGTTCGAAATAATAGAATTCCAATTTCTATTCTCTAGCTTGAAGGGAAGTACTGTAATAGTCCCACTAATTGCTTTATAATTATTGTAATTATCAGAAATTAGGATAATTGTTTGTTACTACAAGCCTTTTTAAGAAAATATTTAAGCTGTTTAGTCTATATAATGCTTCACCATGTACAGTTTTATTATAGAAAATAATGTTCAGAAAATTGATATTCAAGTCTCTTGCTCGTTGCTGTCTGCAGATTGTTTTGTTGTTTGAAAATATGGATTTAGATAAAGAAACTATCGGAAGAATACTTGCCCGCTGCCCTGAAATTTTTGCTTCTAGCATTAATAGAACTTTAAAGAGGAAGATTGAGTTCCTTTGTAAGGTTGGCGTTTGTAAGACTTTCCTTCCTGGGGTTATCAGAAAGTATCCTGAATTACTTGTTTCTGACATTGACAAAACTTTACTGCTAAGGTATTGCTCTGACTAATCTATTTTTATATATTTTTTACCGTTGTTTCAGTATCATATTTGTTTACACTTACCCAACTAATGTTTATACATTTACTATGCACCTTGTTTCATTTTTCCAGCAGCAAGTATATTCTATTTTAATAAAAGAAAATAGTGGTTTCGTAATTTCTTCAACTGTATCATGACCACTTCATAAATGTTACATTTCGTCCGCAAAAACGTGAAACATGAACCTGCTTCTCAACTAGTGATTGATTGATTGAGATGTCACTTTTTTATTGTCTAGTAATTTTAGCTGTTGATACTTGCAGGATAATGTACTTGATGAAGTTAGGTCTTTCAGAGGAAGACATTGCATTTATGGTACGCACATTTTCTCCTCTTCTTGGGTACAGTATAGAGGGGGTTCTTAAGCCAAAAATAGAATTCCTTGTGAACTCAATGGAGAGGCCTGTAAGAGATGTGGTGAGTTACCCTCGGTATTTTAGCTACTCGCTAGAGAAGAAGATAAAGCCCAGATATTGGGTGTTGAAAAGAAGGGATATCAAATGTAGCTTAAAGGATATGCTGGGAAAAAATGATGAAGAATTTGCTGCTGAATTTATGGGTATTGGAAGGATGCCGGACTCTCCTCCCGTGTAATGATAGCCTGTAAATATTAATAGTTGTATAATTTTAGGATTTTAGGTTTCCCATGTAGAAATCGTGCTTAGCACATCACATTTTTGGGTGTTCCTTGTAATTATTTCAAAGAGATAGAAATTCTTTCAATTACAGAAATAAAAAAGTTTAAATAAAAAAATTGAACACCAAATGAGAAATTGATGCATAATTAGTCTAATTAGGATTATATCATCCATGCACGGTGCTACGAATTAGTTCTATTCATTAATCTTGCATTCGTGAACATCGAGATTAATCCTAGTGTTTTGAAACCAAGATCTTAGGAATTCATTGCCTCAGCTCATTAGTTAGATAGGATAAAATTCCATCACAATGGAGGTCAGGATAAATTATAAATTGTTCATTCTTGTATGATTCATTCATGAAAAGTATATTTCATATTATAAAATCTAGAATGCAATTTTAAATTACATAATTCTTTATAATGTATTTTTGAATTACGTAATCTAGAAATGTATTTTAAATTATATAATTTAAAGTATATTTTCAAATTAAGTAGTTTAAAAATATATTCTATTACAATTTAAAATAATTTTAATCTATGGCAAATTGAACTTCTTCCATAGAGGTGTGTAAGAAACTAGTGCCAGAAAAGTGTCTTCTAGAAATATTGGCATAGACAATTTTTTACTTATAACTGGAGACCACAACGGCGATGAAAACTAAAAATTAAGCACGGACATTTATTTGCATTTTAATGCATGAAATAAGCAGATAAATAAGGTTTAGTCTATTGGACAAATCGAGTGATATGCGTAAAGAATAATTATAAATCTTTCTTTTTTACCGTTTGGTATGTAACATGCATTTTTGTATTTTTTTTGCCAGACATTAAACACTTCGTTATTTAATACTTTCTTTAAATACGAGGAAGTAGGAAGATTACTCGTGTAAAATAAACTGTTCAGAATATTTACTTGTGCATGTTTTTAAGTGATTAGTTGAATTTTGATAAAATTAGAGGCAGAGTTTTTTTAAGAAAAATGAGCTTGGTTTAAAGTATCACAAACTATATGAAGATATTTTTTTCAAATAAATATAGGATATCAAAATGAATAGTTGTAATTCTTATTACATAACATACTACTTATTTAATTTTAAAATTATTCTAAGATAATTTTATCACAAGTTACACATTGGATGACATCTTCCCTCTAATGCATCTGATTAACATTTTATGAACCGAACGTCTGAATGTCTAGTTTTCAAATTTCAAAAAAATGAAAACTGGATGACTTCATCCGAGTGCCCTATCAGAAACTACAAAAATCCACCAAAATAAAAAAATTTACCTTTTCATTGTTCCTTGCAGCCGATAAACACTGTACAATGGTCGGAAAGTCTTCCTTACCGTTCAATCACCCTCAAAACCTTCAAAAACGACACTATAAAAGACGTATTTGAGATAAAACACAGAGACGGCTTCCCTGGTGGTCTTTAATAAAGTAAGAACATTTTGGTCATTTTCACAAAGTTAGTTTTGGAATTAAAAATTTTTATGGAGGTGCAGAAGAGGGTATCGGGGTCGGGGTGGAGGAATAATTCGTCCTTACAAAATCCTTGAACCACTTAATCTTCTTTTTTTAGGCCTCCGGCCCATCCTATCATGTATCATGCTCAACCAACCAAATTAAACTCCTTTGACATCCAAATGACATTGAGAAAATTAAGCTTGTAAACAAAACATGATTAAACTATCATGTAATGATAGTTTATTCAAGCTCTGTTAGGAATCAAAGAGCAATTCTCTCAGTTGTTGGCATCCCTACAATCTTGCAACTGAACCTCAGTAAAATTGCGAAAGCCATTGTTAGTGATTTAAACTGTACATGAAAACAGAGTTAGTCTTGGGTGCCCGAATAACTAATCTTTAGGGCGATACCAAAAGCATGTTTTGATTAACGACTACAAAGCATGAAATTCCAAGAACCCCCCAGTGCACACCATTGCTTTATATTCTCAAGTTGCAATGCCAACGTACAAATGATATGTACTCTAATGTTAATTCAATTCTTTAGGAAAGGAAGAGAAGTGTTGACATCAAAAGTAATACACGTCCCCATTACCAAGCAATAATCACGGTGGTTTCCAATGGGGATTGGTTTTAGCCAGGATATCAAATAGAAGTAGAAAGTATCTGATGGACCAGAATTCCTCAAATTGATTACTTGAATTTCAGAAACTCAACTAATCTACCGGAACAAATGGGTAAATAAGTTGTATAATGCATCCAGTTTTTCCATTTTTCGGCCTCTAAGATAAAACATAAACAAAATTTCATTCATTTACACAAATCTGTGGCTATTTGTACAGGTAGTCATTATGCCTCGTTGCATGAAATCACTTAAAAGTTTCAGTTTTTTTCACATTACTGAACAAATGAAAACTCACTCACCATTACAACATGGATGGGAAATCATCAAATGTGGACAGCAAATATCTTCATCCAATGTAAGTCTAGGTGGTGATCACAACAAGAACCATGAAAAGCCTCAACCTTAGTCCTCAGAGCAAAATTGTTCCTTCCTTAAACCCATGTTCATTGATTTGATCTTGCTGAAAAAGTGTTTCAAATTCAGAGGAAAATGCAGCAAAAACAAATAGCTTTCATTCACAATCTGAAACATGGCTTTTATAACAGATCATATAAGAAAACCAAAAAGTTTTGATAGAAACATGGCTTTTATAACACACCATGGCTTTTATTGACTCTAGTTTTGGGCAACACCGGTTTTGGGTGTCTGACAGAATGGGGTGTCAGTTACTGATGCCAGCAAGCCGACCTCAAATGGAGGTAGTTTGCCAAGACAAACTAATGCAAGACAGCCCTTCGTGAAGGGGATCCGTGAACAGGCCCACGGGATGTGATCTTTTAATAACAACTTTAATACAAGACTAGGTATGTTGGATGCTTGAGGAAAAAATAGTCCTGAGGCTATTTATCTTAATCAGAAATCAATACAAAAGCGAGAAGAATCCGTTATTGTAGAGATAAAAAGGTAACAAGACACAAGACAAGGATAATAAAAACTGAAACAAAGGAAATAAGAACAAAATCTTCTACAAATCTCAACAGGACACAAATAGTTTCCACTGGATTTTACTTCTCCAATAATAGAACGTGAAGTTTAAAACAAACATATAAATATCATGCATGCTTCCCTATGAGCCATGCAATATAATCACAGGGAATAGAATCGAAAAGCTAACATCTGAGACAGACAATGGAATCAACCTGCACCTCCTTAGCCGCAAGTAGGCATTAAAATCTTCCATTCCTTTCTAACGTCTTCGGTGGAACATTATATAAATAAACCACCTTCAAATATATGCAACTACAGGAGAGAAACCTATGCAAGAGATAGTCTAACCAAATTAGTCCTCAATAGGACTTTTAGATGAAAGCTGATAATCATCTAATTAAACAATGACACAAATCTTCACGCAACGAGGGAAGGGATGTGTTAAACTTGACCCTTAAAGCTAGTTTATGGAATAAGAATTGCCTCTATTTATAAATGCTACCAAGCAATACCTCTATTTAATGTGGGACGGGTTTTCCCCAGTAGCAATATCATCTGCTGTTTTAGTAAACAGTGCAGGAGGGATTTGACTAAAGATAGAGACATACCCTAGCAGAATAACATTTGTTATCAAGGATATAGAGTATTACTTTCTTGGCATTCTTGTATTAACGGACTTAATCGATATTTTCAATTATTCTGTTACTATTTCTATTTATAAATAAAAAACCCTATGTGTATATTTTACACAAGGGAATATTAATCCTATATTTATTTTTTCTTTATTTTAATAATATCAACTAAAAGATAAATCATACAAACTAGTCACAGCGGAAGTTTACCACTTTTTTTCTTAGACAGCTGGGTACTCCTACTAGCAACAGATGAGGAAAAGGGCCTTTTTGCCGAAACTGTTGTCAATGTGTCGTCCTTCTTTGCAGATATCAATGATGAATAAAGAATAGCATCTACAGCTTCACGCTGCTGTTTCCTTTTTGAAACTTCATCGACTTTATTTTTAGTAAACGCAGTACCTTGATCAACTGCATCTCTCTCTTTATGACAGCCTTTCATTGAGGAAACAGAAATTTCAGCAGAACTGCTCCTATTCCCTCCAGAATGCGTAGTTGGTCTTTTTGACACCTTGTGCCCACCACCTGCCTCTTCCACTGGAAATTCTAAATTGTTCCTTGATTGTTGAAATTTTAATTGTCTTTTACCCAATGCTTTCTTTCCCATGCTAATTTTCGATTTGTCTTCTTCTTCTCTTCCCCCATCACAAATCTGATGACCTGACATTTCAAACATGTCAGTGCAGGAGCTTCTGCTTTCATAATTTGCAACCTGATATCCCATGTCCTTAGTAATGGAGAAATGCTCATCTTCAGATTTCCTTCCCTTACATGGAGCATATTTTCCCAAAGCTGAAGAAGTATTCTCATCCCCATTACCCTTATTCCTGTCCGAGACTTCAGAGGTAACACATTTCTTTTTCCTCTCAACAGTATCCTTTCCATGAACCAAAACCATGTTAACAGTCTGGTCACTATCCTTAACCTTCTTCTCATGCTTCAGTGGTCTTGCATGATTATCAGAATTTTCAATTAAGAAATTATTTTTATCTGTTTTGAACATTGAATGATATGGCATCCTAGCCCTCATTATCAAGTTTCTTTCTTTAGCATCCTTCACAAGAGCAGCCCAGTTCTGGTTAGTCTGTAGAGTTCTAGCATTACCCAAAATCCAAAGTGATAACTTGGCCCTTGTCAAAGCAACATTCATCCGTCTTACATCAGCAACAAATCCAATAGAGTTTGACTTTATTTCGGAAGCAATAATACCTGAATGAGCTGCTCTTACAGTAGAAAGTATCAATATGTCCACCTCCCTACCTTGAAAACCATCCACAGTGTTAAATTCAATATCCGCTACACTCAAATGTCCAAATGCATTAAGAAAACGAGATCGAAGAAGAGAAAGTTGAGACTTGTATGGAGTAACCACACCAATTCTTCCACCAACAAATTCAGCAGGGTACCTTAGGAGACATTCGTAGTTTCGTAAGCAAGCATCATGATAAGCATAAAAGTAACAGAAACAGAAAGTAAATTTAACCTTTTCTTGAAAAACTTTAGCACTTCAACTGCGGCATCAGCTTCATGTTCATTACAGAGAGACATTACACCAGAACTTTTCCCTCGAACCTCCTGGCCATCAATGATATCATAAAACACATATGGCCCAAGACCATTGATTTGATGAAATGGTGCTGATTTGTTAGACATTTGGCTACCATTCAGTAATTTGTTGTCATAGAAATGTAATGATGGGAACTTGCAAATCTCTGGATGCATTCTATACTGCCATTGTGAGAAAAAAAAATCATAAAGGGATTCAGCTTTAAATCATAGGACAGGACAATGTAAACATATAACACTCCATGCCCACCAACAAACAAATACAGATGATTGCTCGTAATTGTGTGATTTGTAACATGAGTACTCTTAATTCATACTGAAGAAGAAATACTAATGAAGAATAAAATCAATACCTAATAATGGAAAATATTTGATAAGATATTACCCTATCAAATCATATCATATTTTCTATTTAATGTAATCAAATCATATTTTTAATGCTCCCCTTCAAGTTGGAACATATATGTCACATGAACCAAGTTTGTTACATATACTATCAACACATCATATGTGGTGGGATACTATTCCTGATTTCATTTCCTATGAGAATTTTTAGGGATAGATATCATTGTTTGTTAGATATGCTATCAACACATGCTAGGTTGTTGTTCCAGCGGTCATTATTTGTTATCTATCTACACATTTCTATCCTAAGGGTAGCTTCTATAAGTGCTCCCATGGCTTTCTGTTTACGGTGGGTTGACATAATGAAAACTCCATTTACAATTAATCTTCTCCTAAGATGGTATCCAAAGCTCTTAATTTTTTTTTTTCTGTGGGATCAAAATATAATGGATAAAGATCGTGAAGTTGATTATGTCAATCCCATGTATGAAACTTAGGAAGTTCAGGATCAAATGTTGCTCACCTAGCTTCAATACACATTGTCAAAATTTGTTCTCTCTCGCATCATTGGCTCTATTCACTACTATCAAGTTTGGGATAAAATCCACGAAAATACTTCCATATGCATACAAAGGCGTGCACTTGCCAATTTCGCACTAATCTTCGAACTACCTCCCATGATGGGAAACAATGTGTGAAATCAAGAATATTGTGGATGAATTAGTTGGTGTGTGAAATCCCATATCTCTTAATGAACTTGATGTGATCTAGGAAGGTCTACCACAAGATTATGCATGAGTTGTTTCTCTTATTGAAAGTAGATTTGAGATTGCTTCCATTGTTCAAGTTGAACCTCTTCTTCCTACACATGAATCTCAAGCTAAAAGGTTTTGCAAATGATGAGTGCATGGATAAGGAGGAACTAAAACAGTTTTAAATAAATAAATTCTTGTAGGGAAGAGTTTATTTTGTTTGTAAAATTTTGTTTGCAAAATAGGTGCAAAAAGCAATTTTTTGTAATAGGGCCTTCTAACCCCAATAAGCTAGGGGTGTAACCATTAGAGGGCTAAGAATTAACGAGCAAATGAAAGGAATTCAAACCCAGTGTAGCCCATATAGCTCGATCAACCCAAATCAACAAAGGACAAAGAAAAGTGAAGCAAAAGGAAGGTAAGGCAAACATGAAAGGAGCATGAGAGGCAAGACCAAGCATGCAGTATATTCTCCTCAATTTTTGGCCAACTAATTGATTGTCTCCTTGATTTCATTTTGATTTGATATTCAAATTTCCCTCCCTAGACTAGATTAATTTTTGACCATTATATGTTAGGTTTGAATTTGAATGTAATTTTAGATGCATTTATATTACATCTAGGTAGTAATTTCGGCTATGTAGTTTATAAATAGTTTGTAAACAACTTCTCAATATATGAGAATTGAAAGAGATTTTCTAGAGCATTCCTAGAGTGTATTTGAAAGACAGAAGGTTCTGTTCTAGGGTCTTATCTTGAATAATGAGAGAAAATAAATATTTTATTAATTACAATCATGATAATTACATTCTCAAGTCTTCTACTTGTAACAATCACACTCTCTTAAGAAAAAATAGGAATCAAGTAAAATGAATGTGAAGATTCAACAGATATCTATCCTAATTACCATAGAGATATTAGGATATTTTCAACCCAATAATACCCTGTTGACAACACTTCCCCTAAAGTTGATAAATGAATATCAATCATTCCCAACTTGCCTACAAGATCTGAAATTTGTCCTAAGGAAATCCCTTGGTGAAGATGTCTGCTAACAAAAATCTTGTTGGGACATGGGTTGTAATCATAAGACCTTTGTCAAGATTATCATTGATAAAATGTATGTTTCTTCAATATGTTTGATCCTATCATGTTACCGGAATACGAGCAATGTTCATGACTGACTTGTTATCATAGTACAATTACATAGGGATGTCAACCTTTACTTTAAGGTCATCTAATATGATCTTCATCCAAAGTCCTTCACACACATCTTGAACAAGGGCTTGAAATTCAGCTTCTACACTTGAACAAGACTCTCTATCTTGTTTTTGCTTCTCCAGATAGCTAGACATTCTCCCAGAAACCTATAGTACCCAAAGGTAGATGTTCTGTTAGTAACAGAACTTGCATAGTCTGCGTAGTATATATCTTTAAGGAAAAGGGTCTTTTTTCTTAAGTAGTAGCTCCTTTCTTGGGCTTGATTTCAAGTACTGAAAAATGTTGTCAATTGCATGCATGTGTCTTCCTCTCAAATCATGCACAAACAAGCTTACCAATTAACTGCATAAGCAATGTCCAGCCTCATTGTTGACAAATAAGTTCTACCAATCTCTAATATTGGGTGTTTTCTACAAGAGAGCTCTCTTCACTTCCAATTTTATGATTTTGTTCAATAGGGACTCTTCAGGGTCTACATCCCGTTTTTGAATAAGCAATCTCTATTCCAAGGTAATACTTAAGTTTTCTCACGTCTTTCATCTCAAATTGGGCATCTAATTTTTCCTTTAAAGCCAATTTTTCTATTTTGTAATGAAGTGCTTTATGAATAAAATATGATCTCATTGACTTTGCTTATATGCCTATGAAACCATTGCTTTTGTAAATCTCCCAACTCATGCTCTTGGAGATTGTTTAAGATCATAGAAGACCTTCTTTAGGAAGCATACCTTATTTCTTCCACTACAAGTTTCAAATCCCAGTGGAATCTCCATGTACACTTCTTCTAACGCTCCATGAACAAATGCATTCTTCACATCCAATTAGTGTAAGTCTCATCAAAATGAGCTGCTAGAGCAAGAAGAACTCAAACTATATTTATCATTGCTATAGTCAACTCCATCAGTTTGAGTGTACCCATTTGCAACTAATCTAGCTTTATACTTGTCTACTGACCCATATGTCTTGTGTTTCATTGTACATATTCTTTTGCACCCTATAACCTTTGTCTTTTGGTTTGTCAACAGTCTTCCATGTTGAGTTTCCCTCTAATGCATTCATCTCCTCTCTCATGGCTTGAGTCCAATGTTCAGTCCTCACGGCTTCTTGGACTGAGATATGAATTTTTGAGGCATCAATGACAACAATAAAACTTCGATGTCTATTAGAGAGATTATCAGTGCTAACACAATGACAAATAGGATATTTAACATACGATCTTTTTCTTTTCCCAACATAATCGGTAAATTCTCAGTAACACTTACCTCTTAATTGTTACCTTTAGGGACCCTCACCTCCAATTCAACAACTCATCTTGCTCTGGCCTCAAAGTAGGTTGTCTTCTTTGATATTTTTTTTCCGAAGATTTGTCTTCTTCCTTACTATCACTTCATTTTATCCTACTTGTGGTGGCTCCATCACTTAAATATTGGGCATCATGCAAAGAAAAATATGCAAATGACAGGAGAGAGCTCTACCACTTCAAGTGTTTCTTCCTTTGATGTGAAGGACTTGAAAAAAAGGATTCTATTTCGTGAAAAGTGACATCCATTATGATAAAGACATGACGACTCTAAAGTTGATAACATTTGTACCTCTTTTCGTTTGTAGGATAACCAATAAAGATACATTTAATCCAATTCTTGGTAGAAAGAGAAGGCTTCACATTCTTTGTGGTATTAGAGCATGAACAACTTCCTTCTTTTTATTCTCATGGTCAAATAATTGAGCATGTTAGAGATGTCTCTTTTCTGTTTATTCAGTTATAACTGACTTCTATATTTTTCCTTCATAACTGTTGTAATACTCTGATCTATTCAGTAACAGAGAATTACAACTCTCTTTTTTGTGTTTGTACAAATTCATCTGGTCGTGGTAACAGCAACCAGGAATACAAGCAACTTTGGAGAACTTCAGGCAACCCAAAAAAAGGAGCTGCAACTAAGCCAGCAAGGGTTTGAATGCAGATGCAGAGCTCCCAAATCAGAGCTCTGATACAGACTTGGAAAAGTTAGGAAAGAAATTCTGATTGAGATTCTTAAAGTTAACTAGAGGTTACATTATACAGGACTCTACCACCCTAGAAATAAGTTATTGAAATAAATACAACAATTAATAATAACTCGGCGTATCCCAACTACATGTCAATAGTCACAATAATTAGTAGCATCTCGTATCTCAACACAACATATTATCACACAATAGCTCTTCGATTTGATCCCTTTGCATATTCATCAATATGATTACCATAAAGAAAACCTTGAGCTGAGCACCAATGGGATTAATAGCAAATTGAAATATTGAGCCGAATACCCTAAATGCATAAATAATAGCACACAACCACTATAAAATCCTTACTTTCATTGAACGTTCTGAAAATTACCAAAAGAAACAACTCCAAAACTCAAACTCATAGTACTACAAAAGTTCCATCAAACACAAGAAAACGAATATTCCATATGGTAATGACTACCAACTAATGAAAAAATAAATGAGCATTTGTTACAAATAGCTAAAGCATTCACCCCATAAACCTATCCCAAAATAAGATTTCTTGAATCTTTTGTGTATCTCTCGTCAATCCACATTCCTTACATTCCGTAATAAGAAATAGAGTTGCCTCTCACCATTGTCTAAATTGTTTGATTCAATCATACGATAGAAAGGTACTTTTCCTACCAGTTAAGGTTAGCAAAATGGATCAAAGAACACCAATGTATTCTGTCAAAAACAAACTAGAATGATTGCTCTCAGATTCATCAAAATCTATGGCATGGAATGAAGCATCGAACTAACAATTTCTAAAGTATATTTTACTCATCTAGGAGCAAACTATGTACCTGTTCTGTAAGCATAATAACAGGATGCCCAGCCTTTTGTAAGCGCTCAAACATGCTACACTCATAAAGAAATTTACTAGCAACATTTGAGAGGACAGTTGCAGGAAGCTGCTTTGGGTCACCAACCTTGAATAAATTACAAAGGTCAGTTTTACTATTTACCCTACATCAGTATAAGTTCAAAAGATTCTGTTTAGTACACTTACCATAATACATTTGGTTCCACTTGACTTTAAAAGCTGAAGAGGAATCAAAGTAGCTGGCTCAAGAGCCTGTAGCAACAAAAATATATCAAAAGGTAAATATAGTTAACTAGAGGATTGCAGAAAAATTATTTATAGCAGAACAAAGATGTATATACTTGGGCAGCTTCATCAATTACAACAGCATCGAAGAGGGTATGTTCAGATGGACCCCCAAACTTGGAGTTTAACATTCTCTCAGAGCATACCCCATAAAGATCCCCACCACAGCCACTTAATGTAGTTACCACTATTTCAGCTTCCTTTAGTATAGCCTTCCGTAGCTTATTCCTAAGAGCCTTGGTTTCTTCATTGGCTCTCTTCTCCTGAGTCTGAACATCATTAAGATCTTTATATATTTGCCTTTTTTGATCATACAGTTTCCGTAGCTTAATTTCAATTTCTGTCTCTGACATTTCCTTCTCGATTGTCATATGAGAGTCATTATACAGATGACTTTTAATATTAGAATTCTGATCCCTTGAGTTAGCACGCTTGGCTTCGTAAAACCTAATAGAATCAACTAGTTTCTCTAATTTAGACCGCAGCATGGCTGATGAATCTACCCCTAAATCACTATTCACAACATTTGAATGCATCCTCTCTTCAGCTACACGTTGATCAACTAACGTATCAATAAAGAATGGCAGTGAATTTGAATGAACTGTTTTTGCATTTCCAACCCTCACAAGATAAGGCTTGTACGTTTTCCCATTACTGCCATAAAGACCATGGCTAGAAATTCTTGCCACCAACTCATCCACTGCAGCATTAGATTGAGCACAGATAAGCACTCTTTGTCTCACATAATTTCCAAAAGATGCTGATGAATTTTGCATATCATTGCCCAACTGTCTAGCCAACGCTGCATCCTGCCATGCCCTTGCAATGGCAGCATTCTGACTAACCTTCGGTCTTGAATAGGTAGAAGAAGAATTCTGGTACAAGTTTTCATCAAAAGAATTTTTCAGACAATTCATCTTCGGTTGAGAAACTAGAAGAGCACTGACAATTGCAACAATAGTTCGAGTCTTCCCAGTTCCTATATTTACATAAGCATACATGCAAATTAACAATTTAAAAAGCTTAAGTAGAAAAAATGACAAGATCTTCATGGTTTAGAGATAGCTCAAGGTGGATCAACTACCTGGAGGACCCTGAATAAGACATAATTCAACAGTCTTTTTCGCTTTGGCCCTTCCAATAGCAGCACTTATTGCTTGAAGTTGACTGACATTAAATGTTGACCTCAGAACTTGCTGCAATGACTGGCACAAATTATTTAGATCTACCTCTTTACATTCGTTGAAACAAAAGGAATTGTTGGCAGGATTCAAAATGAGCGGAAGTAAAGGAATGTCTTTTATTGATGACAATGCATGAAATTCTCGCATTTGTGGGGTAATGCTCATTATACGGCATGCATGCCATTTACTTCGCTCAGTGAGATTCCGTCTAGCTTGATTCAATCGTAAAGAACCATTTTGAAAATAGAATTTGACGAGAACAATACTTGAACCTCTTTTATTGTCTTTGTCACGCCTTTCAACCTGCAAAAACACAGACGGCTTTAACTTGACAGATTTGTCTGCACTTCTTCAGGTGGCATTGAGGTAAAGAAGTGGCTTGAGGTTAGCTTTTGCCACAATGGGGAACCAGCACAAATTTTGTTCAACAAAAAGGTAACCCAACGCACAGCAACTTTAAGATTAATTTAAACAGTTGGCAAGCTTCCAGAATCCACTTTACATTTGATGAATTCTATTTGCCACTAAAACAAGATAAAAAATATACACTTCTGATAAAGGGTTAAAAAGGAACAAATTAAGATATTAACATGAAAATTCAGAGTTAAACCAACTTATGTATAGGCTATTGCAATTTTCACACATGGTCAATCATAGAATTAGCAATCAATTCTCAGCAAAAAGGACAACAGGCTTACCAATCCAGGGCTCACAAATCTTCATACAAGATAAACTTCTCAACAAAACACAATACAACATTTAAGTGCATAAGACACTATTATTGAAAATTTTGTACAAGACACTATGAATAAGCTTGCTTGAGTTGGTTGAAATAAGGAGAAGAACCAAATTGGTAGAGTATTGAAGGTTTTTAAACCTTTTTTACTTTGAATTAAGATAGAAGTGACAAAAACACGAGTTGGACAACAAATGTGTTACATTATGCTTTCAAGTTTAGTATAAAGTCGTTTTCCTTAACTTTCAATCTTCACATTTTCCACCCACTCAAGCATGCATAGCTTAAAACAATGAATTGTAGCACATTATAGGCATGGAGAAAAATATTTAGATGATAGCAATCACAAATGGATAAAAGTATACCTTTCCAACCATATGAACATCATGAGAAGATTTTTGAGGAGGATCTTTTGATAGCAAAAGAAAGTCATTTTCTGCAAAGCTCCTGCATTTTGCAGAATCGCCATCATCATGGACAAAGCGTACAATATGGAAATCATCAATTCTCTCAATTGACATCACAGAAAGGACTCCATAAAACATCTCCTCCCATGAAGACATTTCAAGAAAAGAATTTTGTAGCTGTGCTTTGAACTCCTCCAAAACTAATGGCTGAAATATCTCGACATACTGTTCAGGAGATTGAAAATATACAGGAACTTCCTTTAATCTGTTAACAATTTGGTTTTCATCTTTTCTTGTGGATGACAATCCAATTGTTGCATAATAATTTATCTCAAGAATAGCTTTATACCAATCATCCAACCTTGGTGGCCTGAATCTTTTCACTGGATCCTCCAATTTACGAAGATAACCAGATCTGTTTTCAAAAGGTGTTTTGAGTTGAATAACTTGCCTTTTCAAAATTGTAGGCTTTGGGACATGCAACTGGACACGTCCCACAGATTTCAACGCGGTCTCTAGGGGGTCATCTTCCGCATCCTGATCACATAACATTTTACTACAAGCACTTGACACACTGTCAACAGTTTTGGGAGCCATGCCACTGCAAGCTTTATTCAAATTTTTAGCATTGGCAGCTTCATCTAAAAGCTTTGTCAAATTCCCCAAATCCTTGGATTTTGAACTTGCTTCTTTCCTACAACTGCCTGAGCCTTTTGAACCAATAAATGAAGTCACCACAGGCTTATCATATAAATTACCAGAACTGCCCTTTTTCTGGAAGGTCTCCTTTGTTTTTCTCAAAGTTTTCATGGGTGGAACATTCTGGCTTGCATGGTCAGCAGCTGGTAAACTATTAGCAAAATCATGGGGCATAATATTGGCATCAGAAACGTGGTGAACATCCTCACCAACTGATAAAATATCCTTCTTGGAAGAAACTTTTGGTTCCACTTCATCATCTGAAAGAATAATTACACTGTCAGTGCTATTTTTGCCAATCATTATTCTAGAGTCCAGATTTTGTAACTCTGTATACTCCATGGATGAAGAATGAACATCTGAAGTAAAACAGCCTTTCTCAAATGGCAATCTTTCAGATACCAATGATTCAGAGTTCAGATTTGCCTCCTTAATATTGTGAGATCCTTCCCTAGATAAGGAAACCGACAGGCGTGACACTTGTTCTGTCAATTCTTCCACAGTATAACCATCTAAATTGACAATGCAAAACATTAATAAAATACTCACAGAATCATGGAGGGGAAATTGAGCACAGAAATTAAACTCACCGTTCAAAATAAGATTCTCTATGGTCATGATTGTTGACAGAGAAGTTTTATCACAAGAAGCTTTGAACTGATTCAGTATATAAGTAACAGCACGCTTCCAATATACAATTACAACTTTAAGTGATGACTTTCCCCATTCCATAAGATCATGAAGCCATTTGAAATTCAATTTATTTTTTACAAGCATTGTGAGATCCCCAAGCTCTTTATCACCAGATAGACAAAGTTTATCAACAAGAACAGGGAGAATCTCAAGTAACCGTACACAAGTCATCTGAAAAACAAGGAATTATACTGTTTACAGTTGCGTGCACATTTGTTTAAACTAAAATTTTAAATAACAACTCTAGAATATTTAGGTAGTAAAGAAAAAACAAGAAACTACCGTTGAAAGTTGTTAGGAAATTTATTTTAAATTTAAATATCAAATAAGGACTCTCGAATATTTAGGTAGTTAAAATCAAGATTGGATTATTTAAAATCTCATTTGATTCTCCTCTATTTTCTCCCTTATTTATTTTGTAATCATTAATCGGGGCGGTTAGGCTTTCTCGTGGCAATCTTTTGCCCATATAACTCATGTAATTTTGATCAATCAATATAAAGAAAAATTATTCTATTCTCCTAAAATTACATGGTATCAAAGTTTTGGCTCTAATCATGTGTTCACCTACCATGTGTTCCACAAATTCTACAAGGCTCGAAGTTGTATCATCATCTGTGGTCAATGTTCTATCCTCAGATTCCAATTTACAATTCCTTTTACTACAAAACAATTTGACCACTGTTATTGGTTTTTTTTTTCATAGTACTAAAATGGAGAAATAGGTATAGGATTAATTCCCTTTTGTCAAAATACACACAAAACATTATCAATAGGCAAAGAAGGAAAAAGATGAATAGTACCAATAACATGGGATGAGACCTTAGAACCATTAGCCATGGTGATGGAAGGTAAATGGTAGAGAAAGAAGAGAAAAAGGATTTATTACCAGTAATATGATCTATGACACCTGAGTCTAGAACCCAAGAACCAAGAGAATTAGAATGGGTGAGCCCAGCAAAAGAAATACCTGTGTGTACAACAGATGCAGTGGGACAAGAGTTTTGACGATCCTCATATCATTTGAGAAATTCATTAAAAATAGCAGGTGGAACTGAGATATCAGATGAAGTAAGGTCCATGGTAGATGGTGACATAGGAGCAGCTTGGACAACCGCAACAGTTGAAGAAGTGACAACGGTAACCGCGGAAGAAGCCATAGAGAGAGAAAAAAACGCGAAAATTCAAACAAGCTCCGATCAAGATAATGAGGACAGATCTAGAACACTCGCAGGACGACCATCACAAAGATGTTAATCGCCGCCGGAAAAGTCGCCGGAAGCGCCGCCACGCGCGGCGGCAGCAGTGACGGTGACCGGAACGAAAAAGGCCACTATAGGCGCGTTGCTGCTCCGATTGTCGTGATTCTAAAGGCACAGTAATCGCCTGGATGAAACGCTCCTGATGGTGGTGTCGTCGACCCAATCGGCAGCAGTGGCGGCGACGGCGGCAACAAAGGTTACGGCAACGGTGACGGAGGCAACTGAATGAGAACGGTGAACAGTGAGTTCACCAAAAAAAAAAATTAACCCTAACCCTAGGCTCTAGATACCATGTTAAAATAGAGAATTAGGTATAGGATTAATTCCCATACACACAAAGGGTTATTTATTTATAGATAATAAAAATAACAGAAATAGTAACAAAATAATAGAGAACATGGACTAAGCCCATTATATTCAATACATAGGAAGAAAACCCAAGTCTCATTGACTAGAGACAGAGTTAAAATAGAGTATATAAGTGGAGGACAACCCCACCTCACAAGCTAGTTTTGTGCGAAATTTGGTTAGGCCCAAACTAAAATGGCAGTTAATTCATCCTCCTCTCTAGACAAAGAAGATATTTCCTTTTCTATTACTCTTTTAGTACCAAACAGAATTCTAAAGCTCCATGGATCATTGATTCTAGAGCTACAAGCCACTTCAAAAATTGCTCAAGAGAGTTCTCCACATAAAGTCTTTGCACAGGTTTACATAAATGAAAGGATCAGAATTGCAAATGGTACCTTTTGTACTATAGCAAGTGTCGGTTCCATTCCTATATCTAAATCTCTAACTCTTTGTAATGTCCTTCATATCCCAAATGTCTGATTGAATATTATGTCAATTGGTAAATTGACAAATGGGCTACTTTTCACTCCTCTACCTGCAAATTTCAGGAGTTGAGTTTGAGGAGGATGATTAACAATGTTAAGGAGGTTGATGGACTCTTTCTCTGACAATGAAGCCATTTTTACAGAGAACTCTAGAAATATCTCAATCCAGTCTTTGTTCGTTAAGATGAAAAAACTAACACTACAGAATTGTAGGATAGGTTACCCGAACTTTTTGTACTAGAAACGAAACATTTATTTCCTGCACCTTTAAAAATAAAAATCTTTGGCTCACCCACCTTGAGTTTGTAGAGCAGGGCTGGGATGGTGTATTGCGGATTAGTTACAAGTTAGTTTAGCATTTCAGACTGGCAAGTGACAGCTCTAATTGTTTCAGTTCCTTGTAATGCAAGCTACAGAATGCTATAAATTCTCTAATGTAACAAATCATACAATAATTATGAAAAACAATTTTTTCTCTCAAATTCTCTAGTATTCTAACAATGAAGAAAAAGAATTACAAAGAGTAAAGGAAGATAAGGAAAAGCTAAATTAAACACAAACGTGATTTTTAACCTCAATTTTGATACTTGCACAAAAAAAAAAAAAAAAGAGTATCAAATAATTATCAAACTAGCAGTGTTCACTAATAAAATTTGGATAGTAAAAATATATTCATTACCATCTAATCTAAGCTTAACTTTAATAACAACAAAGAAACAAAATCCCAAAACTGCATGCCATTAAATGATAAAAAAGCTAAATGATCTTATAAATAACACAGTAGTTTGAAAAAACTGAACAAAGAAAATAGCCAGGGAAAACAAAGACAAGATAATACCTGGCAAAGATTGTAATCAATGAAGTTTTTGCCATTTACCAAGCACCTACAGAAAATATGCCATGCCATTTCACATAGCAAGCATCTAAGTTTTTCCTTTGTTCTTTGTTCAACATTGACAGCGTTTTTAACAACATTCTCAGGCAAAGAACTGGAAGCTGGCTGCTTTAAAAACCCACCCTGTGAGGAGAATCTTGGCATTCTTAAGTCACTATGTGTATTTTCTGGCAACTCTGGAGCAAGTAGACCCTCATCTTTGAGTAATTTGCATAGAAGAAACCAAAAATGGTGTAGAGTGTGAAACTTCAACAGAACAGAATCCAGTTGCACCTACATAGATACACGCTGGGATTAGTAAAACTGGAAATATAAAGGGAAACAGTCAAGACAAAATTCATTTTACAGCAACTCAATATTTCACAGGCATTGGACACAAATTCATTGGACATAGAACAAACTAGTCGTCCAGTGCAATAGGATTTTGTGAGAACACAGACAGAATTCTGTTGCAATTAAGTTGACTTTTGCAGTTGCCTTGTGCATTTAATCAAAGCAGATTCTATTAAGAACTAAGCCACTAACATTCCTCATGCTGGAGGCGTCAATATGTCAGTATTATTAGATATAATATTCTTTTGTCAATAGTCTGTTAAGTTCCTGTCAGCTATAGCTGTGTAACATACTGCCGACTATCAGAAATCAGTAGTCTATGGATACATGTCCGTTATATTCTCCATTAGTAATCCATTATACAAGTTTCAGAAACCCTTTTCTGTTTTGTCTCTCTCAAAACTCTACTCTCTGGTCACACACATTTTCAACATAAATGACACTTCCCATATACTTCTCATTACATATCCAAGAAATATATTATTTCTAGTCAGCTCAAAGAATAGAGCCAGCCCCATTAGACAATTTGAATACTTAGGCGAACACATCCATAGTGATATACACCTAAAAGACACTACTGTGTGTGTATCCAATTATTTTAACATTCAAAATACACATTATACATAAAATCATAATAGTCCAAAGCAGATAATAATAGAGGCCACCCCAAAAAGCTATAGAAGGATAGCAAATAGTATAATGGTCACTATTATGTTACATCGTTGTCTTATTATATAACATAAATTTATGTATTAATATTTTTCTCTTAAATATTATAATATACTTCATAGTTTTATAATAACATAATCTATGATTATTTACAGAAAGATAAACAGTAAGAAAGCCCCTTCCCAATTGTAGTACCGTTTAAGGGTGGAGAGCTCCCAATTTGGGGATCAGGCCAAACACCCACTCACACCCTACAATAAAAACAAAACCCTAGCCTCTTTATCTTTATCATGTCAACTACCAACCCTATCTCCATCGTCTTCTTTCAGAAAAACAATTTTTTATTGCTACTGCAACTCTACAATAGGGCAGAAAAACCTGACTATATGTTGCCATCCCAAAGTTAACACCTCTGCCTTGCCAGAAGTTGCAGAAGTTTTTCCCTCCCCAGAAAACTATAAAAACTAAACACCTAGCAAAGCAATAACTACACATGCTATTGGCTACAAAAACAGCTACAAAATGTACCATGACTACCACGACAACTCTTTGAGAAGAAATAGAGCACCACTCAACTCCACTACCTTGTGATAATGGCGCTATGACATACAATAGAGAACTATGAATAAATGATCAAAAATAATGACTTTGTTATTTTTGTGTGAAGCTAGTTATCATAAAAAAAACATAAAACTTTGAGTATTGTTCCTAAAAGGAAACATTACCCATCTATAAAGATAAACTCATCTTTTTGTTTTGAGGTTGTATTTAGAGAAGCAAGGTGCTTACATTTATAAAATAATGTCTCTTCGTACTTTTTGAGAGATTTGCAAATATACAAATATTAGTTATCAATATAGATATTGTATTATGTTACTCATTTAATTTTATTAGTTTCTCTCTTTTCAAATAAACACACATATACAGCGTCTCAACTGCTATCTAACCATGTTGGAGTATCCACATCCGTGTGTAGGAGTCTCTCAACTTCATAGGAGGAGAATGCCCTTGAAGGGCATATATTTGGCCCACAGTAAAAACTACAACAAGTGTTACAGTTTCTCTCTAGGGGACACTCATGGTAATCTTAAGGGAGTTTAGGATCAGGCATGCAGAGAATAGATTGCACTGTCTCCGTTTTCAACCATTTTGCTCATGCTTTAGAAGATCCTTATCCCTGCCCTAAATCATACTTCTCCACTGATATTTCCTTACGCACAAACACACAAAACAACAAAGGGCAGACACTAACTACATTATTATCAAGAAAACATTTGCAAAAAGTATTACCAATTTCATAGCATGCTTGAGGCCCAGAATAGTAGCATACAATGAGGGTTTTTGAGAACAAAGAAATTTCAATCCACTTGAAAGACCCCGAGTGTCTGAAACTTGTTCTAAGATAGATTTTCCAAATTGTCTAACATCCTGCATGGGAAAAACAAATAAGAAAAAAAAAATGAGAATATTCATCACATTCTAACAAGGATAAACATGAACTTCAAGTTTTAGGAAAATGTTACATCATTCGGATCTAAAAGTGAAAGGATTAAGCTTTCACTCATCAATGGTTCCCAAGTCCACTGACTTCGAAGTTCTCCATGTCGTATCTGAACTAAAAAATGTGCAGTTAACCTGATGTGCAACTCCAGACAATTAGTCAAGAAATTAAAAATTGGCTTTTAACTTTGAACTAGAAAATGCTCAAACTTTATTACATAACATAAATATAAAGTGAAGCTTGCGTTAGGAACCTAATAAATGTTCTTAATAAAGGATGAGACATAGTCAACACTTCAACTGAGTTTTTTGATTTGTTTCCATCTCCACCATCATCAGATCCAGTTGGAACCTTCCACCCAAATGAAGATGAAATCTCTGGAGCATAAGATGAAAGGAAAGATCTGTTCGGAAGCACCATTTCTGCACTATTCTCGTATTCTATCAAAGGAAAACGAGATCGTGCCCAGAAAACAGCTTTGGAAAATGAAACTGGAAGGATTGAGGGATTAATATCAACTAAAACATCAACCCATAACATTGGAATGCACATCCATTCTCGGCAATCTTGAGAAGTTATTCCACTTTGAACATTGAAGTGACTCCAAGAACAACTATTATCCTTCTCTTTGCTGTCTGGAAAAGCTGGCAGACTAATATCATCATTTTCATCGTCCAACTCAATGACCCCATCTGTAATGCCACGATCAGTGCTCGGAGTTGTGCAACAATTCAGCACTGAATACATTAACGCAGTAGCATCTGAAACTATGATGGTCTGTATAAGGTCAAATGCAGGTTGCCTCAAAGAACTGTGGAGCGAGGAGTCCTTCAGAGATGACACAAGGGCAGGCCCCCTGTTGAATACAAATATTGAGAAGTGATCAGGTAACTACACCAATGAATAAAACATCAGTCCAAGTACTAGGTTACTAACTCTCGTCTTGTAGAAGATATACACTGATTTCTCATGAAAATGAATGCCTTTTCTGGGATATTAATAATATAAGTCACACTAAAAATTATTTGTACAATTATGAGTTATGTCATTATATATAATCAGCATTTTAACCATTTAATTCTATGGGTATTTTTTGAATACAATTTAAATTAATATTATTAATTACAATTAGTCAACTTAACTACTTTATTGGTTTTGATAACTTAGGTATTCGTTTCTTATATAAGACCAGAAGTAGTGTATCATAAATACATAGCTTTGCATTGAATCTCAATCATATTATATATTGTAAATAAAGGTTTCTTAGAATAAAAATATCCTCGTGATCTCATTCTTAGGAAAAAAATATCATTAGAATCTTCATATTTATTCATGCATAGTTTGTTTCCTTATTATAGAGAGATTGTACAAATTAAACAGTTTAGAATTTAATCGATTAACAATAGAATTATTTCTTGTTTCCTGTGTAATTCAAGTTGGTGTCAGAGCTTTTGATGCTAGGAGCTCAGTTCACATTGGTATGCAAACAACGAACCAAGGATGTGGACAACATATACAATTCATTAACTTGGGAAATAAGATAGTATTTATAGCTAAGCTCCACCAGAGGAGATAATTGTTAACAGTGATTAATAGCTTTAATTAACTATACAAGAGCTAGTTGTTAGCAGTAGCTAACAAAAGTAACTACATACATACACAACCCAGTACATACTCTAATACCCACCCTCAAACTCAAGGAGAAGATTTTTCAAAAGAAAAACTCATCACATTGAGGTTGTCTCTAAGAAAAACAAAGCGCGCTGAAGAAAGTGATTGGGTTAGCACACCTGTCGACTGATCCAGGGCTGGAATATGATAGATGAAAAGTTGCTTGGCCAAATCCTTTTCTTGCACAAATTACACATCGATCTACATGTGTTGGTGCAGCTATGGAAC
>Ga0099825_1001270_pt1 | contig 31702 bp, 19 predicted proteins | sample SiratroredBW_FD_76838 | JGI IMG/M metagenome (GOLD analysis project Ga0099825, IMG submission 76838) | Root nodule microbial communities of legume samples collected from California, USA - Siratro red BW | ecosystem: Host-associated > Plants > Roots > Nodule | place: USA: California | collected...
AAAAAAAAATATATTAAAAAAAAAAAAAAAAAAAAAAAAAAAAAAAAACAAAAAAAAAAAAAATTTTTAAAAAAAAAAAAAAAAAAAAAAAAAAAAAAAGGACCAGATCTAGTAGAAGGTTAGATATGCGAAAGAAAGAAGGCTTGAATCTTCCATGAAAACAAAGCCAAACATCTACAGTGAATCTGCCAACCGAACAGCAGGTATTTCCCCCATAGGGCAAGCACCAGACACTATTTGACGGCAATCCCAGTCAGCACTGCCGCAAGAGAAAGAATGTTATGGCAGGCCTGTAGGGACCAGAGGTGGCGATACAAGCTGCAGCCCAACAGTGCCACAATTTTGCACTTGATTATTCTATATTTATTATGGGAAAATAGGATATCAATCAAAGTAGTAAAGTGCTAGAACTGCACCATACAAGTATTTGGATACTCTTAGTGTGTTTGGATAGAGAATTTTAAGAGGAGAATTCATTTTTATAAAGAATTAAATTGTTTTATGACAAATATTTTGATTGGGTAAGGAATTTCAAACGAAATTGAAATTCTAGAATTTTATGAGTAATTGAATTACTTAAAATTAGAGAATTTCAAATACCACCTAAAAGATAAGAATTTGAAATTCTTCATGTCTCGTTGTATTCTTTCCTTAGCTTGATTTCAGTTGGGACGTCGTTGATTTGACCACGACTAAGACACTTTTGGGATGACTATTTTTCCACTTACATTAACTAAGATTTTTTTATTGATACTGGTCGGAGTTATTTTTTATTAAAATTGTTAGAATTATTTTTTTGTTATAGACAACTGCTATTTCTCGATTGATTTTAACTACGGTTTTCTTGTCCATTGTAGGGAAGGCTATTTCTTTTACGGATGTGAAATAGATTTTTTCTATTGACTTCAGTTGTGATTATTTTTTATCAACATCAATGGTATTCAGCCAACATTAACTAGGATTGCTTTTTCATCCAACATCGATTGAAAAGTCAGTAAAACAAACAAATCTCAACCAACAACAACGTAAAAAATAACCCAATTAATGTCGATCTAAATAATTGTGGTCGACATTAATCGGAAACAATTTCGGCCAACGTCAATAAAGAAAAAGCTTTGTCAATATCAGTTAATAAATAATTTTGACCAAAAATAACATGAACTAAGATTGACCAAAAAAATAATCAGTGTTGATTTTTTTAAATTATTAACAATTGTTTGATATTTAAATAACTTCAACATTTGGTGGTAATTGAAATTATGTCCAAACGAGAAAATTAAAAACCAATAAATTTGAATTGCCTTATCTAAAGAATCAAGTGTTAACATAATTAATGCATTTAAAGAATCAACATCATAATTTGTAATTAATTGTCTTTTTCTATTCTCTTGTATTATTGAGCGACATTCCCTATTTAGTACCAGCCTAGGAGTATAAATAATTAGTACACTCCCTTTGCGTTTTATACGCACTGCAAATAACATTTCAGCATGGTATTTATGAAATGAACTATACCTAACTTGACCTAAAAGTGAACTGAGCAGAATTGCTCAAGCCACGTAAAAGACTGATTAGGCCATATTCCTTTTGGGAATGGGAAATATTAACACTACTCTTGTCCAACAGTAAACATGTGACACATGTAGCTTACAAGAATGGGCATCCACAACAACCCTAAATTCAAGAATAGATAGGATCAGATGCCATATTAGAAATGGAGTGGGGTTAACTGAACCGAAAAATCCAACTTAATAGGGAGAGAATTGTCCAAGCCCTATAAAAAATATAGTAATAATCCGAATTGATGAGGAACTAAACAGTGTTAAAAACATCACTGGCTTTGTTCAAGCCTACATTTCCCTGTATTGGGTCCATTCTTGCTTGTCTTTATGAAGAATGGCATGGCTTCAATTTGGTTTATCTTTCCCCATATTGGCTTTTACTCTAGCATGTCTTGACACGAGTTTGATTTACTTCATCCTACTTTTTCTCACTCACTTTCCTCTACTTTTCACTCATCATCGTCAACTAATCTTCGTCATCTGCTCATTAACCTGGCATACGACCCTATCATTGACTGCCACTATTATCTCTCACCTCAATGTCAGTTAAATGGATGCATTGTTCTGTCTGCAAGTCATCAATTGCCAATGTTTCTATCACTTCATTTGACCACGTTTTCATACCCTAGTATCTAAATGCCAGTATTTGGGTTTAACATAGACAATCGCATAATTTACACAATAAAATGTTGGGGAAATCAGCATCCTCATTTGTAATTAATTGTTTTTCCTATGCCTTATATCATTGATTGTAATTTCCAATTACATGTTACAGACTACAAATAAGGATAGCATTTTTTTTTCTAGCATGTTCCAAATAATATTCAAATATTCATATGCAACTTAAATCCTTGCAATTTCAACACCATGGAATAGACTCCACTAAATGAGATTTAATTTCTTTTTCTAAATATATTTTCATTTATTTTAAAGAATTCAAATTATCGTTATCTAAATAAACCCTTATTGCTCCACATCCACCCATAAAACAATTTATTCATGATGTTTAAATTTATCATTGATCCAGACCTGAACTCCTGGCTATCTTCAACAAGCGGTATACAGTCCTCCCACTTTGAAGACACAGTAATGTCCTGCAGTGAAGTAGGCAAAAGAAAAGCATATATAATATTCCTTATTTCCCGACCATTACAGTATAACATAACTTAGACATTGATGTTCACGATACTGCACCTTGATAGAATATAGCAGATGAAAGAAATCATCACCAAGACGTTTGCGCTTCTTAGCTTCCTTCTCCTCCTTCTCTTTCACCCGTTCTAGTAGCTCGTCAAACACTAGCTGCAGGATCGCAAAGCGTCATGTATAAATTATATTCAGAACTGAATTATTCATATAACACCATTTATGGTCACTTATAAATGAAACAAACATTAAGGACTTTGGTAAACAATTCACAAACGACAAACTTGGATATGTCAAAGACACAAAAACAAAGTAACTTTAGATTTCTCCAATTATCATAATAACCAGTTTTCCAACTGTTTTTTTTTTTCCGCTATTAATTCCTGTATTGAGTGAGAATACTAGCGTGAGTGATCCTTGTCGGTTACGTAGGTAAGTTTTATGATGACTGTCTAAGGCATTACAGGAAATCACCTCACCTTAAGAGGCACAGTATAAATGCATCCTGAGGGTATACAGGGGTTTTCAAGCCTCATACAATTGCACTCACATCAATCATGAATCAGATAACCACCAACAAGTAGCCACAATAGTAAAAAAAAATGAAGACATGGTGTACAGAAAATGGTACACAAAATATGGTACACGATTTACAACTCTTCTTTCAAGAATTCCGCAATTCATTTTCTGTTAAGGAGCTAGTCTCTCTATCTGCATTTGTCTATCCAGGTAAGATTGAATGGTCAATATTAGTGCCTCTCTCCTAATATACTCCCAACACTTGTACACATACACAGAATGTCACAATTAAAGAATAGCTGAGAAAAACTAGTGTCAAATACAAAATTTAAGCCACCATTCATTGTAGTAAACAGACTTGTAATTAGTATTGAGACAAGTAAAGAAATTTTAATATTGAAATGGATAAACAGAAGATAAAAACATATATTCCACCCATTTACCTACCTTTAAATTGAAATCAGATATCGGAGTACCAATGTCTTTTGATAAAGCTGATTTGAAGTCTTCAAACGTCCAGGTTGACAATAATGTGATCTGAGATGCAAGATAACATCATATCCATCAGAAAAGATTTGTTAAGCAGAAACCACTGAAGACTGATAATCATACCTTTGCCAATTTCACTGCATCTTTTATTCGACTTTTTTCTTCATGATACTGTAACATACAAAACAAGGGAAGATTTCCATTTAATGAGAATCAATTGTTATCAATGGTAATTTTTTTCAGGATTCATAGAAGTAGAAGTAGACCAGCTCTATTTATTCATGCAAGAACCTCATTTCAATATAACAAAAATATGTGCGTTGTAATAGAGTCTCGTTAGAACCCAATTTGATCTTTTACAGATGTTGATATCTTTAACCCACCCGGGTTAGTGTAAATCCTTATGGATGTGCATGATTCCAACTAAGATGTGCAGCCTCATGATTTAACGGGAGAGAACTTAAGAGATTCGACAAATTATAATACCTTTTTTCGCTTTAAAAATAAATTAATGTATAAGTGCATGAGATGACAGATCCTAAAAGGAAAATAAATAAATTTTACCCATGAAATTAGTAGACAAAGTTCAAAGCCAACCATAAAGAGAGATTAGCATACTCACTTGTTTCTCTAGCTCTTCAGCAACATCTTCATACAAATCTTTCGGAGTTGAACCCGATGTGTTTGATGCCACCGCTACATAGGCAGGTAAATCTTTCACCTACAAGACCACTCAAAGAATATCATCTCCATTGTCATAATAAAAGTTTATCCTAGACAACAAATAACAAAACAGAAAAAACTCAACAAGGTGATATTTCGTAAGCTACCACAGTTAAAATTTTGCATTTTAAACTATAACAAAAAATACAAATAAATAACCACAAAATAGACAGTTAACCTTTGTATAATAATCACGCCAGTGAGTTTTTGCTGTAAGAATGCCTGAAGCAATATGTTCTTCCATCAATTTGCGGAATTCATCACGGTTTTTACGTTCTGTCTTTCTCAATTCTTCCTATTATGTTTGAAAACAGATATGATGATATTAAGCAACAAACAGAGGAACTAGAGGGTAGAGTTCTATAGAGCCCTATAGAGGATGAGCATAATAGCACCTTTTGTATCTTCTTCTGTTCTTCCTCTTCCTTTTCTAAATCACGTAAATAATCCTGAAAGGAAATATATAAATCAGATGGACACAAATTTTCAATAGTAAAGATGTTGATTTACAATGACAGATAAGTTCAATTATGAAGAGAAATAAAAAAGATAATTACCTGGAATATTTCCAAGCGATCAATTTTTTCGAGACAAGAACATCTTTCATCAGCCTCTAAGCGATCTTGAACTTTTCTCCACTGTGTACTAGCCTGTGAAGAAAGGGTTGGATGAGAGAATAACATCATGGAAAAATCTTAGAACCTTTTAGGGCATAAACAAATATTTACCTTTATGAAGTCACAAGATTCCAAAAACTTTTTGTATTCCATTATATTTCGCTTTCGTTCCTCCTGTACCCTTGCTCGTTCCTGATAAAATTATATATAAGTACACATTTATTTAAAGCACTTCAAAATATTTTTACGTTTTAATGCATTGTTTACAGCAAAATAAACTCCACTCATGGTTCCATACCCAGTAAGAATGGAAACATTGATCTTTTCTTAACTTTTAATTTTTTTATTATTTGACTCATGACGAACTTCAATTTTCCATGATATAACTCAGCTACCAACAATGTTGTCAAAATTTGCAATATGCACAATCCTGCGAGTATGGGAGACCCTAGCATGCAAAGCCGACAGCGCATAGCATTGATCCTGCAAGTATTTGTGTGGGCTTGGGCATTATTACCCAACTCATGTATTTGGGCTTTCCGGGTTGGGTTTACAATGACCCAGTTTTAAAAGTTAAAAAAGGATGACCCTTTTCCCTAGGATTACCAAGAGCAAATCAGTACCAAACAACATCCTGTGGTACTGCTCATCATCAATACTCCCATCACCATTGTCAGCCATCATACGGCGCCTGTCACTGGCCATTGCAGTGTCCCTATTGTGGTCACCAGCTATTGCAACACTTGATTTGTAGTCGTGGGCCATCGAAAAACTTGTGTTGCTGTCCCTGACAACAAGGCTTGCATCACCATCGCTGGTGCTTCCATCATTGGCATCAGTCTTTGCGGACAATGACACCAAATGTTGGGGACACATCAGTCTTCTCTGTTGCTTTGGAGATTGCTGACTATTCAGAGTTTTTCTTCTCAGCTAAGCTTCGTATTTTATTATTTTAGTAATATATAAAAATTTAGAAGATACTTCTTCTACAGTGTTCTGTTCTATAATTTTTCTTAATACTTTTTTCTATTCTAGCTGTCATTTAGAGTTGGTGTATTCAGTTACGTTTATAAATTTAGTAAGTAATAATTTTATTACTTATGAGTTAGTTATTTTATGACACTTAGGAACCAATGTTGAGTTGTGTATGTATTGGATCTTAATATTTATGATTTATCCTGAGTTATTTTTCTTGTCTATATCACTTTAATCTATTACCAGTCGAGTTATGAGCTGTTAAAAAAAAAACAGTTGAGTTATGATCCTCGGACTTGATATTTAATCCCCCTTCAAATCCTTGAGTTTGACAACACCAGCTACCACTCTGACTTAAATCAACTAATCCTTGAAAAAAATGTTTTGCACTTCACAATAGCAAATTTAGATCATTCCGGAAAAATCCAGAATAGACTGTAGTAAATAGTGAAAACAGAGAAGTTATCTGTGCAAGTATAGGCACTAGAGACTAACAACACTATATATCAATCAAAGACATAGCATACATATCTAATCCAAAGATTTTACTCAGAAGCAAGGTCAGCATACTTAAATTAACAAATATGGGCATATATAGTAATCATTCTTCAATCAAGGCAAATGCCCAACGGTTCTATAAAGGGTTGAAGGATGAGGTAGCAGAATCCACCTTGTTTAGAAGTTCCTCTAAGAAGCTGTCAAACATATCCCTGCGATCTCTGTCTCGTTCAACAGCCTTGAAACGTTCATCATTTTCAAATATAGACACGGCTTTGCTGAGTGCGTCCAAAAGAATAGTAATTATCATAAAGTATATCAACTGGATGCAATATCACACCAAAATAAAAAAACAACTTAAATATCATGAAAAAACAAACCTCCATCTAGTGGATGAAACCAAGTCCGTGGATTCCTGGAACATAATTTAATATATCAGCAAAAGAAAGGTAAAAAGGAAGCCACACATAACACAGCTATAAAGAAACATGGAAGCACATAAACATACTTCTAACATTTTTTTAAAATCCTCCCGTGCTTTTTTTTGTTTCATTCGCTTTTCCTCTGCTTCATGTTTTTTCCTCTGATTTAAGTACTGAAAAATGAAAAAGAGAAATGGTGTTATCATTTTACCAACATTTAATGTTTTCATCCAGCACATATTAGGGATAGTAGTAAGAACAGAATCTCCCCAACCTGTGCAATTAAAAGAGATGCAGAGATAAATCTTGTAGGGATGTATAAACACGGAGGAGATATTCCCCAGTAACCTATTTTCTCTTAATGACAATCATGCATAAATATATTCTTATTCAGATTTGTTAAAATAGTAGTTTGGTATAAATTTTCCTTTCTAAGAAATATTGAGACTACGAGAAGCTTATGTTGATCAAAAGAAATAGTGGGTAATTCGGGGCATAAAGGGGAAACTGTTCTAGATCAAAATCAAACCTCCCAAATAAAAGGTGGGAAGGAGGGTAGTAGATGACATCCCCATCCCCACATGTCGGTACAATTTCCTTGTGTTGAGGAGGCATTAAGCTTTTTTTATTTTCAAAAGTGCATAACAAGTCAAACATATTCTGTAAACATTTAAAAAAAAAGTAGCTTCATAGATTGTATTTCTATAGCATATATCCAATGTGATGCACACAAACAAGACCACTTGACAGATATTTGAGCCTCTTAAGACAGTTGTTGCTCTTAGACACGACTACAGTTGTCAATAATTAGACCGAGTGGCCAACCCGGAAAAGTGCTATAGCAGGTTCAGAGATGAAAACTGTATCATAACAGATACAAAATGAATATTTTATAGGATACAAAAATATCAAAAATAAAAATATGTTCATAATTAATAATGAAAGTCACATCATAATACTCCAATAAATCACAATCACAACAAAAAAGGACCATAATGGCATTAAATGGAAAAGGAAAAAAGGAACCCAAAGGTCGTAAGAGTGTAAAGTACAATACTAAACCAGGAACAGAGCACAGTGCCCACAGAAACAAAAATCTAACATGCTTGTGCACGAGTCGTGGCAAGGAAAGAGAGGGTGTCTGAACAGTAAAGAACATGAACAAAGACCCATAGGAGGGTAGTAGCTGACAATGTACATGTATGCAGTGGGGGGTCATGGATTGGCTCAAAATAAAGGTAGGTTTTAAAAGTTTTTTGTGTGAATGATAAGAGATGAAGAATTTCAAGCCCTATATAGTTTCTGATGCCAAATATGGAGGGGAGATGACAAAAATGATAGAAAAAATGCCTAATAACTCAAATATGTGAGCCAAGATGGGTTTTAAACAGTTTCGGTATAGTGCAGCAACAGTCACAACCACAGGTGTGACAAACACAATTATTTTCACACAATTACTAAAACAGTTTCACAACAACTTCAAATTGGACTTGTTCAAATACTTTACAAATAGAAAAAACAATTGATACTTACACCTTACAGGATAAAATATGCCAGCTAAAAACAACAGGAACAACATAATAGGAAAAAGAATAAGGGAATAAAGGACAATCTTAAAAGCAATAAGAGTTCTCTCCAAATTATATAAGAATTACCTCATTGAAAGCTTGCTTCCTTTCACCAAGTGTTTTTAACGCACCATACCTTTTGTCATTAATTATTAAACGCATAGCCTAAATCATAGAAATGTATATGTCAAACAAATCACATAAACAGGAGATAGAAACATTTAAACAATTGAAAATTGCAGAGGTATGTGACATCAAAATATATCGATGAAATCACTCTACCCGATCCCAAGTCCAGTCAGATCCAACATTTGCAGATTCCAAGAGTGCTTTGAAAGCATCTTTGGCCTCCTAATAAGGTAATATGATGAATGATTAGTTCCCAGAAACATAAAAAGGATAGAAATAAACAAATATTGATATTTCATTTTCATACCATCTTATTTGCAAAAACAAGGGTTTCTGGCTCAACTGCCTTTGTTTCGGCAGACACATGATTCCTTCTCCCCACTACTGAATCAGTTTTACCATCCTACAAAATTTGAGACAAATCAGCCTGATAAGCACCAGACAATAAAAACATCATCGAAGACAACAAAAACAACGATGAGAAGTGTACTTCTTTATCTTCTGCTGGAACTCCATCCGCAGAACCTAGAGTATCTTGAGCTGAATCATTGTTAGTGTCGTTCCTACAATATTTACCACACAATGAAATTGTCATTCATATAGACAGAAAATAAATGAAGACTGAACAGGAAATTAGTGGAATAGACACTACGTTGGAGTTATAGCACCGCTGATATCCGTAACAACAGCTTTATCACCTCCCACGCTAGTATCTGATGGTGTGACAGTATTTACAGGTGCCTCGAGTTCATCCACTTTTGCTTCAGTTATAGGGGTTGCAGAAGGAGACGTAGATGGGCCAGGAGGCATCTCAGATTGTAGAGTACTTGTGGATGTAGTAACAACTGGAGCAACTGAAACAGGACTTGATGGTTCTCCTTGATTGGTTAAAGATATATTATCTGCATTTAGTGTTGCTTCAGCCACAGCAGGTGTCGGAGAGGGTTGAGTATGAGAATTAACTAATGCTTCAGAATGTGATCCACTGACAATTGCTTTTTCAACTTGCTCACGGGCCAACTTGAAGGAAATAATTTGCAGAAAAAATTAGTTCAAAAATTAAAGGCAGAAAATAACACGAAGAATTTTGAAAGATCATTGTTTTCAATGGTGGAAACCTTCAGTTCCTCAGGAATTAACCACTTAGATTCCTTTGTGACCTTGTTGTAGAAATACCTACAGAATATTCATTAAATAAAAAATCAGAAATGAACATTAAAAATAAAACGGAGAAAGACATTAATGAAACTAACACCCACTTTCGTCCATCGGGACTAATATACTCCTTCCAGTTTGTTGACTCATCCACCCTCTAACAAAATAAAAAAGAAAGCAATTAGTGGATCATTTCTCATAAAGATATTTCCTTTCAAAAGAAAGATTACTATCTTCATGTTGTAATAGAATTTACAAATTCAAGTCTCAGAAAGCAAGAATGTGAAAGAAAGAAAGAACATCAAATCCAGAAAATAAACGGGCAAGGTAAAGGATAAACAGTAACTAACCAACTCACAACAAACACTATGACAACAAACCTATTTAATTCTTGTTATATTTTTCTAATTTCTAAGCAGCAAAAAGTGGAGTGATGTTTCATGGAATTTGTAGTTTCTGTTAATCCAGTCCCATATTCTTGTGTTATGTACTTCAGCAAATAAAAAATTATTTGAGTATTTGCAAAAACTGGTCACATCTGAATATACATAAATTTCAGAAGTCACATATTGATTAGATAGTATCCTGTAATCATGAAAGCTCTGTGAGAAATGTCTATTTAGAAGAAATTATATATATATATATATATATATATATATATATATATTAGTACTAATACTGACTGGAAGTCAGCTTCCACATTGTTTATTTTTAATTCACTTATTTTCACAATATTCAAAGAAAATCCAGTGAAACAAATAATTTCACCGGCAACTTAGTCAAGTCTGTCTTGCTAATTACAGTCCTTCCAATAGAGCATATTTTGTATAGAAAGGACTATCTGAACCTTCGCTATGCATCTGCACCTTATATTTGTACCAAAAGTCCATTAAGTAAATACACCTGTAAATTTCTTTTACAAATATCATTCACAGTAACCTTTCGAAGATCCTAGAATCACACTTTTTTACATGTTTCCTACTTGCATAACATTAATAGAAAAATCCAAGTGAACCAAACCATTTCACCAGCAATGTTGTCAATGTCCATCTTGATAATCACAATCCTCCCAACAGAGCATATTTTGTATAGACAGGAGTACTAAAGGAGTCATAGGTAGTGCACATGATGATCTGAATCTTCATTATGTAACTACACCTTACATTCATACCAAAAGTCCATAAATAAATGCACCTGTAAATTTCTTTTACAAATATTATTTACAGTAATCTTTCTAAGATCCTAAAATCATACACCAGTAAACAGTGCATAGAGGAAATATAAGGCAACCTAATAGATTGCTGCCATAGCAGAAAACCAGAGCTCCAAGGTGTGAGCCATAGTAACAAAACAAGAAAGGGAAAAAAAAATCAACACCCATGTTCTAATAGTACACTTCTTCCTCACAAATGAAGATTGGGAACATTCTTTTAGAATTTGGACAAAAAAATTGCCTCAAACACATTCACTTCATCTATTTAAAAATCATGATATTTGAAGCTGATGATAGGATGCAAGTACCAAAAGTCGTGCATAGATTTAGAAGCACGTGATGCACATTTTATCAAGTGACAAAACTAGCTTCTATACACTCATTAATAAATAATGAGAAAATCCATGACAAAGGAATTAATCATCTCTACAATGACGCAATGATAGAATTTTCTAACATTCAAGCAATATAGTAGGTAAAGCAACCACCAAAGACCCACAGCATGACCTACCTCTCAATAGAGTAGCACAGCATGTACCTGTAAGCACCTTAAAGCTATGGGAGTCATACAACGTAGATTTCAATAAGGAAAAATTGAAAGATATGAAGTCCTAAAGGCATTAAAAAAAAATTGAATTGTCTGCAGTGATACTAAAAGATAACCACCTTACGTTCAATATTTATGACAAAAAAAAATTGTCTTTTATACTTGAAATTGTTGAGTTGTGAAATTTGAGTTTGAGTATGTTGACCTTCTTATGAATTTTCAGTTTAAGTAAATTTAGTAGAGATGTTAAGATTGTTTGCCTTATTATTTTTTAAATATAATTTATATTTTTGGTACAATCTTTTGATCCATGCTATGATAGCATGATTTATGCCCCCTCCTAATCTTAGGTAGGATCTTGATTTTAACACCATTGATCCGATTGACACTTTATCATAAAAAGAAAAGGGTATATAAGAAGTCAAGTCAATATTACCATTCTCCTTATTTAATGTAACAATATAATCTATGTATTGTCCACCAATGCATATGAAGTAAAAATGAAAGAAAATAATCATAATCAGAAGAAATACCTTTAAAAGAAAAAAAAAAAAATCACACATACAAGAATGGGAAAGAAACAGCACTTTCTTTCCGAAGCAATGCTAAAAAAATAACATAATATTTCAAAGTAACAAACATAAGCAATCATGAGTAAGAAGTCAAGAAACCATCACTAAATGCCCCAACCATAAAGAAATAATCCTAGATGAATAAAAATTCTTTTAGATTGGATAGTGAAAATAAATGTAGGACAACATCAACAGTCTGTTGTCATTCTTTCTGATTTATAGAATGGAATTTCTGTTCTGGACTAAAAAAAATGGAATAGAAAATACTTCTAGAGCGTCACCCAAGGAAAACAAAAAAAGTTGATATCAGACAGCCCAACCGGCATTTATCACAACACTGACCTTACAATAAGACGTAAAAGTCAAGATTGATGGTTGCCTGCCTGAGAGAAAATCAGTTCAGTAATGAATGAGCTAATGGAGCAGATTATTTTCACCAGACTTTGACAAATAGAAAGCACATAACAATACTTGAATAAGTTGACTCAGCTGATACAGTGAATTTTACAAGAGAGATATATATACATTGTGACATTGGCAGAACCAAATAAATAAAAGATCCAGGGGTGTGAATAACAAGTCGTTTAACAAAATGATAACAAAATCAATCCAATGACTAACCTCAATAGGCGTCATCAATTCATAAGGCTTCTCCCAGCTAGATACTTTAGTTTTCTTATTGTAATAAAATCTGCAAAATTAATTGAAAATTTATACAATTAAACTTGTGGACAATGAATATCTAGAAGCCCAGAATATTTCTTGTGCCAAGAAAATATGCATTACTCTAAAAAAATAAATAGTCAACCCATATTATCAAACTAATGTCCTCAACATTTAATAATTGATGGCTACATCAAGCAAGGGAATCAGTATATATAATTATAAGTATATGTATGTGGTTTTGTGTGGGTGTATGTGGGTGAGCCCCCAGCCTGGATTTCCCTCCAACCAAACACTACGTAAAAAATGTTTCAAGCTCAATTATACGTGCCCAAAATAGCAATATTAACATGTAGATTGACTAAATAAAAAACCTAATCCCGCTTTACCAACCCTTAGTTTACATTTAAGCATGATACCACATTGTTCTACTTTTGTATCTGAGTTGACTGAGTGTTGTGTGCTTCCAATGACCGAGATTCAAGTTGAATAGACAGTTGCCTTCCTTTACAGTAAGCCTAAGATGCAGCAGAGGTAGGTTACAGAGACACTACACTACAACGTTCGAGTTAGCAGAAATTTTGTAGTTTAATGATTAGCATTAAATATGCCAATTAGTGGGGCACATGTCATTTCTAACCCTTCCAGCAGTTATGACAGCAATTGTGGGATTTCACATTGCAATCATGGCAATTGAAATCTATTGCCAGTGTGTCATTCTCACCCCGTGTTCCAATATATACACAGAAATTCTTAGAGGGGCAAAACAAATTTTCCACCTCCGAACTAAAGGTAAAAATGGAACCCCGGCCAAAAATCTAAATTGTCATTATTGCAACAAAAAACCCCACAATTGTTGTCATATTTGCGGCAAGGCTCAAAGACCGACATCCAATCAAGTAAAGACACATGTCCCACTAAGTTAACTCATGCAACTCTTGCTTATTGTTAATTTGCGAAAATATTTGCTGACACAAATATCGAAGTGTCTTTACATATATCAACCCATGTTCACTGCACCAGAAAGAAACCGTCCATACAACTCGGATCTCACTCAACAATAGTCATGCCTTGGTCAAAATCAAACCAGTATACAGTTAATATCTTGAGTACCTCAAATAAAGCAATTCTTAATACCAGTATACATTACTTTTTTCATTCACCTAGTAATCAAAAACAACAAGACCATTTCCCACTTGATAGGATTCGCTACATGGATCCAACGACATGCCCTAATGTTCATCAACTATTTGAAGAATATGCAATATAATGAGCATTATAACCTAGAAATGCAAGCAAACATTCAAATCACTTACGTTCTTCCAGTTGCCGTGGTATGCTCAATCCAATCTGTGGAGCCATTCTTGGCGAGCTGTGGCTGGACAACGGTAGCCTGAAAGACAGAAATTAAATCTGCATGAAATTCTACTTATATATGAGCCAAAACACTGAATCCATGTTATCTAAAAATAAGTAAGATGCCTACCGAAGGCATGACAGTTGTAACTAAAGGCTGTCCTCCACCGTTGCTCTGAAGAGTTGGCCCAGTGGTAATGCTCTGGGACGAAGATCCAGTCAGAGCATGAATTTGAGGAACAGGTTGGAATTGCCCGGTAGAATTAAAATTTGTCTGCACTTGACCATAAGTGGATGCTGCAAACTGTGTAATGGCAATCTTCAAATCAGCATTCACATATAGGAGTTTTAGCTTATCCACTACAAATGCAAGAAAGGCCAGGACTTTACCGTATATGATGACGACAGTGCCATTCCCGGACCACCTACACCTGGTGTATAACCATTTGGAGCTTGAGAATCAGGCTGCGGCATCATTGATTCAGACGGCATGTGCATGTTTGGGCGCCCAACCGGCATTGGAATTGCCTGTGATGGGGGTGGTAACTGTGGACTAGGCCTTGGGGGTAACTGTTGAATTGGTTGAGAAAATTGGGGCTGTTGATTTTGTGGAGGCATTCCAACACCAATCATGGGAACACCACCAGGACCAACAGGTTGATGTTGGTGATGCTGGTAATGTTGAGAAGGCATGGAAATGAACTGCTGTGGCTGCTGAGCAGGAACAACAGGTCGGAACTGCACAAACAGATGAGTTCCTTAAGATAAATAACAATTTGCATAGAACCAATACAATCACAGGAAAAAAAAAATGCATTACTTGAACAGGCATAGGTGGAGCATAATTGCGTGGAGGATCCACTGAACCGGTGATAGGAGGCCGAAGAGGCTTTCATAACAAAAACAAAACGCATTAAAATAAAAAAGACGGCGGAAAACCAAAATTTCCTAGTTCAAGATATACTCTACCTGTAAACCTGGAAACTGCGGATTATTTGACATCTGAGTAGAGAACCCTCCACACACTGATGCAATCAAAAGAGTATATATAGTTATCACTATCTTAGGAACCCCAAAGATATCATCTTTGAAAAAAAAATTACAACTTTCGGGTGCCCATAAATTGGAATTTAAAAAATTACACAGAAACGGATACCCACAACAATGTGCCTCAAAATTGACCGACAGAGAAGTAGTATGGATGAGAAAGTCCCGATACTGAATCCTTTTGGAGCGGGGGTAAGGGAAATTAGGTCGCAAGAAGAAACTAGGGTGGCATAAAGCGAGGGTACGGAGAATAATTGAGGAAAAGATGAGACATACGTACCAATTTATTAGGTTGATGCCTGCGATTGAGTGCTGAATGAAACGGTAATGGGGATTTTACAGTGACGAAATGGAGACAAGACAAGAAGACTACGCTGTTATGTTGGTAATGGTAAGTGTCCCTCTTTATATCTTGATTAATTAATTTTCCCAAACCAAAACCCTTTCTCTCTCCTTTTTATTTTCTGCTCTTTTCTTTTTGGACTGATTTCCCAACAAATAATAGTAGAGAAACGGGTCGTGGACTCATGGCCCATTAATTATTTTTCAAAATTAAATTATGTATTTTTTTTGTATTGAAAAAAACATTTTAAAGTTATATCATTTGAGTTTTTCATGACCTTTAAATACACATTTTCTATTTCAAATATTTACTGTCCCCTACTTAAAACTCATTAATCAAAATATTAAAGTTTACTTAAAAAAATCTCAAAGTTCAGATTCTTTAAATCTCAACTCTGTCTAATAAAATCTTACAACTTAAGTCAATATTCCATCACGTTTATTATTTAAAAAAAATAATTATTTTTCATGTTCCAGGTCTATTACAAACTCTCACATATTTGGATAAATAATAATAATAATAATAATAATCTAGGACTTCAAAGTGAAATAGAAATGAAAAAAGGGTCATAAATGTATAAGATTAAATTAACTAAAAAAATAGGAAAAATTTGTTATTTTTATAAGTATTTAATAATATATTGTTATGTGTTTCATTTATTCCGCCCCTTTATTTTCCTAGTAATTATGTATATTTTTCTTTGTAATTCTGTTATTATTCTTTAATAAGTCATAAGTCATTATATATAACTTGGAGTCTTAAAAAATATACTAAACTTCAAGGTAAATAAGCATTTTACTTACAACTTTTGTGATGTTAATACGTATTAAAATAAGTTAACTTTATTTCAAAGTAAACATAGGTATTATTTCTGATTTCTGAATCCTAATACCATTATCTTGCACCTTCATAAATTTTGAAAATGTTAAGAGTGTCTTTGTAAAAATGACTAAAAGGACCTTCTTTCTTTTTTAAAAAAAATATTGAACCGGATGTCCCTCATCCGGTTTACATTTTGGTTTTTTTCCAAAATATAAACGGGACGCGAGACATCTAGTTCATACAAAGTTTGTCACAGATTCATTGTCAACGGGCAACTCAATCATCAAATTAATTACTCTAATCATCAATACCATTCACAAATTGCTAATAAACATAAAAAAAAATTTACTTTTCACTTGTTTAAAGCTTTAATTCAGATTGAAGCAAATGGGCAGCTTCTCCTTCCAGATCTGCGATGCGTATGTTGCTGACTGACTCTCACCCACACGTACAGATGTTGACGGTGAATGTGAAAAACAGATACAATGACTGAACTGAATGTTACAGTGAAACAGTGAATCAGATGCAAACAAAAGAAAAATAAAGCAGATAAGAGTGGTTAAAGAGATGAATGGAGGTAGAGAGTATTTTAATATTTTACCATTTAAGGATATATTTGTATTTTTTGTTAGAATATGGAAGTATAAGACGAAGATATTGAGTGGAAAAAGAATTGGTCAAGTAAACAAGTATATATTCTTAGACTAAGAAAATTGCATGCCCCTTATCTTTAATTTTTATCATAATAAATAACTAAAACATGTCTAAGACAATAAAGGAAAGCTTTATATAATGTAAAGGTATTATTATGATAATTGCATGCCCCTTATCTTTAATTTTTATCATAATAAACAACTAAAACATGTCTAAGGCAATAAAGGAAAGCTTTATATAATGTAAAGGTATTATTATGATTACAAAAGGAAGATTTAATAATGGTGTTGAAACACATAAAATATTATATTTGATGAGCCTTTATGAATAGATATTGATTTATTATATATTATTGATATTCTTCCATCTTGTGTTATTCAACCATTCAAAACGTGATGGGATGTGTGCTCCAAAACAGAGACATAGGATTGGCCAAAGTAATATCAAAAAGGCATTATTGATAATATTGGGATAAAAGAAGTGAGAGAATTTGACTCCAACAAATAAATGTTAGTTCATACAACCTTTAGTAATGTAAACATTCTATTTTATTAACAATATATTGAGTATGTAAAATATATAATTGAAATTTAATGTATCATAAGAAAGTCTTATCATACATCTCTCTCTAACAATAATATTTTTGAAGGTGCTTATATATACTTAAATACAAGTTTTCTAAAATATAAGAAGCATTTTCATAAGATGTCAACCTATCAGAATCTATATAAAAAGTGTTTGGTGTGAAAATTACTTATTAAATTACGTTTTTCACATTCGTCTTGTTGGAAGACACCGAAAAGAACATGTCATTTATTCTGATAGATATTAAAACCTGAAAATATGATTATAAATAATACTTAAGATATTATATTATATGGATAAATAATAATATATAGGAAATAATGTTTCTAATACCGTGAGTTGTCAATATTTGATGTGTTGGTAAGAAATTAGATATAGTCTCATATGTAAAACCGAATCACTGTAAAATTATATTCTTTTTTTCTCATTTTCACAAACTTTTTATAAAAAAAAAATATTAGAGATGACTTTTCGTTTAATTGGAAAAAAATATCTTAAAATATAATCCAACCCTTCTTTATATATTATTTGCACTACCAAAATTCACTAATATAATTATAGTTTTTTAGTTTTTTTCTTAATTGACTCCACACGAGTCACTTATTCTCATCCTCTTTCAAATTCTGATCACCCTGCCTTAAAAAATCATCGCACAAAACATCTTTAAGGTTACAAAAGAAAATTCATTAAAATTCTCCTTTGGTGTGCTGATTGTTGTTGATTGCCCACTTAACTTATTAAATAATTATATTTTGGTAGAAATCTAGTTAAATTCTTTAAATTTGAAAATTTGGTTTTGTAAAAAAAGAAAGTTAAAAATATGTTAGGTATTATTATTATTATTGTAAATTTTGATAGAGTAATTCCTTTGACGGTTATGCAGAACATAAGTTGCAAATGAACTTGGAGAAGAAAGGATCTAAGAAAGAATCAAGTTTTTGGAAAATTATGGAGTTGAAATAACTTATTAAAACATCGATAAAGTTTGAAAAAAAAAATCCTTCCCAGATCATTTATAATTTTTCACAAGTGTTTGCTCATTTATCATTATACTTTGCTAGTTTTCATCTTTTATTGGAATTCAATGTAACCAACAAACTTCCATGTATTGAATCTAAAATTTGTGCCAATCATCTCTATTTTATGTTATTGATTTGAATTTCATACCTAATATTCACTATTTTTAAAAAATCATCATTTGATTTTAGAAAAGTATGATTTATGTTTAGATATAGAATGCAATTTATAAATGTTTTTACATATATTTTAGATTGAGTTATATAAGAAGTTTGATTATTTATTAGAATAATAATTAACTTGTTAAGTAATATATATTCTTAGTCCTACAGTATAATATTTGATTAAAATCCTGTTAATTGTTATATATTGTTAGTTTAAAAGTAAAATATAATATTAAAATCTAATGAAATGATATTATTTTGAATAATCCACCATTACCATTTTATTGTTAATATACTAAGAGTTGAAAACTTGTGAGTGGAAGGGATTGAAAAAAATACAAAATATTACAACAAACACAATATTATAATGATGATCGTTGTTATTCATCATGATATTTTCTTTATAATGATATGCAAACTTCTAAAGTTAAGTTTTATCAAATCTTTAAAATCTTCAAATTCTACAAAATGGTCCTAACTTGTTTATTGTTTATAGGAATATAAAATATTTCAAGCACAATTTGAGTAATTCAAGAAATATTAGACTGATAAAAAAAGTTGAAAAAACTTAAAATTACATGTATATAAGTGAATTTAAAAGTTGTTTATTGCTAAATGTATATATGTTACTGATAAGTATAATTTTGAGTGTTTTTATACATGAGAAATTTTGATTACTTGTAAATTTAAGTGTTTTTTAAAAAAGTAATTACCCCTAATTTGAGAGTTTTTTTATCTAAATTTAGGTTTTGAGTATTGAGTTAAAAAAAATCATTTGATCTCAATTATTTTGAAAATTCAAGTATAAAAGAATGAAGAAAATAAGAGATTGGGAGATAAAGAAAATAAATAAAAAGTTTAAAATAAAAAAAACTCAAGCAAAAAGTCACTTAACCTAAGTCAAAAAATGAGTTTAAAAGGGCGATTTTAGGTTTTCTGAAAGCATCTAGACCTAGAGGAACGGAGGTAGACGACAGGGATGAAAGCAAAGCACAAATTTTCTTCTTCTCTTGCAATCTTCCTTTCATTGGATTGTAATGGCTATCATGGGTAATGTTGGGAGATTCCGAAGGGGAAACACCGGGAATATCTCACAAGAATGAGACAAGAGCCAACACATAAAATGACACCACCTTCAACACATAAACTACTATTAAAATATGATTGTCACATAAATGTTGAGGTCCCCTTCAACATGAGAAGTGTTAAATATTTTTATCATGTGTTTATAATTGTCTAAATGGAGTAGTAACCAAAAATTGTAAATGATCAATTATAAATGAAGTCCAACAATATATTGATGTTATGTGAATTTGTACTCCAAAAATTTTATGGAAAATATTTAAATTTACAGTTGATCAAATAAATCATGTGTTGAAAGATTACAAATTCATTTACCAAATCACCATAAGGTGGGACTCTATGAGAATCAAAACATTAGTGATGTATTAAGTGATGACAATAACTCTAAAATCATACTCACAAATCTTTGTCTTAAATTATAAAGATCCACAATAAAAAAAGTTATATGTATAGAGAATTTTCAAATCATTATTGTTGACATCATAAATAAAAATGAATGACACCCAAGAAGACCAAGAAAGAAAATTTATGGTTAAATTTATATTGTTTCTCCTTCACAAAGAAATCAATTTTTTTTTGTACATTTTCTTTCACGTACAAGAGATATTGCTTCACATTTAAGAAAGCAATTGAGAAATGAGTTTTTTCAAACAACGATAACAATATTGGTGAATGTTTAGTTGAAACATCAAATTTATAGATATCTTATGCTTTAAGAAGATTGTTTGAGACTGAGTTAATTTTGTATGAACCAACTAAAGTTAAAAGCCTTTGGAATGAGTTTTGGATTTATGTGGTAAGGTTATACTTCAATAAACACTTTTGTGGGCATGAAATTTGTTAATATTTTATTGAGAGAATTAAATGACCTTCTTATTCATCATGGCAAAACAATCAAAGATTTCAATTTACCAATATTAACATTAGGTACATTTAGAAATACTTTAACACCAATAATTATAGAAGAATAGTTGTCAATATAAATACCTAACAAAGATGTTGACAATATATATAAACTAAACAATGATCAATGGATTGCTTTCGATATCTTTTAGATACAATCAATTGTGAGTAAAATATTTTTGTTGTTGTTGAAGGATTAGAAGGAACTAAAAAATTTGTTTATGACATGTTTTAACTGTAAAAAAATTAAAAAGACTCCTATAAAAATAAACTATGTTTTTTACTTATAATGTAAACTTACTCTTATTGTTATAATTTAAAAAACACATTCATTAATGATTTTTTTATATATTACAAGAAAAATTCAAAAAACATCATGAATTCCAAAAAAAAGAGAAGAATTTATTGTTGCAAGATCATAAAACAATAAATTCATATATTATAGATAGAATAATTTAAAACTAGTAAAAAGTTTGAATAAGATAAAAAATAAATGTACTCTCATTATTATTGGATGAATTTATATTTATTTACTATATCTTCATCACAATTATCTTTTTTATTAACCTGAAGATCAATAAAATTCGAATATTATTTACCTAAACCCTAAATATTATTACCATATGATATTGACTACAATTTGGTAAGTTCAAAGTCATACACTTTACAAGATTGTTGCTCAATTATAAGAGGAAAAATATATATTAAAATTTATAATAACATTTATAAATCTATCCTATATATTAATCCAATAAAATTACACTAGTTATTATTATTATTATATAATAAAATGTATTTATTATTTCGTGTTTGTTAAGTTTTCGAGGCTCACACAGGCAAAGCAAGGAGATAGATATAAAAGATCCGTCAACCCTATGAAGCAGTGCGAGACACAAAACGTTCTTTACTTTTCCCATCGAACAAGAAGTGAGGCAGGCAGGAAGAAGTAGCGACACAGAATCAAACACGATGAAACTCAGACTCAGATCCTTGGAATCCAAAGAAACCCTCAAAATCGAAGTTCCCAATTCATGTTCTCTGCAGCAACTCATCGACGCCGTTTCTAACACCATCTCGTCTTCTTCCTCTTCTCTGCACCTTTCCCTCAACAGAAAGGACGAAATTCGCGCCTCTTCGCCGCACGACTCTCTCCACTCCCTTGGCGTGGCCGCCGGCGACCTAATATTCTACTCTCTCAACCCTACAGCCTTCTCCCTCGAAACCCTCCCCCACAAGCCAGAAACCGCTTCCCGCGACCGATCCACCGTCCAAAACTCACCGGAAACTCTCGCCGGCGATGCCCCCACGACCCCCGCCGTTGAAAAGCATCCGACTTTGGACTCCGCGGAGGTGGAATCCGTCGAAATGGTTGATGGATCTGATGAGGCGGTGGTGGTGAGTACCAATTCAGAACCTTTGTTTGTGAGAAGGGTTCTAAAAGAAGCCCTCGGAAACAACGTTAGTGATTTAAAGTTGTTAGTGTTTACGGTCCACGTTGTGGTTCTTGAATCTGGGTTTGTTAGAATCGACAAGGATTCGGGTATGGCGGTTAGTTGTTATGACCTTCTTGATGATTCTCCTTCGGCGTTTTCTTCAATGATATCGTTGAGGTATGCCGTGCCTGAAATTCTGGTTAATGGTGCTTCTCATAGTGTGAATTTGAAATTTCAGACATTGGGGCATTTTGTGAATATTTGTGGGTCGTTGTCTGATGATACTGGGTCAAGGTTGCACTGTGTTTCTTTGGATAGACGTAAATATGTTAGGCCATTAGAGTTGATGGTGGCAAATTCTGAATCTAAGGGCAGTGTGAATGATGGGGAAGAGATTATCTTTGGGGACGAAGTTTTTGAAATGTGGAAGATGGTGAAAGATAGGCTTGCATTGCCACTGTTGATTGATCTTTGTGAAAAGGCTGGATTGGATCTTCCACCTTGTTTCATGCGGTTACCGATGGAGCTTAAGCTCTTGATTTTGGAGCGTCTTCCCGGTGTTGATTTGGCCAAAGTAGCTTGCACCTGTTCAGAGTTGCGATACTTGTCCACCAGCAATGAGTTGTGGAAGAAGAAGTATTTGGAGGAGTTTGGACCAGGAGAGAGGAGAGGGTGGCTTTTCAAGAATTTGTTTGCTGTGTCCTGGGAAGCAAAAAAGATGTCGGAAAGGGATCCTTTTCGACGACGTGGGACAAGACACTTTACTCTCCCACCCAACCCTTTTAGAATGCCTGCTGGTCCAATTTGGAGTGGAGAATATGGTGTGCAGCCAGTCTATGGTGTTGCATTCCCTAGATACCAACGAAGCCGGATTATCATTCCCCCGTGTACTTTGAGAGATTTCAATCTATAATCTGCTGAGTTAAGTTCTCATCAATGACGTGTAGTGCTGGGACTCTAACCTTGGTATGGTTCACCTATTTTCTCCTTAGTTCTTTTTGGAAAATAAGTTGCTAAGTTAGTGCATCATGAGTGTCTGGTATTTGAATAAATAATGTTTGTAATTATTGTTTTGTCGGTTTTACTTGTGTAGTTATATCTTTTGATTAAGATGATAGTATTCCAAATATGTGGTCAGTACATTATTGTTCTTCAGTCTTTGTGCGTTAGCTTTGGTTCATGTCTTCCCATTTATGCCAAGGCAAAGCCTAACGCTGTTCCAGCATATGTATAAAACTGTCTCGTTTCATTTTCTCAAAAAATGTATGAACCTCATGTTTTTGCTGTGTACATATTACTGTAGTACAGTAGCGCAGTGTATATAATGATGTTATTAATATAAATTGATTTGAATGTTGTGATGTTTCTTACTAAAATAACCAATTGACCATATGACGATGGTATGACATTAGAAAAAGTTATTGTTTGCGCACGATTTGTCCCTGCAGAAAACATTGGCGTGGTGCCAGGGGTAGTGATACGTTTGTGCCATCCTATATTTCATACTTGAAGAACATTGTTTTGAACATAAACATGTTTTGATAAATGGTGAATCCAAACTTATTAGAAGTGAGCCAAATTTAGTTTTAGTTCGTAGGATGCATGCTAGCACTGTAATGTGTGTACAATTTAACTTCATAGAAATATGTAATAAATAGATAGTAGGATGATGGACAATGAAGTGCATGAACTACGTGGTGGCATTGTATCTTGATTATTGTAAATGGGAGTATCATGGGCCAAAAAAGAGCACTGTGCATTGTGTTACCTCATTTTTGTGGGTGGAGGTTTACTTTGTATTGGTAACTGCTAAACCTATGAAGCACGATACTGACATGTACAAAAAGGGTGTTCAAGCTTCTGAGTGCTAACCTACCTTTTGCATAGACGTTTGACATTCTGAACTGACAACTGATATCCGTTTTTCTTTTTTGTTTTGGCTATTCTACTTCTATTTTTGTCATGCATTAGGCTATGAGTTGAATTATAAAGTAGTTGCTTACCATTAATGTCATGGAGTAATGGGTTCTCCATTGTTTATTATCTTATATTCATTCTTACAGTTATCGTTGCTGAACCAAGTGTCAAAATTACTGAAACAAGGGGATTCTGTATTTGCCATGGACACTGGACTGAAGTGGAATCCAGCCCCCGTAAAGGAAGTGAAATAAACTGTTTCTGTATATAGTTTTTTGTTAAACTGCTTATGGATGTTATGACAATGGATCTTTCCGTATGATTGAATGAAATGTCATGTTCAAAGTTTGAATGCATACATTATAAATCGCCTCAATCAAACTGCTTATAGTATACAAAGAACAAATAATAGGAATATGGCTAAAGGGAAGTAATCTTCAGGCAAGGACTTTTTTGTAGAATGATTGGAATGGAAATTGTGTTTTTAAGCTGTAGTGTTACTGCATAGCTGGAATAACTTGGACACTAATGTTTTCTGGTTTTGCAAAAATATTTTTGTTTGACACGATAGAAGGGGAGGGGAGAAGAGATGGCAGGGAAATTAAAAAACGAGAGGTAGGGGTATGGGTTTAGTTTTTTAACCCACACAGGTTTATATCTTCCAAGTTTGATAAATTCAATTTAATTCAACTCTATAATAAATAAACAATAAGAAATTAAAAATAATTTTGTTTTATTATATTAATATTATTTCTTTATATATATATATATATATAACATTATTTTTATTTTATAAATTAAGACATATTGAATCGACTTGTTAAATTAAAAAGCTAAATTTATTTAAACTTAATTAAGTTGGATAGGAACTTAGATTAAGCTTGATTCATTCTATCATTATCCACAATCACGGCTTCCTCAACAAGTTTCTAAGAAATGCTTCCTCAAGCAGCGAGTTACAGTAGGAAAGGGAAATACAACATCAATATCGTTATAGTAAAAAAGAACTCGTGCTTTAGTTAATTACTTTAAGGTTTAATATTATTTTCCCAATATCTTTCCTAATATTCGATATTAATTTTGTTGTTTAATGTATTCCTTAATATTTTTTAGGATTATTCAATTTTGACCATTTCTTGATGTTCAACTTTGTTTGTTTACAAATTTGGCTTAGATGATACGAATGCGTTAATTTATGTTTGTTTTGTGGAATAGACCAACTTAAGTTATTTTAATAAAATTGGAGACTATAATAAAGAAAACTGAGAAATTACGTTGAATATTGCTAAATGTATTAGCATCGAAAATGATATTAAACCTTACTTTAAATAAAGAGACAGATATAAAGCATACGTCTAGTTGCAACAGCATGTTTTAATAAGATAAAACGTAACATTGAGGTGCATATATGTATTTTGTTTCCAAATAAAAAAATTGTATAACTTTATTTTCACATGATTTTTATTCAACTAAATAAGTGATAACTTTATTCAATTTTTTTTTCTCATGTACCTATCTATTTTCTCCTTTACCAAAGAAAAGTGAGTTTATGAGTTACTAATGTTACCGTTGTATTTTTTTAAAAATATCCAGTCCAGTACAACGGCAGTTTTGGACTGGCCTCGGGCGGCAAAAAAAATTTAAATTTCAAAAATGAAAAGGATGGGAACTAACCGTGGTTACGAAGTTGGGTTACATGGGATACAGACAGCTCAACCATTGCTTGCGCACCGCGAACCAACCATGGTTAGAGAAAATGACAGCATAGCAACCCCATTTTTCTCCCTATAAAAGGAATCCGCAATCGGCAAACCTTCCTTGCATCCCCATTTCAAAGAAGGCGTCTTCATAAACGCCTTTCTTCATTTCTTCTTCCTCTCTACGCTCTCTTCTTCTTTTGTTGCAAATTCGCTTCTTTAATCTGCCAAAATGAGAGAGTGCATTTCAATCCACATTGGTCAGGCTGGTATCCAGGTCGGAAATGCTTGCTGGGAGCTCTACTGTCTCGAGCACGGCATCGGGGTAAGTCTTCCATCTCCACATGTTTCCACCATTTCTTTTTTTGGATTTTCGTTTAGATCTGTGTCGTGGAGGCTTCTTTCGTGTGGTTCCATTGTTGATGCAAATATCCGTTTCTCAGATCTGATGAGATTTTAGTATTTTCTTTTTCAATTTTATCCTTTTACTTATTTCTCTTCGATCCGTAATTTTTTTAAAATTAGTTTTTATTATTTTTGAAGATCTGTTATCTTTTGTTTTTGTGTTCTCAGTGTTTATTTTGCCGGATCCGTTTTCAATTTCATTCTCCAATTCGGTTGTAGATCTATATTGGTAGTGATATGAACTGATTATCCTATGTAGTCTCGTTCTCTCTTTTTGGATCTACATGTGAAGCTTGCAAGTCATTCTGATTAGATAGCTCTCATAGCAGTAGGATATAATGTCCGTGCTTCTGGTTTCAATCTGTTGTTGCCAGTTTTTCAGTCTTGCACTTTAAGAAGCTGAAATATACTTAATCGAGGAATAATGAAAAGGATTAATGTATGGAAAGTTGATGTTTATAATTTTTATGCAGCCCGATGGTCAAATGCCAAGTGACAAAACAGTTGGCGGTGGTGACGATGCTTTCAACACTTTCTTCAGCGAGACAGGTGCTGGAAAGCATGTGCCACGTGCCGTCTTTGTTGATCTTGAGCCCACTGTGATTGATGAGGTGAGGACTGGACCTTACCGCCAGCTTTTCCACCCAGAGCAGCTCATCAGCGGCAAAGAAGATGCCGCCAACAACTTTGCCCGTGGCCATTATACCAGTGAGTCTCAACATAGTATTACACGTGAATTTTTGTAATATCATAGCTGGGTATTATAAATTCTTATATTTGTTGTTTGTAATCTGTATCAGTTGGGAAAGAGATCGTTGATCTGTGCTTGGACCGCATCAGAAAGCTTGCTGACAACTGCACTGGTCTCCAGGGGTTTTTGGTCTTCAATGCCGTTGGTGGAGGAACTGGTTCTGGACTTGGTTCTCTTCTGTTGGAGCGTCTCTCTGTTGATTATGGCAAGAAATCCAAGCTTGGTTTCACCGTCTATCCCTCTCCTCAGGTGTCCACCTCTGTTGTTGAGCCATACAACAGTGTCCTCTCCACTCACTCTCTCTTGGAGCACACTGATGTTGCAGTGCTTTTGGACAATGAGGCCATTTATGACATCTGCAAGCGCTCCCTTGACATTGAGCGCCCCACATACACTAATCTCAACCGTTTGATTTCTCAGGTAATAATTTGCATATTAATATGATGAGATGAGATTAATAGTGAATATTACCAATTCTGTGTATTAATTGATTTTTTTTTTGTTGGATTAGGTGATTTCTTCTCTGACAGCTTCCCTGAGGTTTGATGGTGCCCTGAATGTGGATGTGACTGAATTCCAGACCAACTTAGTCCCATATCCCAGAATCCATTTCATGCTTTCCTCCTATGCTCCAGTTATCTCTGCTGAAAAGGCTTACCATGAACAGCTATCAGTGGCCGAAATTACCAACAGTGCTTTTGAGCCATCTTCCATGATGGCCAAGTGTGATCCTCGCCATGGAAAGTACATGGCGTGTTGCCTGATGTACCGTGGTGATGTTGTGCCCAAAGATGTAAACGCTGCGGTTGCCACCATCAAGACCAAGAGGACCATTCAGTTTGTGGATTGGTGCCCTACTGGTTTCAAGTGTGGTATTAACTACCAGCCACCTACCGTTGTCCCTGGCGGTGACCTTGCTAAGGTGCAGAGAGCAGTATGCATGATTTCCAACTCCACCAGTGTGGCTGAGGTATTCGGTCGCATTGACCACAAGTTTGATCTCATGTATGCCAAGCGTGCCTTTGTCCACTGGTACGTGGGTGAGGGTATGGAAGAAGGTGAGTTTTCAGAAGCTCGTGAAGACCTTGCTGCTCTTGAGAAGGATTATGAGGAAGTGGGTGCTGAGTCCGGTGATGGCGTGGAGGAGGAAGAAGACTACTAGAATCTATTTCAGATTCTTGTACGTATCTTCTGTTGTGTTGTGTTGTGTTTGGTATCCAGTAGTACCATTGTTGTTTAATTTGGATGCATTGCTTTTATGCTTGGCTGTGTTCCGGACCTAAACTTAATTAATGGCAATACATATTTTGTCCATTTTCTTAACCCCTGTTCTTCTATGTGTTAACCTTGTGGATGCTAATTTCCACTAATTGAACTTTACGGCCTAAAACTTGGTTTAATTTTCGTTATTAAAGGGGATTAAAAAATACGTTGTGATATTTTACTTTTAGAATTACGAACGAAATATTTCACTAATTTGAATGGTTTTTTGAATTTTGAGTGGGTAGGTGGAGAAGAAACACTACACATATCACATGTACACACGATCCTCGTGATGTATTTATTCTCATGAGATAACTTGTTTTAAGATATATACGAGAACACAATCCCGAATAAAAATAGAATGATTAGCTTAATTTAAATTAGATTAAATTTACTTTAACTAACTCATCAGACTGGGTCTAATTTTGGGCAGTTTACTTCCTGCACTAAACCAATTATCTCTCACCTGTACCAACAATTCTTTCAAGATTTCACAAATGCCCTTAATATTTTTATTTTGAAAGCAGCGTCTTATCGATTTTCTCATATCAACAAAGTGAAATTCATGATATACACGTTATTTATGCACGTTATTTTCAAAATTAAAATTTCAAGGTACTTTTGGAATTTAATTTTGTGTGGTTTAATTTAATTTGATCTTGGTGTATCCAAAATATGGTGGTGGATCCAAAATTTGAATTTGGGCCGACTGTTAAGTTGGGTTTGTGTTGATTTGGACATGAACATGGGTTGACTTGGTCTAATTTAGACCCACATGACATTGTCTTAACTTGAATCTTGGACGCATTGTTCCTCCACCCTAATCCTATAGACAAAAATGCTCAAAGGAGAAATTTTTTAAGGCATTGCCCTCCACCTCCATTACTTCACTTCCGAATTGACCCAAATCAATAACGATATTTTTTCTTTTATTTTTGATTTTTGGATTCCAATCCAAAATCTCTTCACCTCAAGTCCTGACTTCCCAATTAGTCAATGGTAATTTTTTTACTTTGTCTAATTCGGAATCTCTTTACTCGCAGTCCTGAATTCCGAACTGGTTTAATTTAGAATATATTTTTTTCTTTTTGTGTTAGCTTCTGGAGTGATTTAATCGAAATATATGACTGTTTTGTTTTTTTCTTTGTTTTTTTTATTGGCTTAATCCAAAACTAATAATGATTTCTTATTGAAAATGGAAGTTCAATTCAAAATACACTCTTAACCCTCTTCTTTTATTTTTATGAAGTCTTTTTCAATATTTTCACGAGGATGGAAGTGCACAATGATATTATGAAGATACAAGAAGAATGCATTTAAATCTTGTTAACATGGATTTTCGACATGATTCAATTTTATCTCGACCTAACTTACTTTCACGAGTACTTATCTTAATTCGATTTTAATAAACTTGACTCGACTTTTATATTACTTAATCTTACTTGGATCTAACTTTACTAAGGCTCGTATATTTGCATCAGAAGTGTAATGAATTTTTAGCATGATCACCCACTACCCATATTTTATCTTATTATTAAAATATTCTAAATTGTTTTATATCATAATTTGTTTTTTCATCATAGCCTTATATTATGAAGTAAATTACAATAAATAGTAAAGATAACTTAATATATATTATTATTGAATATTGACACATGTTTTGACATAATTGATACTAAAAGAATAATATAATCTACTATATAAAATCAAAGTTTCAGTTAAATGTAATACATAATTACTATAGAATAATATAATCTACCATATATTCTTTCATCTCATTTCTTCACAATTCAGTAGATTTTTTTTATCTCAATTTTTGTACTTTTTTCTCTTTCTGTTGAGTTGTACGCTCTTATTTTATACGTTACATCTTTACTTTCTTTTTCCATGGGAAACAAACGTATTGTTTTGAAACTTTTCATGTTATAATTATGTTTAAGTTAATTTTTAAGAAATAAAAATAACAGAATAGAAGTAATAACTTTCTACCCAACCCCTTTCTTGGAGAGGATAAGTTTTTTAGTCTAGCATCACGTCCTTTTGCTTTAATTACATTCAAACAAACATATAGTTAAATTTTTGTGAAGAACAATGGCAAAAGTTCACTAATGCGTAATATTAATATTTATAATTTCTTAAAACGTAGATATTCAAAAACCATTTTCATGGTGGACTCATAGCGACCCCACTTAATACCGCTTTCTTCTTCATATGCGTTTTTCAACAGATATCCACTTGGAGAGTTGGTGACGTGAGTTTGTCTTCTTCCACAGATATTGAAAATCATGTTATTAATTAATCTCTGGTTTCCTATCTACTTTCCTTCCGCCAAAATGGATCAAATTGAAGATTATAAACACTATCTTGGATTTTTCAATTAAATATCATTTAAAAAACCATGGTAAACAGTTTGGCAACTATTGCACCAACATTAATCTTACCTGAACAATCAGAAAGAAAATATCAAAGCTGTCAAATTTACTCGATACAAAGTTTCTGTAGGAAACATTCCCATGAAGTTTGACATAAGGAAGGCCTTGGACACCATTAGCTAGACTTTCCTTCTGAAAGTTTTGCAAGTGTTTGGCTTCTCTCACATCTTTCGCAATTGGGAGTGTATCATTCTTTATTTTGCTAAGTTATCTTTAGGATCTCAATTTTGTCGAAATAATATTGTCAAATATTTTCTCTTTGGGAGTTCAAAGTTTCCTTGCTCAAGTCTACAGATAATATTGCTCAAATCATTTATTGTATATGAGTTACCATGTATTTTAAAGTTGAAGTTAAGAGATTTTTTATAATTTTATTCTTAAAAGAGATAATGGAAAGTTAAAAAAAAAATATGTATTTAAATATTTCTTATTTCTTAATTTTTAATTAATACGAGATATGATCTATTCAAGATTTAATAGAAATGAGAATTTGTCTTTGAAATTACTTTTATATCTTTACAAATTGTATTAATGTTCTCACTAAATCTGCTATGATGACGTCATGATGAAAAGCTATAAAGGTTTTACAGCCTGTCATGCCTGTCATCATCACATGATGATGGCAAGTAGGGATTTGTGGCCGCCTGATTAATTTAACCTAACATACCGAGCCCAATTAATTTAACCTAATAACATTAATTATAGATTAACCTACTTAACCCCTATAATTTAACCTAATACCTACAATTTAACTAAGTAGTTACATAATAGCTAAAATTTGCCTTGGGTCAATTAATTTAACAACAACATTAATTTAACCTAACAACTATAAATTTATAAATTATCCTACTAACATCTATAATTTAACCTAATAGCTACAATTTAACCTAGTAGCTACAACTTAACCTAACAAGAGCAACTAAATATAATAATATTATCAATTACGATTGTTTCTTTTGTAATTTTTAAATATTTATATGTATATATTATAAACTATATATATATATATATATATATATATATATATATATT
>Ga0099825_1001273_pt1 | contig 31635 bp, 21 predicted proteins | sample SiratroredBW_FD_76838 | JGI IMG/M metagenome (GOLD analysis project Ga0099825, IMG submission 76838) | Root nodule microbial communities of legume samples collected from California, USA - Siratro red BW | ecosystem: Host-associated > Plants > Roots > Nodule | place: USA: California | collected...
TATATATATATATATATATATATATATATATATTTTTTTTTTTTTTAAAAAGAGTATAAAAATAACTCTATATAATTTTTTTTTCATTTATATAAAATATATTATATAAAATATATATATAAATTATAAAAAAAAAAAATTATAAAAAACAATAATATATATATATATATATATATATATATATATTATATATATATATATATATATATATATATATATCATTTAATACTTTACATTTAATCTCAAAAAGAATTAATTTTTGAAATAAAACTACTATTGATTGAAACTGAGTGTTATTAGAAATAGAATCACTCCTAATGTGGATTAAATATTTTTTTTAATACTTAAAAAAATTGAGATTATTCAAAATATAATCATCCTAAGGAAAATTGAATATATATATATATATATATATATATATATATATATATATATATTTATATTTAAATATAAGTACTCATGATTAAAACTCCTAGTTATAAGATAGTGTGGTAAGGATAACTATATAATTGTTTACTAAAAAAATGTTATATTTTACAACATATACAAGATAATGTTCATTATTTTAGAGTTTGTTTGGATTATGGAGTGACTTTGAGATATTAGATTTGAGATGTTTTTAAGATGAAAGTATGTAAAAAGTTTGATTGTTTGGCTGAGAAAAAAAAGGTAAGAGTTGAGTGAAAAATTTATGAAAATTTGTGAGTGATGTGATATATATAATTAATAAAATAAATTGATAAAATTGTAGTTTAAAATTAATTTAAAATTAAATATAATTAATTTTTTAAGTAAAATTAATAAATTATAATATTATCAATTAGTTTAAAATAAAAATAAAAAATAAATTATTATTTTTAATAATATTACTATTATAATTATTATTTATAATTTTATTATTATTATTATTATATTACATTAATTCATCTTTATGTCCAAATCATCGCACATCTACAAAGAAAGAAGAGATGATTTATTTTTCTTAATTTTTATAATTAAATTATATTTTATTTTTTGATATATGTATTTTTCACGTTTTTCTCTCCTCACAAATTTTCAGTCGTGATATCCAAACACATTGTTAAATAGATAAAAAATATAACAATGTTCTATAAACATACTAGATTTACAAACTAGGATTTTATCGTTGTTTGAAACTTCGTTCATGATACAAATTTTTAACATACTATTTATAATTATAGCTGTGAACACTTCTTTTAAAGACATTTTTAACGTATACAAATTTGTGAAAGAACCTTTATGTGTTAAGGTATACATATAATCTTAATTAGGTATCTCTTTTCTTCAAATCCTTAACATAGTTTATTAAACCTAAGAGAGATAAACTTTTATCTAAATTGGAGTAGGACTATACAAGATTAATGATTTATACATAATTGAGGTTTAGTCTTTCGAGAATGGCTCATAATTGAGGTTTAGTCTTTCAAAAATGGCTGTTAGTGTGAAGAGACAATTAATGTCTTTCTAAGAGAAATGCAAGACTCATTAATATAAAACCAATTAAAACAAACATTTTTTACAAAATAGAATTAACATTTATGATATTTAAATCCTACATGAAATACTTAAAACCACAAATCTTTATCATGTGTCAAGTGTAAACTTATTAAATGAGGTTAGGTGTACAAGATGGTACTTCTATCAACCAAATAAACACTTTTATCTATCATAATCTAAGGCTAAGATAAATTTTACCTTTATATATTACACTGTTATGAAAACATTTAACAAAATAACTTGAGATAACGTCCTTGATTCATGTGATATACATGCTTTAGTTTAAGGAAAAGTATTAAAGATAAGAGACTCAATAAACAAAAAGACATAATTGGATACTCTGAAACATTAATAGTTAACAATAAGGGATTATAACACCAGTGACTTACATTCGCAGTGACCAAAATAAAAACTCTATAATAAAACTTTAAACTGTTCAGACACTATATAAATAATTATTAAGTATGAAGACCAAAAAAGTGATGCTTATACAATAAGTAATTAAACCATAATTTTAAATGCAAACATTCCGTAATTAGGAATTAGTAGATTTTAGATATCAAGATTAACAATAGATAACGTAATGTTTGCATATATCATAAAAGATGACGCCAATTCATTTGAGTATTCATTTTTAAACTTTATGTCAAATAATTATACGTTTCTTATAAATATATTCCAACACCCAAAATCTTTATTTAATTCCAACACCCAAAAGATTACATAATGTGAGGTTACAAGACATTTTTTTGCTGGCTAAAACTGTAAGAAAACACGCCACCATGACTGCACAAACTAGTGAGATCGGATCAAGGTTCCTGCTGCAAGGAACAGGCTAAATACAGCTGCACTCCCAAGAGTGGTCTGTCCAATATGCCTTATCTTGAGGAATCCAGGAACCTGAAAGGTTTCAACATCAAATATGAGAAACAAAACAATGGAAGCTACATCAACTGAGAAATACAAGCAATTGCAGATTAATGCCCTACGAAAAACTGAGAAATACAAGCAATTGCACTCCATGACAGGTAGTCCAAGTTTGAATATTAGATACAAATGCAAAAAGGAGTGAGGATCTAAAATAATTAATTAGTAAGATACTTTCTAATATCATAATTGCATACAGTCGACTACCTACAACTTGAAAATGATGAGTCGATCTTTCTTGCTGTTATTTTTCAGTCAAAATTCATCAAGATTCTTTTCAATTGACATTGACGAAGCTTTTTCTTCATATATGTCCAGTAAGATTGTTTTTTGTTTATGTCGACCACAATTATTTACCTGACATCGATCAAGATTAATTTTATGACACTATTGGTTGGAGTTCTCTTTTCAGATCGATGTCGGCTGAAAAATTCCTTCATTTGACATTGGCAAAAGACAATCTTAGTTAATATTAGTTGAAAGTTTCCCTAGTTAGCATTAGAAAAATAATCCTAACAAACTCTTGACAAAAAACAACATTTGTATCGATGAAAGAAAAACACTCTAATCAACATCAATTGAAAATGTAGTTACCACAACTATGTCTTTGTATTATTAGTCAAGTTTGCAAAATCCCAACCAAAATCGAGTTTAGAAGAGAGTATGAAGAGAAAATACACGAATTTGAGAATATGAAGAATTTCAGATTCTCTAATTTTAAGTACTCCAATTACTCTCATAAAATTCTAAAATTTTATTTTCTTTTAAAATTACTTACCCAAACAACATAACATTTCAATATCCTATAAAATGAATTGCCCTTTTCAAATTCCCTATCCAAACACAATAAAAATAATACTAATAGGCATAATTTTACAATGTAAGCAATTTGTTTCTTTATAAGGAAATCCCAAGACAAGATGAATTTTATCTTTCAAGAAAGGTATATCAACTTATCATCTTCACATTTTCCCGATGACAATGGGCCTCACAACACCTGGCACGGATACCAAGAGCAATGTGAACTCTACACCAGATCCACGCCAAGTACTGATCCTAAATATCTTATGGGAGTGTTTTTCTTAATGGATTGAAGGAAGAAGTCAGGGCAACATTTAGAGGTGCTGGGTAGATTCTTTACCAAAGATGATGAGTTATGCTATGTGAAAAGATAATAGGAACTGGATATTAAAAACATGAAAAATTTCAGACCGGGAAAAAGGGTTGCATCTAGAAGTTACCAATCATCCAAAACAACAATATATAAATTGCGCTCTAGGAAACCAGGAGAAATCAACTCAAACAGAAGGTTCGGGATAGAATCTGCAATAGCCAGAACCGATGGTAATTTGGAAAGCCAAGGAGGAGTTGAAGAGATACGTTGATACAGAAATACAAATGAACTCAACAAGAAAGGGCTTTGCTGTAAAGGGTGATAAAATATAGCTTCAATCATTTATGTCAAAAAATTACTGGAGGAATCTAGATGATACGACTGTTATTTTTGAGTTCAAAGAAAACACAAAGGAAATTTTAAAGAATTTTCTGTATATTAAAAAATGAGAAAAATAAATAATTGGTACTGACTTTGTGCTTACAACAGGTAGATTGAAGCCATGACAAGAATAACTGGTCTTGTTGTTCCCGAGCTAGGTATTCAGAATTAAGAGCACCCGTGTCACAATTATCTTCAGTGAGAAGATGAGGTGGAGTTTTAGGATAAACAAGACAAGTCTAAGGCCTTTGATAACTGGCAATTTGTTGAAGCCAAAGAAGAAAATCATCTCCATTGTGTTTCTCAGAAAATGCACAAGAAAAAGTGAGTGGCACAGAAGAGGTTAGAGACAGGGAAGGTGGTGGAATGAGAGAAGCCATTGTGATTTCCTACGATCTGCACCATGTTGAGTTTAGAGAAACCAGAGAGAATTTTAGAAAACTTTCTGTTGATTGAAAAATGAGAAAAATAATAAAATTGGTACTGAGTTTGTGCTTACAGTATATATTTATAGTACAGGAAGCCTAACTACAGTCTAACAGTCATTTAAAACTGTTATTGAGGATTTGAGACATTATTTAACTTCATCTAACTGAATTACAGGTAATGAACTGATGTGAAACTAGCTCCAGTAGACCAAGAAATGATATTCTCACATGCTAAATTTCATCTTGATGACAAATTGAAACTTTGGGACGGGGAATTGTTTTAGAGACCACGGCCATTATTAGAAAGGGGAAATGGGGACACACACAAGTCAAGAGAAAGAGGGATTCAGTCAATAAGTCTTCTATTTTGCCCACATTCTGATTCAGTCCTACTAGAAGAAAAAACATAGAAGCCTAAGTTTTCTTTCTTCGTCTTTCTCCTTCTCTTTTACTTTGATCTTAATCAGTAAAATTCCTCATCAGAACTGTTCTCTTAATAATGACACTTAGTTAACTAAGTTGCAAAGTCCCTAAATTAGCAGCTTCATATTACATTAACTTTACACTTAATTAGGGTTAAGATAAGTTAAAAAAAAAAAAAAAATCAGAAACACACTTGATTTCTCAGTGAAATAGCTTCCGGCTCTAATATGATTTCCTTCAAGCAAAACAAAGTAACCTTTTTTTTCCCCAACTCTTCATTGATTAAAAACCTAAACCATTATCAACGGTGCCCTTTGAAACAGAACAGCCCCCAATCAAATTACAAAAGAGGTAAATTGCCTTTTCCAATTCACTCATTAGATAAAGAGGAATTGAATCACATACCTTATACCTAATTGCATCGTACGTCCCATAAACGGCACCTGCATAACATTAACACGATTAACCGAAGAAGAGAGCGAAAGATTGCCGTGCTTGGCTTACTGAAAATGAGGCAACCAAACAGAGCATAAGAGTTATAATCTCACCGACTGCGCCGCCAATAGCACCGCCCACGGCGGCTCCGGTCGCCACGCGAGTGAGGACGCTGTCTCTAGCCATTTCTGTGTTTCTTTTTGGCTTAGCTTATTCTTTATATAAAATTGGATTTTTCCCCTAAGTAAAAGTAATTTATATTTTATTAATATAATGAAATAAACATTGTATAACATTAATAAACGAAATTTTCGATTTAAGTAACCCGCTTTTTAAACTAAAATAACTACTTTTAATTAAGAAAAATACTTATAAAATATATAAAAATTACCTTAAAAAATTATAAATGATTTATATTTATTTTTGTAATTACTTTTTATGAATTTTTTATAACTTCATAATATTTTTTATTTTAATAATTATATATAGTATTATATAAAAGGGTATGTTATTTGGTAATTTTTTTTTATGTGATCTTTTGTATCCTATAATAAATAAAAAAATAATTGATTTATTTATTTAATAAAATAAATAATTAAATATCCCTTTTCTGAAAAATAATAATTATATAATTTTTAATATTATTTTCAAAAAAATTATATATGTGTTATTGTTTTATATTTTAATTCATAAATATAATAAAATTATATATATATATATATATATATATATATTAATATATTAATATATTAATGTATTAAAAATATGAATATAAACGTGCTTTCTTTAATTAAAATAAAAATATTAAAATAATTAATGAAATAAAATAAAATAATTTAAATATTAATAATTTATTTTAACATATTTTTATTATGAAATATATTTTTCTTACTTTCAAAATTTTATAATAATTTTGTATTTTAATTTTAGTTTAACTTTAATTTACATTTTTAAAAATTTACTTTTTACACTAAATTGTATTTTATAAATAATTTTCTTAATATATCAATATAAAATATTGTATCACATCAATCAAATTTATTACGTTAAATTTATTTTATAAATAATTTTCTCATTAATATAAAATAATTATTCTGTCACGTCACTCAAATCTAAAATAAGTTCTTTTATTTTCTAGACATTTTCCTCATTCCAAATAATCTCATTTTCTATTCTTTCTTTTCATCCCTTTCCAATCCAAAACAAAGACTATTCTTTTAAGTTTTAAAAATAATTCAATTTCATTATTTTCTATAATATTCTCGATTAAGAAAACCAATTAATGCCATGATTTTACTTGCATCTATAACCAACTACCGCTTCGCGCCAGGTAACAGCATAAACCCCTGAAACTACGTCGTTTTATCATTTCTGTTCACAGTAATATTTTCTTATTCCCCACGTTTTCAAAAACTGAGTTCTAATCCGTGGACGATTCCACCCTCTTCTCTGTTCTTTCTTTCCTCAGATTTTTTTCTTCTTCTCTTTATTTATTTTCTGAAGTTGTGGTCTTCTGTGCAAATCTTGAATCACTGCATTCCATGCCCTAGTTTACACTCTCCGGTTCCTTCCCACAATGTCCAGCGACACGTCCTTCGCCGACCACAAGCTCTGCGGTTTCCTCTGTGCGGTTCTCACAGTCAGTCACCCAGACTCCAATCCAGCCTTCGCCGAGCGCTACGAAGTCTTCAGCGATGGCGGTGACGTCGGGTTCCGCTCCCAAACCGGCGTCGTTTTGTCTCCCGTGTTGAATTCGTCGCAATGCGGCGGCGGAGGATCGAAAACCAAGAGGACGCATAGCGTTGGGATGGTGAACGGGAGCATGAGCGTGGTTCACCAGCTCCACGCTATGGTCACCCGCAAGTGCACGAAAATCGACGCACGCGTGGTGTGCGTCGAGGCGTCTAGGGTTGTGCTGCTGGTTGACGTGTACCTTCCTATCCACGTGTGGAGTGGCTGGCAGTTTCCGCGGTCCGGGGCGGTTGCCGCCGCCGTTTTTCGTCATTTGAGGTTTGCGTCTTCTCGCTATGGAATTCCGTTGTATTGTGTTCTAGAAATTGTTATTTTTTAGGTGCAATTTGTTGTTACTAACTTTAGACTGCGTAAGAATGATACATGAACAGTTTTGGTTGACTAAGTATAAGTAATGTTTTATCATGTTGTAGTCATTTGAGGTTTTAATTGTTGTTGGGTTGCATTTGTTAGAGTATGTTAGGATTAAAGTGTGCATTTGTTATGGTTTGAGCAAATTTACTTACTGATAAATTTGCAATGTGCTAGCGTAGAGAAATATACATTAATAATTTTGTTGAATTCGCATAAGTAATGGTTTGTTATATTTTAGTTAGGATTAATTAGTTATTTGGTCCCAGAACTTTCCCTTTTAGTCGCCGTACTTGAAAAACGTCAGTTTTAGTTCTTGTACGTAATTTTTTAATCGCTGTTATTTCCTATAAAAGGAATAAAAAATGATAGTTGTAGGAATAAAAGATATTACAAATGGCATCTGTATAAGCATATATAGGAGCTAAAAGAGACATTCTATATTCTCCTTAACTCTGTCCATCTTATCATGAATGAACTCCATGACCAGCTTGATTCAGTATGGTGGATAACAACCTATGCTGGTGAACGAAAAGTCTACCATATACATATGGTGGATGATGTTATTGCATATGGTTGCCATATATATATATATGCTAGAGATTTTATATCGACTAAAAATATGGTTAAATTAAGGAATAAAAGTGAGTTAAACGTCACTTTATAAGTTGATTTTTGAGGTTGAATTAGGGTTGAAGTTCACTTACAAGTTGAAACTATTATGTGAGAGTACCCATGACAAATAAATATAAATAGAGAATAATTAGGCGTTGAAACTCACCCAAATCAAGAGAGAAGTTTATCACAAGTTGAATGTCATTTCTTGCCTCAATCAGAGCCTGCAAAATCCTCTTCATAGTGGAAGAGAAGATGCTTCTATCATCCGTTTCTCTTAAGTCATCATCATATTTCCATTGCTATAGCAACATGATTGTCATAGTGAGAGAGCTCCGTTTTCTCAAAAGACCCTGCTTTCCTCAAACATTGCACAATGGAGAATTCTGTCTGAGAGAAAAATGTGAGGGAAGACTAGACTTTGTTTTTTAATTAACTATCTTTTCATTTTGAAATATTGGGAAAATGTGTCATATTCTATATTTCTTGATGGTTTGAGGATGGGACCTTCCTTTTGGGGTTTGTCAAGATTCTTTGCATTTTGGGAGGAAGATTAGGTCAACTTTTTGATCCCTAAACCCTAGTGAGGAAGAAGCAATTGGTCGATGTGGAAAAGCACTAAAGAGGAAAAATAAGAATGAGATTTTAGCAATGCTATGCTACAACCCCCTTCTTATTTATTGAACTGCAACTTTTTATTCAGATTTTGCTGCAATTGAGAAAAATGTCCCATATTAGTTTCTTAACATCTTTAGGAACAACTCTACATGCTCTAACTTCCTTCAAAGTTCTTGGCAATGATCTTCAATCAATAATACCTCTGGTAAGCACCTTTTCACAGAATTTACACTTTATTTATGCATTTTGATTATCTGGAACACAATGCTTCCATGGCACATCAATCTTTAATCCATTACTAGTTTCAAGGGGTTTGCTTCCCCCACTTGAACAAACCTTTTGGGTTTGTTGCCATTGCTATTGTGTTTCAAGTCATTTCAAAATGACAGGGACATTTGAAGCACTCCTTTGGCAATCACCAACACATAGAGAACATAGAACAACCCAAGAGTGCCCCAAAACTCCCCAACACCCAAGCACCCTGTTGGAGATTCAGAATTGAGATAAGACTAAATTACAGTATTTAAGTGGGTGCAAATCTCACCTTGCCAACTAGTTTTTTGTAGCTTGTGTTAGACCTAAATTCACTTTCTAACATGATATCAAAGTTTGTCTTATTTAAGGTTTGTTGGGCTATCATGCCACCTATTATGATGTCATTATCGTACCATTCACAAATATTCAATCCCAAGCTCGAGATGTCTTGTTCTTGGAATGTTGAGGTGTGTTGGAGATATTACATCAATTAGACATATGACCAAATTATATTCGATACGAGGTGCAAAACTTACCTTGTAAGTTGGTTCTATAGAGTTGAGCTAGACCAAAATCTACTTTCTTAGACACCCCTATGTTGAACAACCCAACAACACATCACTATCCAATAACCAAAGCGAAAATCCAACACCCATGTAGCTCTTAGCCAAACAAGAAATGTTGTGCAGAAAAATGTAGAGGTTTTCACCCAATAAAACACAAAGCCGACCAATCAATGACAAAGCAAAGAGGATGAGAGTCCAAAAGCACATTGTCATAGCAGGGCAGACTATTTGGTTCAGTTTGTAAAGGGAAGCCCTAGCACATGTTCCCCCATCCTGACCAGTGAAAACCCAATCTGAGAAGTCGTAAATAACTTTGTTTTGGTGTTTTGAATTCTGGGTCAGTGATAAAACAACTTGAAGAAAACCAACATACAAGACTTGTAGAAGATCGATGATCTACCTATTTGTGAGGAAAATCATGATTCCCTCCCCATTTGATCCCAAGTCAAAGATTACTCACTAGCTAGTCTGAAAGTTATAAGATTGGTTGTTTGACTTTGAGGTAACTTGTGACTTGTATGTAAGGTATGTTTTTGCCCCATGTCATTTCAATGGTCTTATAACAAAGCCTCACTAATCGAGCTAAAAATTATATATTGGGTTTGGGTCAAACAGAGAGGGGCCACAATATTAACTTGAAATTTGAAGTATAAATAATTTACTATGCTTGCATGCAGCAGTGTACAATGATTTGCGTCATGTCAATTTTCTCAATTGTGTATCATGTATGATACATTGGTAATATATGTATTCTTCACAAGTTTCACAATACAAATTTGATCATTCTATCAAACTCATGTTATCAAACTCTGAGTGTTAACTTGTAAAAATTGTAGAGTTTATGTTCCCACACTTGCTGCCCAAGTTGAATTGCAAGTAGACTCATTTTTGGAGCAGAATCGGTGGGCTTGTCCAAACTCAGTAAGCTTAGCCAAACTCAAGCTTGCAACCGAGTTGGCGATTTAGAGAGTTAGTATTCTTTTGTAAAATAAGAGCGATGCCAATATGTGTTGTTTTGCATACGGAAACAAAAGAAATGGGTAGCGAACGACTCACCACGATTAGGGTTCCTTCTTGTCCTCATCTATTGCTCATGGAATGTTGATGACACCATTCACTCTTTTCATGGAAGCTTTCGTGGTTATCTCTGTTCACAAGGGGCTATTGTTCTCTCTGTTCGTGACACTGTTGTTGTTGTTGTCACATCTTGATGTTGTTATTGTCTTGTCATTCACATGGTGGTTCTCTTAGCTTGTGACGTTGCTGCCGTTTGTGCCATTCTCATGGTGGTTCTCTTTGTTCGTAGCAACTTAGTGCTCTCTAAAATTAGGTTCATGACCACGCATTATTTTTTTATTCTTTTCTGTTTAGGGTAGTAGAAATTTAATTGTATAATATGTTTTTATAATTTATAATTGGAAATTGAAATTGGAAGCAATTAAAGGTAGCATTAGTTTAATTACATAATATGTTTTTCAATATATGATTGAAAACTGAAATTAGGCAACACGTATTGTATATTTTTTTTAATTTATAATTCAAAATGTTAACTGAAATTCATATTTTTAATTTTTTTCAACACTTTCCAATTGTTAGTATTGTATAGTATGAGAGTGGATCAAATTCAACCTAGGCAATCTAAGTGCCTCCTCATCTATTAAAGTAAAAGAAAAGAATACTCCAGGAAATATATTGTATATTGGGTGGAAGCATGAGATAGATATTAATGGCAATGGTAGAAAAGCGAAATATAATTGTTGCTGAAAGATTGTGAGTGGGAATATTTTGATTCAGGCATCATCTTGCTGAAACCAGAGGGGATTTTGAACATTGTGCTTCTTTTTCAGAGAAATAAAAATCTTCACTATAAAAATTGATGCAGAAGCTCAGGAAGTTGCATTGAAGAAAAGAATGTAGAATATAATTGAAGACTAGGAAGAAAGTGAGGGGTTGGAGAAAGACAAGGGATGTTGGATTTTAAAGAAAAAGAAAGAATTAGTAGTAGTAGGTGAGAGTTCAAGCAACTATAAATCAAATGACAAAAGAGGCTATAAAGAAGAAGTTGATGCTGTAGTTGCTGAATTTATTTTTCTCACCCAAGTGTCATTCCATTTAATGTAATTAAAATCCAGTTGTTGCGAAAATATGTTCGATGATTGGTAGATATGGAGTTGGCTATATAGACCTCCATCTCATCATAATGTTATAGAAGGTTTTGAAACAAGCAATGGAAAAAATTGATTTAATCCTTCAAGAACTTATGGACGAGTGGAAGAGAACGTATTGCACAATTATGTCTAATGGGTGAGCAAAGAATAAAAGGCATTTTATTTGTAACCTTTTGGTGAATAGAGTCTTAAGGGGACTATGTGCTTTTATTCATTGGATACCTCAAACATTTAAAAAACAACAGATGAAGTATTTAAGATGTTGGATGATGTGTGGAATTTGTTAGAGGAAAATGTAGTGCAAGTGGTTAATGATAATGCAACAAATTTTAAAGCAGTTGGAGACTTGTTGATAAAGGCGCATTTGTATTGGACCCTAAGTGCCACCCATTGCATTGATTTTATCTTTAAAGATTTTTGGAAAGAATTTAAGGTCCATCAAGTCACTATCAAGAAGGGAAGAAGGATCACTACCTACATTTGTGGTAAAACAGTGTTAACTAGCATGTTGAAGACGTTGACAAACGGAAAAAACTTGATAAGACCGGATGACTAGATTTGTCATGGCTTATTTAACTCTAGCTTGTCTTCATGAATTGAAAGCATCATTGTTGACGGTGTTTAACTCTGAAGAGAGGAAAACAAGCAAGTTTGGAACTCCATAGGAGGGGAGAAAAGTTGAAAATGTAGTATTAGATAGTTGGTTTTCGAAGAATATAACCACATGCCTCAAAGTTGCTACCCTCCTATGGTGTCCCTAAGATTGGTAGCTTCAAATATAAAACCCACAATGAGTATATGAGGAGATACATTGTGTGAAAGAGAAAGATTAAGTGCAACTTTATTAATATTAAGAAAAAGTGAAAATTCTAAATATTGTCTCTTTTAAAATTTAATTACTTATTTGTGAAATTATTTCTAGTATAGCATAGTTGGTATTGAATGTAATAATGAAGCTGTTTGGAAAATCATCAATGAGAGGTGTGATGATCAGCTTCATAGGCTTTTGCATGCAATTGCAGCCCGGAGAAGGAAGGTTAAATGTATCTCTTTTTTATTTAGACAATAGTCTAAATAAAGAAGATTCAGAAAGGTGATGCCAAGAAAAGGTATCAAATAGAAGAATAGTTTTAACTATTTTGCTTAATTATGGTATTGAACTATTGAAAGTATGTGATTTATGGATATTAGTTATTTTTTTCATGTGAAGTAACCTCTTATGAGTTTATAGAGCTCTCACAAGTTTACGTAACTCTCTGAGTTTGATAGCTTTGATAAAACTTAATACCGTCTCTATTAAATTCACCAGTTCTATTCTCAGAATTTTGTGATAATAATTTAAATTGACTAATCTATTGTCTTTGTTTTCCTTGTGTAATATACTTTACATATGTCTTTGACTTACTTAGTTTGCTAACAGTTAAACACTTATGCAGCTGTGATTGGGATGAGCGAAGTTCAATGCTTTCATATCCAGATTATTGTAGAAAGATTCATGGAACAAATGAGAGTATTTGGAACCTTTCTGATTGTCATGTACTTTGTTGCAAGCTCCATTCCCATGTTAGCAGTTCTTCAAGTAAAAGGCTATTTGAACTTCATGAACTTTTCAAAACACTACCTGGTGTAGGAAAACAACGGATGTGTAATAGCTCCAAAATCATTCCTATGGATCACTCATCCAGATCAGGCATTTGGGAGATATCTGATGATATTTTAACTAAAATTTTATCTTCCCTGGACCCAATGGACCTCACTAGGGTTTCTGAAACGTGTCATCACCTAAGATCATTGGCTGCTTCAGTAATGCCTTGTACAAAGTTAAATCTGTTTCCTCATCAGCGGGCAGCAGTTGAGTGGATGTTGCATCGTGAGCGAAATGCGGAGCTTTTGCCACACCCTTTATATGCCGTTTGCTCAACTGAAGATGGCTTTAGTTTCCATGTAAATACTGTTTCTGGTGAAATTGTCACTGGGGAAGCTCCCACCATCAGGGATTTTCGGGGAGGAATGTTTTGTGATGAGCCTGGTTTGGGTAAGACTGTAACAGCTCTCTCTCTTATTATGAAGACACGAGGTACATTGGCAGATCCACCAGATGGGGCACAAGTTGTCTGGTGTCAACATAATGGTAATAGGAAATGTGGTTATTATGAGATCAGTGGTAATAACATAACTGGTTGTTCTACATTGGGTAAAAGGGATGTGAGCCAAGATATTAGTAGAACTAGTGATAACCATGATTACTCCTCCAAAAGAGCCAGAATGTCAAATCCTAATCAGCAAAACCCTAAACTTCAGGGTTCATGTTCCATGGAAGTGAAGAAATCACCTGCAGAGGCATGCTTTAAGGAATCTATGCATTCAAATCAGTACACTAGGAGGTTGAGCGGCATAAAGAAAAATCTATGCTTAACATATGAAGATGAAGCTATGATTTCCAAGGAAAGAGAAATTGGTGAAGGACTAATTGAAGCAAAGCATGCATCAGATGTTACACCTCATGTATCTCAAAAGAAGCTGCCTGGGAAGCCTGAAGGTAATCGTTATGAGTACAGTGATACATGGATTCAGTGTGATGCTTGTCACAAGTGGCGAAAGCTTGCAGACAATAGTATGGCTAGTTCTAGCGCAGCGTGGTTTTGTAGTATGAACACTGACCCTCTTCATCAAAGTTGTAGTGTCCCTGAACAACATTTTCATAATACCTCAAAGATAACACACTTGCCAGGGTTTCATTTAAAAGGAACTCATGGTGGTGATAGACAAAATGTTTCTTTTTTCACCAGTGTGCTTAAGGAGCACCGCTCATTGATAAATTCTCAGACAAGGAAAGCCCTGATGTGGTTGGCTAAAATTTCAACAGACAAGCTTGCAGGAATGGAAACAAATGGAATAAGAGGTCCAATTTTAAACACGTGCACTGCATCTAGTAGACATTTTAATGCGTTCCACAAAGTATTTCAAGCATTTGGCCTCTTAAAGAGAGTAGATAAAGGTGTGTGCAAGTGGTTGTATCCTCAACATCTTAACAATTTGACTTTTGATGTGGCTGCCCTTGGCATGGCACTCCGTGAGCCTATAGATTTTGTTAGGTTGTACTTGTCAAGAGCCACCCTGGTAGTTGTTCCAGCAAACTTGGTTGATCATTGGAAAACACAAATAGAAAAGCATGTGAGACCTGGTCAATTGCGGATTTATGTTTGGACTGATCATCGGAAGCCATCTTTGCATTGTCTTGCGTGGGATTATGATGTTGTCTTAACCACTTTTAGTCGTTTGAGTGCAGAGTGGGGCCCTCGTAAGAAGAGTGTTTTGATGCAAGTGCATTGGTTTAGAGTAATTTTAGATGAGGGGCACACTCTTGGGTCTAGCTTGAACTTAACAAACAAGTTGCAAATGGCTATTTCATTGATAGCTTCTAATCGATGGATACTAACAGGAACTCCTACACCTAACACTCCTAACAGTCAACTTCCACATCTGCAACCATTGCTAAGGTTCCTTCATGAAGAATGTTATGGACTGAATCAAAAGTCATGGGAAGCTGGTGTGCTTAGGCCATTTGAAGCAGAAATGGAGGAAGGAAGGTCTCGTCTGTTACATCTACTTCACAGATGCATGATTAGTGCTAGAAAGGCAGATTTACAAAGCATTCCACCATGCATCAAGAAATTTGTTTATCTGGATTTTAATGAGGAGCATGCTAGAAGTTACAATGAATTGGTAATCACAGTACGGCGTAATATATTGATGGCTGATTGGAATGATCCCTCACATGTTGAGAGTCTACTGAATCCAAAACAGTGGAAGTTTCGCAGGGCAACTATAAAAAATGTCAGGCTTTCATGCTGTGTTGCTGGACATATTAAAGTTACACATGCTGGAGAAGATATTCAAGAAACAATGGATATATTAGTACAAAGTGGTCTGGATCCTACTTCTGGAGAGTATACCTCTATAAGATATAATCTCTTGTACGGTGGTCACTGTGTCAGGTAGTACCTAGGTTTTGTTCTTTTTTGTAGCTTTCTTTCTTCGTCTGGTTGTTGCTGCTTATTAATATTTTACTTTCTAAATAAACTGTGAAGGTGCAAGGAATGGTGCCGCCTTCCGGTCATTACACCATGTCGGCATCTGTTGTGCCTTGATTGTGTTTCTATAGACCATACAAAGTGTACGTATCCTGGCTGCGGTAAATTGTATGAGATGCAAAGTAGACTTCCCCGTCCTGAAAATCCTAATCCAAAGTGGCCGGTACCCAAAGATCTTATTGAGCTACAACCTTCATATAAGCAGGCATGGTTTTGAAGAGCTCAGTTGGCAATTCACATTCATCTTTTCCTTCCATCCTTCTGTTTTACAAAGCTAATATGCAATGTTGATTGTTGAACTCAGGATAATTGGGATCCGGACTGGCAATCTACATCTAGTACTAAAGTCTCCTATCTTGTCCACAAGTTGAAAGCTCTGCAAGGAACTAATGAAGAGACCAGCTTCAGTAACAATACTGATGAGATGCTTATCAAGAATAGTTTCTCTTCAGCATTTCAGAAATGTTCCAAGAGCAGCACAAAGACCAATGTCAACCTGGAGAAAGTTCTGATATTTTCTCAATTTCTTGAGCATATACATGTCATTGAACAGCAGGTGCATCTCTGTGTGATCTTTTGTGAAATATTTCTATTTTACTTTTTTGGCATCTGTGGATGCTTTTGCAAATGATCTAACTATTAAATCACACTTGTTTCTCGTTGGCAGTTGACTATTGCTGGTATCAAATATACTGGGATGTATAGCCCCATGCATTCGAGCAACAAGGTATAATGTTGGAATTCTCAATTGTTGTTTCCAAAAATTTTAATTTACTTTTGGTTTCTGACCTTTGGTTAATTTACCTTTTCCTTTTTCAGAAGAAGTCTTTAGCCATGTTCCAGCATGATTCAAGTTGTATGGCGCTTCTGATGGATGGAAGTGCTGCATTGGGTCTTGACTTAAGTTTTGTTACGCATGTATTTCTAATGGAGCCAATTTGGGACAGAAGGTTAATACGTCAGACTATTCTAATTTGCGAACACGAATATAAATGATTTTTTTATTGGCTGAGGAATGAATTGACATTGAGATATTAAATTTCTGCATTATGTTGTTTTCTTCTAAAATCATGAGCATGGTAAAATTTTGTTTTTTCGGGATAGATGATTTAGTCATTTAAAATTGTGGTTCTGGTTGTGGCTAATTTACATAATTTGTCAATACTGAATTGTTCTGTTTTGGAATTCAACATGCAAACTGTTGCCATGTTGTTGCATAAAGTGATTGGCATTGAATCTTTTGGTTTATCAATTTGCTCGATCCTTCTACTTTGACTCAATTTGGAATGTTTATCCAATTTAATTATCTTCTGACTTGATCAAAATCTTGTCAGTATGGAGGAGCAAGTAATTAGTCGTGCTCACCGTATGGGTGCTTCTCGTCCTATTCACGTGGAAACACTAGCAATGCGTGGTACAATTGAAGAGCAAATGCTAGGCTTTTTACAGGTGAATTTCTATAAATTACTTGGTACGCCATTTTATTTAAGTGCAATACCTTAGCATTAGATGATAGGTCTTTCTGAATGCCTTGTTTGTTTATGTTGTCCTTCATCTATGTCGCAAAAAATTTTCTACTCAGTTGCTTTTGTTTAGATTTTATTATTATTGAAAGGATTGCTTGTCATTGTGTATCTTGTACACATGTGAGTGTACTCTTATTTATAATGGAGAAGATATATAGTAATGAGGAACAAATTCAATAACTAATAATGAGAGGCATTTTCTAAGATATTTCCCTATTTGATGTATCAAATCATATTTCCTTATTTGATGTAATTAAATCACATCTTTAACACTCCCTCTCAAGTTGTAACATGTGTTTCATATGAGACAAGTTTGTTACAAATATCATTAGCACAAGACTCCTTGAGAGACTTAGTAAACAAACAAGCCAGTTGGTTGCTGGAGCTGACAAGTCAAGCTTCATGCATCAATTTGGTGCAGGTCTGTGAAGATCACATGCTAAGGAGCTGCTGGCACATGGCAGCAGTTGGCCATGTGTCAAGCAGCGTAGTGGTTGCCAGAGAAAGGTCAACTTCGATCATAGGGTTCTGTTAGAGGTCAGAGGACAGAACATCTTTTCAAGAGCAAAAAACGCTTAGAGAGCATGGTGGCTGTGAAATAGCAAAAATGTTCAGAGGACGTGGTGGTTGTTGGAGAGCAAAAGCTGCTGGAGGATGTGATGACTGCAGAAGACCAAAACTGGCCCAAGGGTGTGATGGTTGCCAGAGAGCAAAAGTGCTTGGAGCACACGGTGGCTGCCAGAGAGCAAAGTATGCCCCGAGGGCGCGGTGGCTGCTGGAAAGCAAAAATGTTGAGTATTGTTTACCCACGAAAGTCAAAGTGATAGAGTCAGGGGCATTGCCTCTAGGGAAAAAGTCATGGCTTAACAATGAATTGGTGACTAAAATGGTCTCGGATGATACCATATTGAAAATATTGCTTATCATTGTGTATCTTGTACTCGTGTGAGTACTCTTATTTATAATGATTAGATACAATAGTAAGGAACAAAATCAATAACTAGTGTTAAAAAACATTTTCTAAGACATTTCCCTATTTTATGTGATCAAATCATATCATATTTTCCTATTTAATGTAATTAAATCATATCTTCAGCAATTATTATTATTATTTATGTTTCAATTTGTTGATGTTTAACTAGGAAGCTGATAAATGTAGAAGATCGCCAATTAAGGATGTTGCCGAATCTGAAGATGATGGCGGGGGACGAGGATATAAATCATTGCATGATTTTGCGGAAAGCAGTTATCTATTGAAACTTAGATCTGTGTATACTAATTCAGAAAGTCCAGAAGGTTTGCACATAGTGTTTTCCCCTAGATCTGTTGTTAGGAAATATGGATTCGCAGAAAGATGAGTAATATTGCATTTGGAAAATTTAATGCAAATAAATATATAGAGGATAAAGTTTTTTGTTGTTAGTTTTTAAGATAAAATATTTTCTTTAACGTTAATCATAATAGTGTAATAGTTAAAATAAGTATTATAGTATTGTATGAAAAAATAACCCAAGAATTAGTAAAAATAGAATATGTGATAATTAAAATAATCACTAACAATAGTTACATGTGAACAATTAAGAGACCCAGGGTAAAAAGTAAGTATAGGAAACTAGTATGGATATAAGTGTAAGGAAAAATAGCTACAGGCTTATGTAAATTATAAACTAGTTGAAGTAGTTTAGGCTAGCTATAAGCTTGTATAGGAAACTTAAACACCTTAATTTTGGTCAAAGTAAGTTTATAAGGTAGTCCATTGACTTACAAGTTGTAGTGGAAGAATCAAATGATACTTGCATTGCTCACTTAGGGTAGATTAGGACTTTCAGAAGAGAAAGGTATAAAAAATAAATGACTTAACTTTTCTATAAATTAAAATTTGCTTATGTATTAACTAATTCGCAGAATCTCTTTCATGTAGTTTATATAAATTTTTATTTTTAACTTGCATAAGTTAATTTTAACTTATGAACACGACAATCTTTTTCTTCATATTGTTTTCTCGTAGAAGTTTTTCAGGATAAGCTTGTCCAAATATACTCTTTAAGTTAAATCAAATATTGTATGTCCGAGCTCTGTAAGCTCCATGTTGAAACTTATGGCGTGCCCTGACCTCTAAATTGGATACCCTCTGCTTACCCTCACCAAATTGTATGGTTTTTGAAACTGCATTTAAGATATGTACTTTAAATTTAAATGAAATATTCTCTTACTTTTTTCATTTAACTTCATCAATTTTGTTTGAAGATTTAATTAGAATGTATTAGTTACACTGTCTTCCAATATGAATTTCCACATGATTTCTAATTGGTGGCCAATGTAAAATCCTTATACTAACAATGTATTTAAATTACGCTCTTATGTTAATATATATTTTTCTGTTTCTACTGCAGGTGTTTTGATTGATCAACATCAAACAAGTACTAACTAATTTACTTAGAGCAGGTTCTGTGTACATTTTCTCCCGAATATGGTTTCACTTTCTGGATATAGTCTTAGAAGTGCTCATCTAATGAAATATGGCTCATGCATTCAAGCGTGGAAACTAATTTTTTTGTATAATATCATGGAGCTCTTCACAGCGTCACTTCTGTTTGCCAGTGATTAATGAAACACTGAAAGGCAGTTTGGATCTAGTAGAGGATTGAGTCCAGTTGATTTGATGTGATCTATTAGGCAGTTGGAGTCAAGAATTTGAATTTAAATCGATCGTTTGGGTTATTGGAAAATAAAATGTTCGTCCCCACTCTTGGCCTCAACAATTTCTTATTATATGTCTGTTTAAATGGTTATATTCATTTCGTTCTATGCAGGTGATATTGTAATTATTAGTGAATGGAAAATTCAAGATACATTAGCAATAGTTGAGGGCAAAAGGGTTTCTGCTCATCTTATTTTCATGTTATCCCCAGTTTTTAATCGATTTGCTTTTTAGGTATGTTCAATTAGTCGTTTTATTATGTGGATAATTAGGAATGATCACCTGTATAGTGCCTAGTTCAATTCGTCATTATGCTATAATATATATGGATCGAGAGATAATAGCAGATGGAAGAATGAATAAAGCTAAAGAAAAAAAAAAATGGATGACACAGGAATCTTGGATCAAATCTAGTTATGGGCTACGTATGAGTAGAAACTACCAAATTCTATGATGGTATTCACTCAGAGCCAAGCCACAACTTGGTAACTTCGATCAAATTTATTTTTTTCTTCAAAATTATAACCAACCTCCATCTACATGTTTATTTAACCGTAAAAGGTATAAAATAAAAAGGCTTGTGCCTCTGACACCGTAATTTCTTCATGCATAGTCCACTTTTTAATAGGATAACTTTCCCCTAGTCTATCAGCAAAGGGACTTGGCTGTTGTTCTTTGGTGGTGGCTTAGGATGAACGGTGTGACAGTTGACAGAGTGTAATAATTTTTCGAAAAAAATTGTCTTCTACCAAAAGGTTCCTAAAAATAAATTATCGGTCTCAATTTTTCTCTCTTGTTTAAAACTATGCATATCATGATTTAAATTATTAAACTTCATTTTACTATTTTAAACTCCTATTTCATACTTTAAATTCAAAGTAATCCTAAAAAAACAATTCCTCAAAATATTTACTCTTTCATACTTGTAAGGTTTTATCTTGATGTAAAATTTAATTGACATAATTTAATGTCAAAAAAATATTATTATTATTATTTTTATTATTATTTTCATATATACACCCACCCACTATTTTCTTCATACCCAATTTATATTATCATATATACACCCACCCACTATTTTCTTCATACCCAATTTATATTATCATATATACACCCACTCACTATTAGTTTCTTTCTTTCTTAAGGTTAAATGGATAAATGATATGTCATTCAGTTCAAAGTTTTCATTGTTTAAATGACAATACATAGATTATAATTTAATTTAGTGATAAAAATAGAGGTAATTAAAATTGTCAACTAATTAAATCTCATTATCCTTGTATATAATTTCAAAGCTTTATGAACCATCGTTATTGCACATTAGTGGACGAAAAAAAAAAAAGAGAGAGAGAAGGTTAAGAATGAAAAGAAAGAATGACCACATCAAGTGACTTTTGGTGGTCTGGTTTGCCAAACTTGTAATGGTTTTTTGAGTGCGTTTACGCAGCATAGTCATGAACCATTCGTGGTCATCCTTCTTTATTCATATAATAAACCTCATTTCTGCAACATTAACACAACATTACTTCCTAAATAATGTGAAATTTAAAATAATAATAATAATAATAATAATATTTTTAAAAAATCATGTCAATCAATTAGGTACACGTCACCAACGCTGATTAAACCACTATTTCTTACATCATGCATAATTAATCATGTCTAAATTTAGCTATAATTAATCACGACCTTCGATGAACAATATTTTGCTTTTAAATTACTGAAATCTGCATTGTCTTGTTTTGTTTTTAAATTATTGAAATCTGCATTGTCTTTCAGTAAATGAATGTTAAAATTTTATAAGTTAATTGATTCAAAAATAAAATCATAAAAAAATTGATAAATATATTTAACTGTGACTTAAAAATTTAATAATCATCACTATTATAATATAATAATTATGCAATATTATTTAAATGTTTTATAAAAATAATTTTATAAAAAAAGTATTCCTATCCATATCTTAAACAATTCCAAATAATTTTTCATATTGAAAGTCAAAATAACATATTAATTTATGATTATCAATATTCTTATTAAATAAAACAAGACCACGTTACATAAAATTATTTGAAACCATTTCTGAGCCCCTTTATAGTAATATTAGAGGGAAGAAATCTTAATTAGGGTTTATTCAAACAAGTGTCTGAACTGAAGATTGGGAGCACAGAAGCAAAACGGAACACAGAGGAGACAACTAACACAGTTTAGTTTTGTTAACAAAAATTTGAACCGAAACTGAATAATCTTCTCCATTGAAGAACACGCCATAGCTCGTGATGCGTTCTCAACTTCTGAAAGCGAACTCCAAAACCCTTCCAAGGCCAAAACGACGCCGTCAACGGCTCAAATCATGGCCTATTACATTCTCCCCTTTCGCTCGCTCTCTCGCTCTCGCTCTCGCTCGCAAGCGTCACTCTCAAAACCCTAACCGCACCCTCCCTGCTAAGGAACCCCAACCGTCACAGTCTTCTCACCGTCATTTGGATGTAAGACCTCTCTTATCGCAATCCTTATGTGATTCTTATAAGTGTAAGGTTTCTATCAACATTGAACTGCTAAGATTAATCGGAATAATGTTCGTATTGTTTCAGGGAGTTCACCGAGAAGATTCTTCCAAACCGGAACATTCCGAGTCTTCCGACGAGGATTTTGATGTAATACCTCTTACCTAATCCTATATATATATATATATATATATATTTTTTTTTTTTTCCATTATAAACTGTTTCTAGTTCAACATTGGATTACTGAGGTCGAGGTTTACAGTAGCAGAAGCTTCATAAACTTTGAAGTTGTGGCTGAAATCATGGTCACGGACCATTTTTTGAAACCTGAACTAAGTTTAATTGAAATAGTTGTGTTGTTGTAGGTTGTCCAGGCGGATTTTTCATTTTTCGATCCGAAAGCTGATGATTTTCATGGAGTGAAGACCTTGTTGCAAACCTACCTTGACAGTGAAGAATGGGATTTGAGCGCCTTTGTAGACTTGATTTTGGGGCAGACCACCGTGGGGACTGTTGTTAAGATAGAGGATGATGAGGATGAAGGAATCTTTGCTCTTGTTACTGCTCTTAATTTGTATAGATACCGGGTAGCGTGCTTTCTCTTATGCATCAAACTTGCTTTCTCTTATGCATCAAACTTGCTTTCAATGCTTTGGGACCTATGTAGCATGGATAATGACATGAACACGGACACAACATAGACACGAGGACACGAATTTATATATTACACCACTGAATTTATATATTACATCACTATGAATTATATAAATTGACTACAAAAATCATCTATGAACAAGGTTAATAAGATATAACAAAAATAAATCTAATTCATCTATTTAAAATCCAAAAGAGTGAAAACAAACATATATAATCTAAAGATTCCTAATCATAGATAAGACTTGTTTCTTGTTTCTTAATAAGTTTATGAATTTTTAGAAAAATTATTGTATTAATTTATTTTAAAATTGTATTGGAACTGTGTTAGGATTGTCGGATATTCATTTTTTTTTTTTTTTGAATTGGACGTGTGTTTGCTTGCGTGTCATTTAAGAAGCATGTCCAAGCTTCATAGGTTGAAACTGGTTTAGCAAACAACATCAAGTTTCTAACCTGTTGTAAATACTTTTGCTAGGAGCATAGATGCATTGTGACACTCAAGGATTTTCTTCTCCGTAAAGCTCACCAAGAGAAGGGTGTTGCTGACAAGTTGAAATTGCTTTTGGGGGAGCAAGCAGGTGATGTAGCTCTCCTGGTATCTCAGCGCATGGTGAACCTTCCTCCCCAGCTTTTGCCACCACTTTACGGTGCCCTTTTTGATGAAGTGTTGTGGGCCACAGAAGATGAGGTTAGATGTCAGTAGTATCACATTGGTGAGGTGTTACTGTGTGTTTTTGTTTGACTGCTAGAGATGGTTTTCCTCTTTAGAACTTAAATTGTTGTGTTTTATTTTTAACAGCCAACGGAGGAGCTCCGAAATTCCTTCAAATTTAAGCATTATATAATACTCAGCAAAATTTATGTGGTATGTATGATGCTGTAGTATCTCCCTTTTTGTATGTAGCTTATGTTAAGATGTTTTCTTATGCTCCAATTTCATTGTTCCCTGACATTTTACTTATCTTTGGGTGTCAAAATATAGCTCAAGAATGCAGAACAGAAAACAAAACGGAACAATGATGGTGAGGAGGAAACAATATATTTAAAGCTTGAGGATGAAATATTTCATAAGGTATTGATATTTTCTGGCATCATTTTGAGTTATTTTGTTTCTATTTGATTACTGATTATTTTCCTAATAATTTCCAGTTAAGCTCATGGTCCTTCTGCTTTCCATTGCAAAGTCACCAGCTTGCACCTCATGAGGCAAGTTTTATGTTTCTTCAATCTTAATTATCATTTTTATGTTCATAATTCTTATTAACATGCCGAAAGTTACTTATTTTTTGTCAACTTTTTAATGGGACTTAGGATACATCTATACTTTATTTGGCAAGGTGGTCTTTCTGTGTGGTTGTGATGTTTATATAAATGGAGTAACATGCCCAATACTGATTATTTAAATTAAGTTAGTCTTTTGTTAGAGTTAGTATGAGTTCGCCTAAGCAATATATACTTGTAAGTTGTTGAGACCAAGACCATTTTTCACGACTTTAGCCAAATTGGATGACTCAAGAATCATGAAGAAGCTTAGGACATGGTGCTGCAAAACAGGAAAGAAAAAAAATTGTTTCTAGAGAATGTAGGCCACAAGATTCATGTCCTTGCCAATCAGACAACCTGAACCACTGCGTAGCAAAAAGAATTAGCATGAAATGTAACAAAACATTTAATGGTCAATTAAGAGACAAGATTGAAAGGACAAATAGGAACAAAGGCGACAAACTTAAAGTAGAGAAGGACAGGGAAAGACTTGGCCAACTCCTTTGGAGGCAATCTTAGATCCGTTTGCTAAGGTAATTGAGAAACGTAGGTTGTTGAAATATCAGGGGTTGAAGATGTTTGGGCTTAGATTGAGAAACGCATCCCTATTCCAATAACACATGCTTTACTACACAAATAGAAATATACTAATAAAAATTTCTTGGGTTTCACATCTAATCTAACTAATTTGGTATTTTTAGTTGCACAAGGAGAATAGACTACATCATTGCCTACTCTTTTTCAATCATTTATAAGTAAATGCATTAAAGATGTAAAATGCACCTAATACTTACATCGGAATGTTAACAATTATCTATATTTCGATATGCAAAGAATAGCTCGTTTGGAGGGGAAGGGGCTTTCTGTTACATATTGCCACATTGAATAGCTCGTTGTATCTAAAATTTGCTTCATGTCTGTTTTTCTTTGGTTGTTACGAGGATCCTAGTTCTTAGACAGGATTGGATGTTAAGAAAAAAACTACTGTTAATAAGTTACCATCTAAAGTGTAGTTTACCTTCGTTTAACAGCGAAAGCTATCATGTCAAAAATTTTATTTTCAATACCATTGGATATGATTGATTGGCTCATTTCTCTTCGCTGCTGCACTATTACCACGGGATTAAGTGGGCTATAAAACTCTAAATTTTAATTTGCTCACTTTTAATTTTGAATGAATAAGGCTCTACATATTTAAGGATTAGATGCGGCTAAACATTTAAAACTATTAACGTGGAAGGCACACAATTGTTTTTAATTAATTTTAAGATGTAGTGCAATAATTCTGAATTTTATCAGTGTCTTGGTCATTTTTGATATTGTCGAAGTAGATAGTAGTTTCTCTTATTATCTATTCTGAACAATATATTCTTTCTGCTTGCTACAGCTTAAGAATTACAGGCCAACAGGATTAATCATGGCTGTTGAAGCAGACAAAATTCCAACATTTCGTCAAGAATTGGCTTCTTCAATAACTGAAACCTGAAGGCATCCAGAAGGTTCCTGAGTAATTTATTATATAATAGAAACTTAATACTTTCCTCAAAATGCATTTTAATATATATATATATATATATATATAATGCATTTGAAGGGTTTGAGGTGCCAAATTTTGAAATGTGCTTTTCATCATCAATTAACCTTTTGTTCTGGAATGATTTTCGTCTAGATACTAAAGACAACTCCCCCCCGGCTGTTCTTATGCTTAGCGAACCTGCAGAATAGTGTGTTCTGCATTGCACTATGAACACCATTCTTCGCACACACAACTGGTAAAATAGTAAAACATGAATGTTATAACATTAACACTAAATACTAATAAAAGAACATGTTTTAAATAACTTCCTGTGTTAGGATTGTGAATTGAAAAATACTGTTGAAAGTGATTTTAACGATCTTACTATTATATAAAATAAAATGTTATAAATTACTAAAATATTAAAATAAAGCTTTCATCTCTAAACAGATGAGATTATAAGTTTCTTTTACAAATATTAAATATATAATTACATCAAAAAGACGGTAATCTAACTGCATTTTAATTTGCTTTCATATTAAAATATGATCGTATAGTTATAAAATAAATCACGAATAACTATTTTAAAATATAATCAATGTCATTATATAATTTCAAATGAATTTACAAAGCGCCGTATTATTCTCATCCAAACATGGATTAGAAAAGACATCTAATCATTCTATCCAAATTTTAATGAGACAACTTGTTTGGAAGATTTTATCTGAGTTAGGCTAACTAACACCTATTAAATGAAGTTAAATAATGTGCACTGAGTCATTAAAATTCTTGTCCTAAATAGAATACACACACAATGCCCAAATATACTGTGTTAGAAATTGATTTACAAATTTCTTCCTCGCCCGACACACATGCAATCTAGCTCAGACCATTTGTTTCCTAGTGTATCCTCACCCGATAATAAGTAACAAAAATTGTATTTGTTTTTTCATTCTTAACTAGAACTGGGCATGACAAAACATTCATGCGAATACGGGTACTATTTATTTGTTAACTATCTGTCTAAAGAAATTTGTACAGTCACTTGTCAAATATCGGAGGAAAAATAACTGCAAGGTTTATTTTAGACACCCATGGATATATTTTTTTAAAATAAGATTATTTGAAATATAAACCTAGATAAAAAAAGTTCTTTAAAATATAAACCTAGATAAAAAAAATATTTTAAAGTGTAATCTAAGTAAAATTACACAATAAAACATTGATGCAAATAAATTTGATTTTTCTAAAAAATAAATTCAAATAAGTTGTATCATAAGATACAAGTTTTAACAAATAATTCTTTTAAAAAACAACTTCAATTTAATAAGTCTAAATAAAAAATAATTATATAAAATCAAATTTTAAACAACTTTTCAATATTAATATTTTTCTTACTTATTTTGATCTTTTTAAAATATCTAGATAAAATTTACCACCAATAATTAATGGATATCCACGAGTGGGATACTATAATATCGTACTCATGCCATTAACAAATGATAACTCGTACTTATTGTTTACAGTTATCTGTTAAAAATATCATTTAATATTTGTTATATATTTTAACCACGAATATCAAATTTTTATTATTCCCTCTTTTGATACATTCATTTATATGATTTAAATATTATTAGTAAAAATTAGAATATTTCATTCATATATTTTATAACACAACATCTATTATCGTTTTTTTTTTTACAAAAAACACTAAGGATTTCATAATTTTATTTTTCAAATTTATGAAGTTTTATTTTACATTGTAATAATAGATATTTAATTGAAAAATATAAAAATTTTAAACATTTAATAGAATAACGTTTTTAATAATGACTCAATCTGAGATTTCAAATTTATAATAGTTTTAAAATTTAATTAAACCGCTTACTAATTTTTTTAGTTATAAACTAATAGAATTCCAAATTTATATTTATTTTAATTTTAATTTTAAAAGATGTCATATATAACAGAAATTAATAGTAGCAGTGTTCACGCACGTAAAATTAGTATTTAAGGAAAGTTATTTATCATAGATTAATAAAACTCCAGGAATTAATTTAGCCAAGGAAGATGTTTTTAAACTTCTGTAAGTTACAAAGTTTTATTTTAAAACCTGAGAAAAATACTCCAGCATTATTTCAAACCTAAGTAAATAAAAGTAATTAAGTAATTTTTGAATATTTTTCATAAATAAATAATTAAAAAACATATAATTTTAATAATTTTTTTTCCTCTATTTTTGTATTCTTTCCCTCTTTTTCTTCTCTGTAAACCTAAGCCTCCTGTAACTTCCCACTGTACATTCTGCAGTTTCAAATTTGGCGCAAGTTTGGCGGCGGCGGCGGCTGCTCCTTCCAATTTCTCCGCCTGGGATTCGGGCACCGAAAACGGCGGTGCCGCATCAGCACCGGAGGTTTGTCCCTCGACGGAATACAATTGAAAATCAATTTGAAAGTACATATTTATTTCATAGTAATTTTATTCGATTAGGATTTTCTCTGGGTGCGTTTTGCATAAATCCTAACCTAGAAGCAAACAAATCCGGTGTCTTTTTTGGCTTTTTTTCAATGTCCAACTGAGCTCGGACGAGTTCACGTGTTGACTCGTGATTTTGATAACCATGATTGAGATTCAGACTTCTCGGCAAGTTCCTGTTGAGTATGTAAGAGTTTTAAGAAGCTCCCTTGGACAGTTCAATTGAAAACTATAGCTGATTCATCATCAAATAGGGTCTTCATAGATGACCGCTTAGTCTTTGTTCTCTTCTTCAGTTCAGCAATTGGAGGTAGTTGATCACATTCATGATTTCAAAGTTCTTGTACGTGTAACCCAAAAAGCTGAACTTCTTTAGACAACATAATCTTTCTCCATGGGCCTGTTTTGAGGGATTGTTGTCAATTTCTGCCAGTGGATTCCTCTCAGCTTTTACATGTTGAACCTAGCCTCTGCCAAGCATATCTGATTTCTGAAGTTTCTCCATAGCATGTACGTGACCAATCATCCTCTCTGACATCTCCAAATGAGCCCTTTCCCTGCCATAGTCAAGGGCTCAAAATCTCCGGCCCCAAATTTTGCCTCTTAAGCGCATGTATTCTGTCTCCTGTTTCTCAAATTACCTAAGCAAATTGTTCTGCTCTTCCCCAGAGACTTCAGCATCTGCCAATTTTTTTTCCTTGCATATTACACCATTCCTTTGCAAGTGCTTAATTTGCTTCTTATAATGGTTTTCTGTGTGCTGCTTTGCGGCTTCAACATACTATTTGGTCACATTTGAAGATGGTTATGTTATTTCTGCTTCTGTTATTTCTGACCAGCTTGCACTGTTCATCGAGGTTAAGATTTCTTATTTATGGAATCTCTTATCTAGGACTACGATCATACAATTTGAGAAATTTTATCAGGGCGTGTTGTCCTTAAAGGCGAAATCACTTTATATTGGTAATTTTCAATTTTTCTAGTCCCACAAAATGTTAATTAAGATTTCTCACTAAGCTTAAGCTTGAAATACGTCCCTAATAGATATTTAATATATCTAGGTTGATTGTATATTGATCCGTACTACGTCTGTATATTGATTTTGGGTTCTCATGACTACCATTTCTTTTTGGAATTTTTCCATGATGATCATGCTGGGGTTATAATCAAGGGTTCGTTTTAAAAGATGTTTTAGCATAGAAGCATATTACCTAATGCTTTTTGCCTATTTTAGTAGTATGCAGTCACTAATTTTATCTTCGTCTTGAATATTTACTGATAGCATGGATCAGGCTACTGTTTATTTTGCACGAGTAATCATGGAAAGCCAGCACCAAATGCCACGTAATTTACCCAGAATTTGACATTGCATTCTGAGGTTGAAGCAGTGCATCAGAGACTAAGAGAATTCTAGTGTCTCAATGGCAGCTTCAGAGAAAACTCTAACAATTAACAACTGTGCAACAAGTGAAGGCTGGACGGTTGTTTTACCCCGTCGCAGCAGACAAAGAAGAAAAGCTACCAAATCTGAAGTTTTGGAGGAAAAACAAGAGCCATGGACTCCAACAGATTCTCTGATTGATCCAAGCAAAGAATCAACCTTGGTGCAAAAAATGGAAAGATGTATAAATAAGATTGATAAATCTGAATTCTATCATACTTTCAGGGATCAAATTCAAACATCAGTTGCTGATTACTTCAATAGGGTTTTGGGCTCGGAGATAAAGATGCAAATGGTCATTTATGGTATTGGCAGCATTGAATTGTATGAGCCCCCTCGATTGCAGCTTAGCCTTGCAATATTGTTGAGAAGAGATTTCAGTTGGATTGAAAACATAGAGGTATTTGATCCTATTCTTTCTGCAACTGAGTCTCGGGTTTTGGAAACTCTTGGTTGTTCTGTCATGTCCATAAACGAGTTCGGGAGACGAGAGGCATTAAAGCCAACAATGTTCTTCATGCCTCACTGTGAGGCAGAGTTATATAACAACCTGTTGCAAGCAAATTGGAAACTGAATCTCTTGAAAAACATAGTATTATTTGGGAACAGCTTTGAAACATATGAGCAGCATGTGTCATTGTGTAAGAACTCACCTATTGTTAATTCAATGGGGTATATTTTGGCTGCTCGAGGATTCACAAATGAATTTAGAATCCAAACAGTTTCAGATGATTATTATAATGCATTCCATGATTCTAGTTGGCATCTTTTCAGCCCTGTCCTTGAGACAGAGTTGCAATTTATCGATTCTTGATGGAGGGTATCTTACAAGCATGAATTCATTTAAAGGTATTTACATGTATCATTTAAGCATACTATTGATCCTGTGTAAGAACTGTTATCCTCTTATAGCTGTTTCTTGTATCGAAATATGTAAAGGAATTGTTTCTCTTTTGATATTCGGCTTTTTGTTTCTTAGGTATGTTAGAAGCATAAATTCATTTAAAGCTGTTGGTAAATACTTTTATATTTGTAATTTTAAATTTAAAGCAAAACTCCAGTTACTAAACTTCAAACAAAATCTACCCATTATCACAATCTCTAATTTTTTAGGAAGTCTTAGATTCAATTATGTGATCGATCACACGTGCATTGGTATAGACATATTGGCAAACACTCTAAAAACTAGATATTGACGGCAACCACACCTGTGGATTCACAATTTTGATGCTTGACCTAGCAAACTATATATATATATATATATATTGATTTGGATTTAAGCAATAAAGAAATTTTCATTTTCAGAAATATCGGTATTTTCCTTCCACAAATACAACTCACCTACTTTCTCCAGTATCCTATATACTTAGAAACTCCATTGTCCCCTTTGTCAAATCGGGAACTTTCTCCTTCTTTGATTCTTTCATCTTGTTTATCACAAGATGTCTTAACATTTCATTCTATCTTTACCTTTACCTTGTTGTTCAACTTAATCTAACCAACCTTCGTCCTATCATGCTCTTTACAAGTATTATTTCCCTCCTCTTAAGTATGTTCAATCATCTTTAACTATTATGATTCAGTCCATTGTCAATGTGATTGAATTGGCCCTTACTATCACCATTACCTATGTCTTGATCATCTAAATTTAAACCAAACAATTTTCAAGAGACTATCAAGCATGGCTATTGGAGAGAAGTCACGAGTTGTGAATTAATGGCCTGGATGACGAACACGACTTAGAATGTCAAAGGATAAGATCTGAGTTTGTATGACCTGAGTCTATAAGATCAAGAAGTTGTCAGAGGATAGGGTTAAGCATTACAAACCTTGCCTTATGGAAAAGGGGTTCTCCCAAATTGAAGGTGTGAACTATTCCAAAACCTTTTCTCTTATGACGAAAA
>Ga0099825_1001275_pt1 | contig 31627 bp, 16 predicted proteins | sample SiratroredBW_FD_76838 | JGI IMG/M metagenome (GOLD analysis project Ga0099825, IMG submission 76838) | Root nodule microbial communities of legume samples collected from California, USA - Siratro red BW | ecosystem: Host-associated > Plants > Roots > Nodule | place: USA: California | collected...
AAAATAAATAAAAAAAAAAAAAAAAAAAATAATAAAAAAATATATATATATATATATATATATATATATATATATATATATATATATATATATATATATATATATATATAAATTTTTGAAATTCATAATTTTCGTTTTCTAATAAAAAGTTGTCTTTTGTGTGTACTTTTTTTTTAATTTTAAGATAACATTTTTTTTCAATTACACTTTTATTTTCATTATCACTAATTAAAAAGTATTTAACATTACATAGAAAAAAAGAAAATTCAAGAAATAAATTAAAAACTATTTAAAATTACACTAAAAATAAAATTAACATTAATATTATTGATTGATAAATAAATGCATGTTGTGATTATTATTTGACTTATATAAACTATTTATTCTTGACGAATAAACATTGATGAATCTGAAGGTATACATAAGACTCGTGTTTTGTTATTTCAATGTTATTTGAAACTGGTCTGAAATTAATTCACGGATCTGACATTATATTAAATTCCCTTTCGATATGATGAGAATTTACAATAAACTATTGTATAGAAATTAACATTACACACTTACACTTAAATTAATTTATAATTAGCTGTACTAGCTTTGAATTTTAGTCCAGTGTTCTGTATGTCAAAATAAAGAAATGAAATTGAACTGCTTTGTTTTGAAAAGGTGAATTAATTTAACCCATCAATAGTCCTTAAAATAGATTTTTATTCAACAAAAAAGAGAGTCTTAAAATAGAATTTTACTTCTGATAATGTCTGCCAACTATTTTTACAGATAAAAAATAAATAATATGACGTGATGAACATGAATGGTTAAGTTTTTGGTTTAGTTAGTAAAAAAAATTATATTTCCATTATTTCATTTCATACCAAACAAAATGCATTATTGAGTGGTTGTGTTCTGTTGACTATGCTGTAAAGATTCCATTCAAAAATTACGTTATCGAATTGAATTATCGATTTTCCCAATCTAATAAAAAAACCTTATTCTGCGTGACAAAGCCGAGTCAATAGGCAATGGCAAAGGAAGAGAAATACCAATATCTTCCTTCTCATCGTGGCAATTAGTGATGCTCATTTTTCTTTAATTTATAATAGCTCATTTTTCTTTAATTTATAATTTTTTTCTCATGTTATCTATTTATTTTTTTATTTTTAATTGATATATAAACTAAAGATTTTTTTCTACAAACTTTTATGCTTACCCATGACCTAGAATAGTACAAAACATGTCACCATGAGCAAAAGGAAATGTCAATCAATCATATAGGAAGATCTTTTTAATAATTAATATAATATTATAATCTTACATCTTTGTCAATAATTATTTTTTATTATAGAACTTAACCGATTCATTAAATATTTCTTCTCAATATTGTTAACATTTAAAATTTAAATTAAAGTATGTTAACAAAGAAGAATTTAATTTATAACAAGGTTTTCATCCAATTACAGCTTACAATCTATAATAAGATTATTTAACTTTTATAATAAAAGCTATCTTGAAACTCTTACTTAGTTGATAGTATCAAATTTATGGCAGTATCCATGGATAAAATTTAATAAATGTGAGGAACATTACTTAAAAAAGGGAAAGTAAGAGATACTTGCTAAAAGAACAAAATATTGATTACATTAAAAACATACACATCAATTTTCTATTCCACTTGTAAAAAACAAACAGATGTAAATAAACTATGACAAAAGAAGCTACTAAAAAATGTGTGTGAGAGTGACAGGTGAGTAAATGCATGTGCAATATTTTAACAGTGGATTTAAAAATTTGAATGGAATAGAATGTGTTTAGGGTTGCAGGGGTGGTGTGGGTCCAATCAAACACTGATAAATTAAATTTTATTAAGTAATGGGTTAGTTGGGATGAAAATGGTGAAAGTCATATATACATGATCTGTGCCTCTTATTACGCTGTTTGCTTATCTTCTAAGATTTTGTTCAATGTGGTGCCTACAAACTAATATGCTAAATCATTAATGAATCAACTTAAAAGAATAATGATTGTGCATTTTCCACACTTTAATTTTGAATCCATATTAAAGTTTTTTCCATGTTACCTTTATGTCAGATCAAAGTTTTATCATTTGATCATTGTGCATTAAACAAAATAGAATTTTGATTCATTCCAATTTATGAATTCCATACCTGGATGGAACAGATCAAGCACCTAATTTAATTAGCATGTGCCCTCTGAAATGTTTTGCAAGATTTTATCAATCATTGATCCATTAGTAGAATCTTTGTTAGAATAACTGAGAAAAGTATCATAGTTCTTAGAATTTGCAACAGAAATAAATGAGATACATATATTTCAATCAGTATCTTTGCTTTTCACAGTTGGAAATGTGAAAGTAACAGTGTTTTGAACTTTATAATATAAACTTCAACAGGAAAACAGTGATTCATTTTCTTTTTACAAATTAGATTGTTGTTTATGATAAACAAGTGTGAGAAATTTAGATAAGGTGAATGCTTTAAATAAACAAAGACATCCATTATAATAATAAAGCAGAAAATAAAGTGACTTTGAACAGCTCTTTGTATGGTAATATGGCTGTCATTGTTAAAGAGGTTAAGATACGTACATATAGAAGGCAAAGGCAGGAGTGGCAGGTAGCAGGGAAAGAGAAACAAATGAGTGTGAAGAAAGAGAGCTGAAAGGGGTGTGTGTCAGAGTGTGTTCGTCAGAAAAAAAATGGGAGGAGCTTCTGCAGATCTTCACCAACATGAATCAGACATAGAACTAAGTGACAGCAACAGCACCAAGTTGGCTGGCACCGATGTGGGACTTGACAGTGGCATCAAATCTCAGGCTGAGGCTGAAGGACACTATGTGGAGGTCACCATGGACATTCATGGTGATTCTGTGGCCTTGCACAGTGTTAAAGCTTTTGGGGGTGTTGATGGGGTGGAAGAGGAGGATGAGAAGGTGGGTTTGACAGGGAAGAGGCTTGAGAAGAAAAGATCCTTTGGTGCTTCTGTGGTTCAGAGTGCTGCTGTCCGCATGAAGCAGCTAAAGCGTTTGGCTTCTTTCTCCAAACCAGCTCCTAAACACTTTGAAAGAACAAAGTCTGCAGTGGCTCATGCTCTCACAGGGCTCAAGTTTATCAGCATGGCCGATGCGAGTGCAGGATGGGTTGAGGTGGAGGAGCGGTTTAAGAAGCTCACTGCTACCACTGATGGCTATCTTCCTCGTACTCTCTTTGCACAATGCTTAGGTACATACATAACCTCCATCATCTTACTTCAAATGACATGAATGTCAAAGTGTAGTAGTTTTTGACTGTCATTGGATTTGGTTGTAGGATTGAACAAGGAGTCCGAGGCTTATGCAGAGAAGCTTTTTGATACTCTTGCTAGGCAGAGAGGTATTCAAGGGGGTTCCATTAACATTATCCAGTTGAAGGAGTTCTGGGACCATATTTCTGACCAGAGCTTTGATACTAGGCTCAAAACATTCTTTGACATGTAATTGATTGTCTTGGTTAATGTAAACATGAAGCATTTGTTTGGATTTTCTGCGAGTATATATCACCCTTCACCGATGCTGATTTGGATTTTTGCAACGCAGGGTTGATAAAGATGCAGATGGAAGAATCACCGAGGAAGAAATTAAAGAGGTACAGTAGAAAGTCACTAATTCACCACTAACTGTACGGACTTTTCTTACTTTTGAAGTTTGCTCAACATACAAGAGTAGTATGAAGTTGTTTTATCAGAAAATTTTTCTAGTAATCTGAATTTTCCCTCCCATCTGATTAAGAATTTCCTTGATCTTATGTGATCAATTCTGGTCTCAGATTATCTGCCTTAGTGCCACTGCCAACAAACTGTCAAACATTCAGAAGCAAGCAGAGGAATATGCAGCTTTAATCATGGAAGAACTGGACCCTGATGACTCTGGATACATCATGGTAACTGAAATAGCCTAGCCTGCAATCTCTAGATCGGAAAAAATCCACTCAAAGTTATAGAATTCTCCACTCAGCCTAATTGCTTTAACTTTTTTTACCATATTTTGTTGGGGGAAACAGATAGACAGCTTGGAGACACTTTTGTTGCATGGACCAGAGGAAACTACAAGAGGAGAAAGCAAGAACCTGAGTCAAATGCTAAGCCAAAAGCTTAAGCCTACGTACGTGGACAGTGCAATTATGAGGTGGTATAGGGATGCCAGGTACTTTTTGCTGGACAATTGGCAAAGATCTTGGGTACTTGCTCTGTGGATTGGTGTGATGTTAGGCCTATTTGCCTATAAATTTGTGCAATATCGGAGACGAGCTGTCTATGAGGTAATGGGGCATTGTGTATGCATGGCAAAAGGTGCAGCAGAGACACTTAAATTGAACATGGCTCTCATCTTGTTACCTGTTTGCCGAAACACCATCACCTGGCTCAGGAATAAGACCAAGCTAGGTGCTGCAGTTCCTTTTGACGACAACATCAACTTCCACAAGGTAATTTTCACTTCTGCTAGCTCCTTCAAGAACTGGAAAAGAAACATATCTATTTCAATTGACATGCTTGGTGAATTATGGCGTCTTTCACAAGTCAATAGTAGTATAAATGATAGTGTTTTTTCAGGTAATAGCTGTGGCAATAGCAATTGGTGTTGGTATACACGCCATATATCATCTTACTTGTGATTTTCCTCGCCTTCTTCATGCAAGTGATGAAAAGTACGAGCTGATGAAACCCTTTTTCGGAGACAGACCATCAGATTATTGGTATTTTGTAAAATCATGGGAAGGAGTAACAGGGATTGTAATGATTGTGCTAATGGCAATAGCTTTTACATTGGCCAATCCTGCATTCAGGAGAGGCAGAACCAAACTACCTAAACCCTTCAACAAACTCACAGGTTTCAATGCCTTTTGGTATTCTCATCATCTCTTCGTTTTTGTCTATGCCCTCTTGGTTGTGCATGGAATCAAACTTTACTTGACTAAGAAATGGTACAAGAAAACGGTTAGCACCTTCACTTAACCCTCAAGTGTTTTTACACAGTTGTTTTGAGTTGAAAGATAATCGATTTATTATGTGTTTGGTAGACATGGATGTATCTGGCTGTTCCCATTACCATTTATGCATTGGAAAGACTGATTAGAGCACTCAGATCAAGCATTAAGTCTGTCAAAATATTGAAGGTATGCATCAAACAATAAAAATTCGATTTTTTACTACATCAAGAAGCACCTTGCTCTATCATGATTACTTTTGGCTAAGGTTAAAACGTGTGCATGTTGTGAACTTTGAAGGTGACTCTTTATCCTGGGAATGTGTTAGCACTTCAAATGTCAAAGCCGCAGGGGTTTACCTACAAAAGTGGACAATACATGTTTGTCAACTGTGCTGCTGTGTCTCCATTCGAATGGTTTGCATTTGAAGAGCCATCTTCTAAATGAAATGTCTTGCATGTAATCTTTATTTCACAAAAATCTAATTCATGTTTATTCATTGTTTATGCATTCATAGGCATCCATTTTCCATAACTTCAGCCCCTGATGATGATTACCTTAGCGTTCACATAAAAATACTTGGTGATTGGACCCGAAGTCTGAAAACCAAATTCTCACAGGTGAATTAACATTTATTTTTTCTAACTAATATGTTGGTTTCTCATTATTAAATAATCTATGTTGTTTTGGTTTCTTTCAGGCATGCCAACAACCCCTCAATGGGCAGAGTGGACTTCTAAGAGCAGATTGCTTGAAAGGAGATAACAGTTCAATGTAAGTCTATTCTATTTTACTTTTCTAAAGTAGGCAAATTTGTTGAATATGTGATCCATAACTAAGCTATAGTTTGACATTTCATAAGGATGGGAATAATATACAAAGGGCTTGTATCAATTCCATCAATGACTCTAACCAAATCAAATACAGTTAACTGAATGTTTGCTAAAATACTGATCAATTTAATAGTGCTCTAGAATGAAATTTCAGAACTTGAATTTAACTATTTACTAAATTATTCAAAAAATTCATGTCAGTAAAATCTGTTCAGTATAGGAGTTTAAATCTCACTGGAACTACTTTTAACTAAAGTAAGAAACTAATTTAACACTCAAAATATCCAAAATCCCTCCACCAAATTTTTATTTTATTTGAGAAAAGTACAAATTCAATAATTGATGGCTGCTGGCGAGCACAAAACAAGTTGGATTGAAATTATTTAACAAAACATTAACATCATCATACAGGGCATGTTTGTCTGTCTTTCGTTTTGTAGTCAATGATAGCCACCAAGATTTTCAGGGCAACTTAGCACATGCTTAGTATTTTGGAAAGCGTTAGGTGAACATTTTAAAAAGAGATAATGAAATTTTGAGATGTGTTTTAAATGTGTACATACTCAAATAAAAACAACGATATGCAAGTACTATATTAATTTTTTGACGTTGAAACAAGAACAATAGTATATATTACAAACATTTGATATTTCTTGTCTTGTCGTATTGAATTTTCTGTCCTCATTACACTGCTCGCTCTTCTCCTTCACTGTCAAATAGGATGGTAGTCAAAGAGTGATATATATAAATATCAAGTAACAAGTGTGCCTATTCACAGTAAAATTCACTTGCCAGTTTGTCTAGTGAGGTAAAAAGGAGGGGTTGTCTGTTATCTGGACTCACAAAAAAAAAAAAAAAATTACTGTGATTTGAAAATTTCTGCATGCAAGTTAAGTTGTCAGTTTAAGCATATTCAGGAGATACTGAAAATTACGTAACTCTGTCTGACCCCAAAAATCAAAACAAGTTTTTTTATTCAAATTTTGTTTCATCTCATAAAAATCAGTCTATATCTGAAAGATTTACTTAAAAAAATGTACTACAAGTCTGGGAGAAGAAGATGAAGAGACATAAGATAAAATGAAGATGACGAGGTTTTATGGTGCAGATGTTTCCCGAAAGTTCTGGTTGATGGGCCATACGGGGCTCCAGCACAGGACTACAGGGAGTACGAGGTGGTTCTGCTGGTGGGGCTGGGAATAGGGGCTACCCCAATGATAAGCATAGTGAAGGACATGGTGAAGAGGCTGAAGGAGATAGAGGAGGAAGAGGAGAGAATGGAGGAGGGAGCAGCAGCGGTGAAGAGTGGCGGTGAGGAGTTCAAGACAAGGAGGGCATACTTCTACTGGGTGACGCGAGAGCAGGGTTCCTTCGACTGGTTCAAAGGGGTGATGAACGAGGTGGCCGAAGAGGATCGGAGGAAGGTGATCGAACTCCATAGCTACTGCACCAGCGTGTACGAAGAAGGTGATGCTCGCTCTGCTCTCATCGCCATGCTTCAGTCCATCAACCATGCCAAGCATGGCCTCGACATTGTCTCCGGCACTCGCGTCATGTCTCACTTCGCCAAACCCAATTGGCGCAATGTCTACAAACGCATTGCGCTTAATCATCCAAATGCTCGTGTTGGTACGTAACTCATCATATCATGCTTTGGATAATCGGACAAACACCACTGTTTCTTTCAAACCCTTCAATAATTATTGCTGCTGCTTTTTCTCGAAAGAGCCATGTGCGAGTTAAAATCGTATTTTGACACGTTCCTTTCAATTTTCAAGGCTTATCATTGAGTTTTGATAGAGACAACGTGCTTTTGTTTATGTGATGCAGGGGTGTTCTACTGTGGGCCATCGGCTCTCACTCGTGAGCTTCGTCAGCTGGCGTTGGATTTCTCTCACAACACATCTACCAAGTATGATTTCCACAAAGAAAATTTCTGACAAGATAGGGGAAGTATGGATAACAAGTGATGGATGTGGAACCACCTTGTTAAAGTTGTCCACTATGATCAATGTTTTGTCGTGTTGTTGATGGTGCATAAGTAAGTTTCTACTTATATGGTTGTTAAGGATGAAGGGAAGAGGTGGTTGAATGGTTAGAGTAATTTATACTAAAGGTGTGGACTTCTCTGCTTGGATGTGTCTCAGTGTCTTATACCCATGTAAATTTTTAAGAAAAGATTATCACAAGAAGGGTTTTTTTTTTTTGTTTTTTATTTAAATTTTTCTCTTTTGTAATCATCCTAGGGGAAGGACCTGGGAGAAAGTGGAAAATAATACAGAAGGGGGAATAATTTGTTCATCTGGAATGTACTAAATAGTTTGTATCAATTCCCTATGTCTCTTCTAGAATATATACACAAAATGATGAATGATTGTTTAAATAGATTATTTATTTTAATTTTGTGACTTATTCTAATACTGCTAAAGGGATTTGTTCACCATTTCCTCCCTTATTTTTCTTTTTATACAAATAGTAGAACTGTGATATTTTAATTTTATTTTTCTTTTATCTGTTTTCTTTTCTTTCATTTCTACCAACCCAATCACAGTGTTAGTATGTTACTATAAACAAAACTGCATTCACTTCATTTAAATATAGTTTCAAGTTTCAGTTTTGTGAGTGAAAACAAGTGTGTTTAAGAAATTATTATACTCAAAATATCAACTAAAAGTTAATTTTATTATAATACAGATGATAATAGCATACAATTAGTTGTTTTCTACCTAACAATAGATATTTTCAAACAAAAATTGTTTTTTTGACAAATGCCTCTTAATCTCTTTTTCCTGCTTTAGTTTATTTTCCTTTTTATAGGGAAAGCAAAAGAACACATTACGTGTCCAAAAATGGAGTGTGCTTGCTACGTAGGGGAGTGAACTTCCTACATATGTGAGAAAAAAAAATTGAGAAGGTGAAGTGCAACATTCTTAGCAAGTTTATTTAAATTTAAAATTAGTATTTTTAAAATAAACTGATTTTTTAATTTTTAAAACAAGTAAATTGTTATATATAAAATAAAAAAAAGTTTAACAAGCTCTTAATTCATAAAAATAAATACAAATAAATTAGCTCTTATCATTGGTATGAGTGCAGAGGATCCATTCCCAGCACTGTCCCATAATCAAAATCATGATCCATTTTGATGTAGTTTGATTGATTTCGACGGCTTGATTTGGATTGGATTTTGAAGAAAATAAAATTTAAATTAATTATTTTTATGAATATTTTTTTAATAAAATTCAGTATCCGGATTAAACCTATTAAATATAACAAAGTTATTTTAATTTGGATCCAATTATATATATAAATATATAAAGTTCTGTTTTAAAAAGAAAAAAAAGTTTTTTTTTTCGAAAATTTGCATTCAGTTTTATCATTAAAAAAGAAGGAATAAACAACATTTTTATATCATAATTTACTTATACAAAATAATATAAAAATATATAAATATCACTAAACTTTAAATATAATTAATAATAAAAAAATATTATTGATTTAGTTAGTATTCATTTCATGGTTTGCTATAAAAAGAAAATGGTTACCGTTTGGGTCACAAATCGGTATTTCAAGTGAGCCAGGAATAATCAGTATCAGGAGCGACAGGCAAAACAAGCTTTGGGAAAACGAGGAAGAAGCATAGAAGAATGGAAGATAATTTTTTTTTTGTTGAATAAATTAAACAATTATATGATACTATGTGAGTTTCAATTTTTTTCATGGCACCCTTCGCAGGTTTTTTCTTTCTCTTAGGGAGGTTTTTCTCATTGAATTTTTCAACGAAGAAAAAGTTATGTTTAAAATAATAATTTAATGAAGGGAAATAAAAGGAAGTTATATGATATTCCATCATTTGAATGGTTTAAAGTAACATGGAAATAGGATATAATAAATTGTATTGCATTTTTATTTTGTTCAGTACATTTTCCCCCCTCTAATTAAGGGTGCGATAGAAGTAATTTTTATTTCTATTATATTTTAAAAATATAAATAATGAAAAATTAATTTAATTCTACTTCATTGCCTTTCATTCTATTATTACATTGAATTAGATTGAGTGAAATGAGATAAGATGAAATAGAATAAAATAAATTTATCAACATCGTAGTTTGATATTTTTAAAATAGATTGGAAAAAAAGAGAGATTTCACTTCAAGTATAATTATATATGATAAATGAAATGGAATACATTGTGCCAAGTTTCATTTCTGACAATCCTATATCATAAACAATCTAAATCATAGAAACTAAATATTATTTCATTCTGTTTCATTATTATACTTTATCATTTTCTATCAATTTAAGCTAAAATTAATGAGACGAATATTTTTTATTCAAGTGTTCCGTGCCTTTATTATCTGAAGAATTAATTTAATTTAACCTATTTTGAATTTAAGGTTTACTTATCTATGAGTCTTTCAAATTTGGAACAATTATGATTTTGGTCTCCAAACGAAAATAATTTTTTTAAGGTTTAAGGTGTAAAATTTAGATTTTAGTCTTTTAAATTTAAAGTTTAAGAATTATAATCACGTTTTTTTTTTATTTTAAAAAACAAGAAAAAAGTTTCTTTTTAATTTAAGGGACGAAAAGTATAACCAATTCAAATTATGAGACTAAAAATATAATTAATCTTCAATATAATTATTAAGGACCTTGTATTTATCAAAGTACATATGGGATTGGGCTGCAATTTTTCACATCTATAATTACAATAATAATTATCATCTCTACTGCTACTACTAATATAATAATGATATATTAATTATTTTTAGTAACAGTAGCAGCAGTAACAATCCTCTTGAAATTTGTGTTCTGATTATAATGTTTGTCTTTATTTAGTTACTTAAGATGTGCATTACATAACATAAATATTTATCTAATAAAATTATAATTTTTAAAAATTAATAACTTTAAATATATATTTATTATAATTAAAATTAGTAAAAAATAAATATTTTTGAAAATTTAAATTATATTTTAAATTCATGATAAATAACTATATCGTGATATAAATTTATTTTTAACTGATAATATTTTTAAAATATTAAACTTTAATTTAAAAATTTTTAAAATTTAAAATAAATTGTGGGAGATAAAAAATTTAATTAAAATTCTTAAAATATTCTCATTGAAGCTTTTTTTTTTTAAAAGAAAAAATACTTCACGTAGAGTTCTTCAAATTTCTGTCGTTGGATATAAATGTTTTGATGTATAAAGAGGAAGAACTTATCCATATAAATTAGGTAAAGAAAAATACACACGAAAGAAGTTATTCCTCCTTGAAATAACGTTTACGTTGTGTGGATAATTTAAACATGATTTCAACAAAAAAAATAAAAAATTAAAGGGTAAATTTTATATTATGTAAACACAATAAACGACAGTAATAATGAAAGTTTGAATGAGTCGAACAACTCCGAATCCAAACTAATGAATGCATCAGGATCGGTAGACTTTATGTTTATTCCAACCCACGAATACAATGTTTAACTGTTAGTGTAATAGTCTCGTAAGACATGATTTTATCAATATGTTTAGTGATAGACTTGTTGATTAAAAAATCTGTTAATCTTTTCAGTAAGCTTATCCGTAAATTTAAGAATAGGCCGATCAATTTATTTAAAACCATAATATAAACTGAACTTTTAAACAAAATAAGTCTACTCTTGTATACTAATAAGCTTTTCAAACAAAAATGATTAGTTTAGGCATGTTATATAACGAAATCACTTGCACAATGCAAAAGTGGAAAGAAATACACTAACCTTATTGACTTCCTGAATATACATACGTTTACGTGAAAGGAATTGCCTTCTTTTCATCTATGTTTCCTTTTGAGCCTCTGGAAATTAGGTTTTATTAGCTGGCTGCTGACAAAGACTTGTTCTGTACCTTGAGTAGGCTGAAATGGTATAAGAGGCTTCTTTACGGGCACACCGCTATTTTTCATGCAACTTTCATTTGAACTAGGTGAGACGGTCTTTGCTTTTAATGGCCTCGGAACCTCCAATCTCTCCAGAATCCTTGAAGTTTCCCTGTCTAGCTGTCTATTATTACCATCTCGTGGTGATACAGACGCACTCGATTGACCCAACTTGGCTTTGGACATACAAGATGGAGAGTACAACTTGGGGTCTTCATTTACAACCAATTGCTTCCATTCTTCTGTAATACAGGCCATGGTTTTGTTTTCTTGATCCGCTATATCCAATGCCAAAGTTTCGTCATTCACTATGACACCAGTGGCTGGTTCTGCTTTACCGATCACCTCAGATGAAGGTTGTTGACTTGAGCTTAGTTCCGAAAATGAACCTTCTAATTTAGAAAACATTGACCTACAGCATAGTGAAATCATAATTAACTATAAACATGAAAACGTATACACAACTTCGAATAATCGGCTAATCAATTGGTTTGCTAGCATGGTTCATTTAGAAAAAAACGAGCCAACAAAGGTCTCGTAATTAGAACATAAGGTCGTAATTTTTCTTCAGAAAAATTAAATGTAAGAACCCTCCGGTTTGTTTAGTAAATAACTAACCACAAAAAAAAGTAGTCTCAGTTGCTATATATGACAGCATCTGCTCAGAAGGACTGCTCATCCTATTGTTATTTTTAATTCTTTTGAAAGAAAGAAAAAACACGTTGTTTATTTTTTTGAGAGTTTATTCTTGTCCAAAGGGTGTTCTTAAGTACATGCACTCTCACACGTCAGCTGGAAGTAGAAACTCACCCAAATTGTAGGCTTTCTTTGACAAGCACATTTAATTTTTGATGAAAGCCTCTTTCATGCAGCAGTGGGTCATAGTCCGTTAAATCAATCTGCAAGAAAATTTGGTTTCCACATCCCAAGATAGAAGGTGCTCATTGTAAATATTTAAATGATTCAATTTAAATTGAGCATCTAATATTTTTTAACATAAATAGTTCAAGATTATGTAGAAATTGGGGAATTAGTGTTTCCAAAACACAAGATGTTAGTAACAGGTACTTTCTCGCACTACAAGAAAATTTTAGATGATGAACAACAAAAATTTTCTTAGACAAATTCAGGCATCCAGAGCTCCCAGCAGCTTGAGGAACAAATATGGAGTAAACTTTAGTGTATGAGGATGAGGGGTCCAGTTATTATCTATAGTATGTCTCTTAAGAAGTGAAACTTTACCTCAGTGACACTGCATATTTAAAAGAGGTTCGATACTGAATGGTTCGATACATCTATCAATTTTACTAGGATATGTTTAAAGTATTCTGATATCAACTAAAAAGTAAGTTTAACTCACATTTATAAAACTCAGTTTCTTTCTATCATTTATTTGTAAATTATTAAAATGTTTTATCTTGAGTAAGATCTTTAAGAGTATCATTTGAGGGGAAAAAAATGTCGAAGATAATTTAGAGAAGTTTTTGAATTGACCTTTAGCAAACAGGCTTGAACAGAGTTCTCAATTTCCTTATTGATTGATGAATCAACAGATCGATTGTCAGGAACTCCCAGGACTTCTTCTGCCCCTGCTAGGCGCTGCATATTTTACGGATATTGATTACAGAGTTACGATTGAAAGTAATGGATCACCATCGATTATATAAGCCAAAAAGCATATTACTGGAAAGGAGGAATGGCACTGGCATGATTACCATTATGCTACTGCGTGTGAATGTGCAGGGAACAAGAGGGATAAATGAGCAGCAAAAAGGAGCTAGTTCTCACCCTCATAAGCATTGGTCCAGTCTCTGATGGCTGCAGAATATAATAGCAATGACAAGGAGCCTCTGCCATTGTTTCTAAATCATAATTTGAAGAGCATATCAAACCTTGGTTCATGGAGTGTAGAAAGCTGGAAAGGCCTCGAAAAACTGCTAAATTATAGCCATAATGGAATGCAAACTTTATGAAGAATTGGACCAATATAAATTGAATGACAGCAATGCAAGAGTAACAAGTTAAATAGAATCTCAAAGAGGGAGGGGATGGAGTTTATACACACGTTGAACATTCACGTCAGAACGATCAGCATCATCTGAAGTGGTTTCATTCACATGACAAGAGGATGATACAACAACAAATGAGGCCCCGATTATAAGACCTGCAAACAAATTTAATGAAGAAATCGAATTTCTATACGGTGGACTTAATTGAATTGCCTAATCGGTGACTAGTGGAGTTTAGAAAAATATAATTGATCTAGTAGAACTTGCTTAATTTAATTGTCCATGAAAGAGCAATAAAATTGATGGGAAATATAATTTAAAAATTTGAAATGAAAAGAAGTAAAGAAAAGGATGAATTGAAATAATGAAAACTTTTCCTTCCTCTCGAGTAGGCTATTATGATAAATTCTAGATAGATCAAGTTGATTGTTTGATCAATCAAACAAGACGTTCCTTACTGGTTGCATTAAAACCTCCGTTTGCCTTTAACAGTTTAATAGAAATGGACAAAAAATAAATCCCTGTTGCATAATGCTATAAACTAAAGTTATAAATGAAAGACCGTAAGCAAATACACACCTTCATCAACAGATGCCAAATTTATCCTCTCAGTTACATTAATGTTGATTGGTGAAGTAATTTGCAGGAGCTTCAAGGAATTATAGAACGAAGGAAGAAACAGTATAGTTTTTTCGCCAACTCGAACAGAATTTTCAATAACATCGAATGTTTCCAGATTGCAGCCAGTGACTGAACAAGAAAGTTTGCTGAAATTTTTTTCAGCATCCCCTAAAGGAATTCCATGGCATCTGCATGTCTGTGCATGGACAATTCTAATAATTAATGCCTCACCTTTTCCCATAAATTAGTGGAACAAAAAACTAAGTGAAAGAAAAGGAGATCTTGTGTAGATACTAGATAGCGCAAGATTCAATTGTAAGTGACAATAAGGCCATTCGAAAGGCAGAACTATTTAGAAAACAAAACTATTTTGCATGATTACATTGTTTTGTTGTTCCTTATGTTTCAGATAGTGTTGTGATATAAGTCCACTTGATGTTATTGAAGACATAACTTGTCCCATTAATAATCTTCCCAAACATGGATCCAGTTGGCCAATGGATTTATGAATGACAACAAAAATTCAGCATTTAGATCGCTTCAACAAGTATATGCAACTAATTTTAGTGCAATATATTCATTATAATATTGTCATAACTCTATGAATTGTTTTACAGTAATAATACAACCTTTACGTTCCCTGCTTAATGTAGAAGTTGTAAAGCTTGACATTGAAAGTTGACATTTAAGAGTACCGATTATGACTACAACTCTAAAACCGTTTTTCGAGTAACATACATTTGGAGAAAATCAAACAGCCTAGAAGTTCATGATAAGCAACCCGGGGATTTGTTATCTTTAGCAAAAGGGCATAGGTTAAAATGGTTATTCTCATAATGGACAATCCTTTAGGCCATTCTTTTAGGCAATAATATATCACTAGTCAGTAGCAGTCACTTATTTGGTGTAGTTATTTAGGGCATCATTACCGGCTATTCTAAACTAAACAACAAATACAAACTTGTTACTTTTCCATTAAAAAAAAATTACCTATACGCTAAAATTGGTAAGTGGTCAGTTATCGTGGATTGTAAGCACTATTACCCGACACTGCCTGAAGTTGTTGGTTATCGGATTCACTAGTGCAAACAGGTTGCAGAATATATGGTTCACAGATTCAAAAAGATTGTCCTTAAAGATGAGGCGAGCTAGCAGCGGCTCCTCCATGTCATCTTTCAAAATCTGCAGCCATTTCTTAACCAGGCAATGGAATACTCTGAAATCTGCAATTTTAGACTCTAACCATAAACTTCTTAGGTTCAAATTTACTAAGTTAACTTGTTCATTGAAAGAAAGATTTTTCTTTTCTTCGTGTTTATCAAAGCCAAAGATCAAATTCTATTTCCTAAAGGGATTATTACTGAATAAAGTATGGTCACAACACATTGTGTGTTAGAGTAAACCTGGGATATAGGTCTGAACGGAGCAATTTTCAAGATGAGAAGTACAACGACGAAAATTATTGATGTTTTCACGTGTATCTGTCAGATGGCTTGACTTTTGCTGAAATACAGCAAACTCAACCGATACACATTTATCTGCAGCATCCTTTTGAAAAAAAAATAAAAAATAAAAGTTAGCTTTTGACGAAAAAAAGTTTATCACACAACACAACAGCACAGAATCCATGCCATGAATACAATGACTCACCATTAGGCTCTTCTGCACCACAGAGTCCACATCTTCAGGCAAGGTCGAAGTTATGAAAATTACTTTTCTCTCTATATCTTTCCCTTGCCACGAATACAACACTCGATCACTCAAAACAGTTGAAATCATTAAATCTGACGATTAATCATCGAAGCAGTCAGTGCATGTTCTGCAACAGAATGAAAAATAAAATAAAATACGCCTTCAGAGAGAGAGTACCGGAAATGTTATCAATATCAGGCTGAAAAGCATCGTAGGGCAAGTTGTTAACAGCATGGTGGAAATCACGTAGGATGAAGTTTCCTACGGGATTGTACGCGATCATCAACTAAAACACCAGCAGATTCAGTTCACTCTTTTTAACTCACTCGCAGGGATAACACATCCATTTCTCGTGCATTCGAAATTATAAACCAAATCAGGAATTAAAAAAAAAAAAAGGGACTAGTTCGCAAACAATACCTCATCAGATGAAGATAAACGATCCTTGAAGACGTAGCACAGGCCGATCTTATCGCCGAGAGTGGCCGATTTGCGCTCGTGCGACTTGGACGAACTCGAAACGGCGTAAAAATTAGCGAGTTGAAGCAGCGACTGAAAATTGAGACACAAAGATTCAGAAATCGCAGATCTATTCGGAATGGTGCTATTGCATAGTTTGGATAAGTAAGCAACGGCTAAAAGCATAGAAGTTGAGATTATAGCAAAGACGAAGCTATTGCCGATCAAAAATAAATAAATAAATAGCAAAGACGAAGCTTATTGTGAAGCTTCTAGAGCCATGGCTGTACCTGCTTTATGTCTCTCAGCAATGGAGGTGCCAAGCTCCGCAGATCCAGAACGAAACACAACTGAACCATTTCGCCTCTTCTTCTATCGCTCTCTGGTTTGGCGCCAAATGTAACGGAAACCCAGCTTTTAGATTTTTAGATTTAAACTTGAAAGGTCGCCTCATTTTTGTAACAGTAAGAAATTTCACAATTTTATGGAAATTACAATATATTAAATTTAATTCTATTATTTGAATAAAATATAAAATATTTTAATGATGATTAAATACAAAATTTTATTTCAATTTTAATATGACCATAATTTAATCATTTAACAATATCAGTCATATTTTTTAAACAGAGACCCTGAAATCTTGTTTCAACTGAAAGTGGGGAAAAACAATTAGTTTGAATTATAGTTCATTTTCATTTGTCGAAAACGATAATTTGCATTGAATTCAAATAATGTAGTTAGCTGTTAACCAGTAAAAAGATAACCAAGCGAGCCCAGTCTTGTTTTAAGGTTAAATTAATAATGAAAATGACCTTTTACACTATTCAGATGGCATTTATTTCAATATAGAATTTGAATTTTTTTTTATGATAAAATAGGTCTTTTATTGAAATTTTAAAAAGAAATTAAATTCTAGAAATTTATAAGAAAATTTTATTAATTTAAAATTGTAAAATTTTAAATTTTATCTATAAAGATAACAATTATGAATTCTTCTTCTTCTTCTCTTATTTCTTGTGTTTTTCTCTCTTTTTTTGTGCTTTGTTACCTTAATGAATTGACCTCGACTGACAAATCATTGGATTGATTAGTGTTAGCTAGAATCATTGGCTTGATCATTTGATTCTTTAAGGAGATGTTTGTAGAAGTCAATAGATAGTTTTGTTGGTTCCATCTTCTTTTTTTTTTTTTTTTGCCAATGTAACATAAATGAATTTTAGTTAACATTCTCATGAAGTCTCAGTCAAAAAATAGCTTTGACCAACAAATTTGGAAAAAACAATTAAACTTAGTCTCAGTCAAAATAATTATGATCCATATTAACTCAAAATAACACTGAAAATAACATCAATTAATATTAATAAAAAATTAAAAATATTTTGGCAAACTTTAATAAAAAACCAATTTATATCAACATTTTAATACTTTTTGATTAATATTTTTAATATTAAAATACATTTTTATGATAATTGAAATAGTCCATCCAAATAAACCATTAATATTTTAAATTGTTTCATCCAAAACAAAATATTTAAAACATAAAACAATTTAAATTAAAAAAAAAATCAAATTTAAAGTATTTAAAGTCTTTTAACACTAACAAAACATTAGGCATGCTTTTGAAGACACATTAATACAAGATCAGGCACATTAATTGGTTAAAAGAAAGTGAAAGCTATAATAGCAATAAATCACATCACAAATGTGTAATCAAACACTGCTATAAGCCTAGTGGCTCAATAATTTATTTCAATGAACACATATCTGTCATTATCCTTATTTTTGTCAACCTAAGAGGCAATGGTTTTTTTCGCCTAAAGAGAACTGGTCCACAAATCATAAGTTTCTTCTTAGTAAGAAAGTTATCAGTTATATATTCTGAATGCTAAACATCATAAAGAGTAAGAAAAGTTTCTGTATAGTGCCGTCTAAGTTTTTTTATGAATCCTGGGAGCAGTTGTTTTCATTGTTTAATCCAAACAAAAATATTTCTGGGATCTGCGACTTTTAATTTGCAAAATGTAACTCATTCGAAAATTGCAATAAATTTGTTATACCAATAACACCATCGTATCAACTTTCTATCTGATGATATATAAAGAGCTAAAAGTGATTTTTGTATGACAAAATATAACATTGAAATATTATCTTGTATCTTGTTTATAATCTTGTCATGCCATGTGCTAAGAAATATGAATATATAATTCTACTTTAGAAGGCCATGATCCTTCAGGGAAACTCAGAAAGTAGTTTGAAAGTGATCTCATGATTATCAATTTGAGAATTCGAAACCAAAAAGATAGACACATTCGTTTGCAACCGAATCATTAACACCCAAAATAACATGATCTTTTCATTATTCAACATCCAATCCACACGTGTAACCTACAATGCACAGATTTAGTTGGATTCTTGCCACCCCAAAGTCTTTACAGTTGCAATTAAATACACGATTTGGATATCAGAGCCAAACAAAAGGTTCACCTTATAAACTAACCAGCAAGGCATGGAAACATTTTCAGACTTCTAAACCTCACGAGTTGCTTCGAATAGGGTGAGTCAGCGCAGGTTCTTTGTTCCCTATTAGAATCATATCGCGCATAACCAACGCTTTCTGCATGAAGGACTTTTTGCGTTGAAGTTGAAGGTTGCTGCGTGTAATAATAGTCGGACACGTTCAAGTTGTGACTTAGAGCAGCCCCAGAAGAAAGACACTGGTATTGCTTGCGAGTCTTGCGTTTCTTGATTGCTCTGTAAACAAGAGGTAAAAGACCCTCCATCTGGTTAATGCTTATAAGCTATATATGCTTCTTGTTTTGGTTTATTTGTGAGAATTGGGCAAAAGGGTGGAGAGACAAGGAGAAAATATTGGATTTTGAAGGCTTTGAAGGGTTAGGTAGGTTTGAGTTTTTAATATTTGGTTGAGGACATGTTTATTCTGGCAGAAGAGCATTATCTGAGTTTGACTCAACGGGCAAGCCCAAAGCATATCCAAATGTTGCGGAGGAGATTACCTATTTTTTTTTTCTCAGAGAAAATTGACTTTTATGTTTATGAAAATGACAAAATGAATGAGAAGAGTTGTTGAGAGAAAAGCAACAACAGTTTTATTTTACTCCCAGCCAACAACTATATGCAAAAGCCTCCACTGGTTGTGATCTCCATTAATTTTACAAAATAATTTCATGTGGGCACTAAGGCAAGGACCATTTCATGTGTCAAATGTAGATACATTTCCCTTTAATTGGTGAATGTAACAGGATAAAGAAATAATGAGAAATGAAAAGGTGAAGAGAATATGGACAATATTCTGCCAGAAAATGCAGGTTAGTTTCTGATTGCTTACGAGCTGCGTGAATGCGGATAGTTAGACTCTTTCGATAAATTTCGAAACAATTTTTACAAGAGAAGATATAAGAGAAAAAAATGAAATGAATTATTCTCCACAGTTAAATTTAGTTTATTTTGAAAAATAAAAATTGGAAAACTTCTCTATATTGGTTTGTAAATGATTTTAGTTTATGGGAGAATTTTATTTTTTTTTCTACTAGATTTCATGGAAATAATTATCTAAACACATATCAACTACTCCATTTAATTGTCGCCAAATATTGCTACTATATTTCATGGAAATAATTGTAGTCAATTTTCTCTAAAAGAAAAAAAAAAAAAAAATAGGCAATCTCCTCCGCAACAGCATTTGGACATGCTTTGGGCCTGTCCGTTGAGTCAAATTCAGATAATGCTGGCAGAATAAACATGTCCTAAACCAAAATATTAAAAACTCAAACCTACGACGACTTAGTTCTCCCTTTCAAAGCCTTCAAAATCCAATATTTTCTCCAATCTCCACACCCTTTTGCCCAATTCTCACAAATAAACCAAAACAAGAACAATATATATAGCTTATAAGCATTAACGAGATAGAGGGTCTTTTACCTTAGGTTGTCAAAGCAATCAAGAAAGGCAAGATAAGGAAGCAATACGAGTGTCTTTCTTCTTGGACTGCTCTAAGCCACAACATGAACGTGTTCCACTATGTTCGACTATTATTACACGCAACAACCTTCAGCTTCAACGCAAAAAGTCCTTCATGATTATGTAGAAAGCGTTGGTTATCTACGATAGGATTCTTATAAGGAAGAAAGTATAAGTTAAATTATAATTTCACAAATCAATCATAAATATACATCTCACAAGATCTTAAAATCTATGATTCTTATATAATATATATGATAGTAAGAAAGAGTTACCTTTATTCATGAGAGATCTAATCAAAGAACTTCAATCTCCTTTTCTCAATTTATCTCTTTCAGTCACTTTTCTTCTCCACACAACTTTCTTGATGGTTAAATGTGGAGAACCCTCTTTCTTGATTATTAAATATGGAGAACCCTCACACACAAAACCCTAATTTCTTTTTGTAACCAAAATCCATCAAATAGGCTCATTACTATTAGCTATTTATAAAGTAAATAGCTTTTCATAATTACCAATAAGTCCTTTTATTAAATCACATTCAGACTCATAATTATATTTCATATGAGTCACATTAATAAATTTTATTTATTTATTTTTTTACATTCTCCCACTTGACTCATGTGGTGGTGCTGTAATACTTTATGATTTAAGGACTTCCAATACATTGAATCCTAAAACACAATAATAAAAACGCTATGGGAAAATTACAATGAAGTAAAAAATATAAACCATGGTAGAAATTAAAAAGAGAAAAATAGTAATTTGCATACAGAAATAGATAAATCTATAAACATTAACATAAATACCATTATTTTTCTCAGCATTTCCATTTTCTATATTTTAGAGTATAAGATGGAGGGTTTTTTACCTCTAGTTTTCAAAACAATCAAGAAACGCAAGACTCGGAAGCAATACGAATGTCTTTCTTCTTGGGCTGATCTAAGCCACAACATGAACATGTTCAACTATTATTACACGCAACAACCTTCAACTTCAACGCAAAAAGTCCTTCATGATCATGTAGAATGCGTTGGTTATGTACAATATGATTCTTATAGGGAACAAAGTGTAAGTTGAATCATAATTTCACAAATCAATCATAAACATACATCTCACAAGATCTTAAAATCTATGATTCTCATATAATATATATGATAGTAAGAGAGACTTACCTTTATCCATCAGAGATCTAATCAAAGAACTTCAATCTCCTTTTCCCAATCTATCTCTTTCAGTCACTTTTCTTCCCACACAACTTTCTTGATGGTTAAATGTGGAGAACCCTCTTTCTTGATGATTAAATATGAAAAACCCTCAGAGACAAAACCCTAATTTTTTTTGTAACCAACATCCATCAGGCAGATTCATTACTATTAGCTATTTTTATAGTAAATAACCTCTCATAATTACCAATAGGTCCTTCTATTAAATCACATTCAGACTCATAATTATATTTCACATGAGTCACATTAATAAAATATATATATATTTTTTTTACATTCTCCCACTTGACTCATGTGGTAGTAGTGGTTTTGTAATACTTTATGATTTAATAAATTACATAATTGGTAATATGCATTAAGGACCTCCTCCGATACTTTGAATTCTAAAACACAATAATTAAAATGCTATAGGAAAATTACAATGAAGTAAAAAATATAAACCATGGTAGAAATTAAAAAGAGAAAAATAATAATTTGCATACGAAAATAAATAAATCTATAAACATTAACATAAATACCATTATTTTTCTCAGCATTTCCATTTTCTATATTTTAAAGTATAAGATGGAGGGTCTTTTACCTCTGGTTTTCAAAGCAATCAAGAAACGCAAGACTTGAAAGCAATAGGAGTGTCTTTCTTCTTGGGTTGCTCTAAGCCACAACATGAACGTGTTCGACTATTATTACACGCAACAACCTTCAACTTCAACACAAAAAGTCCTTCATGATCATGCAGAAAGTGTTGGTTATGTACGATATGATTCTTATAGGGAACAAAGTGTAAGTTGAATCATAATTTCACAAATCAATCATAAATATACATCTCACAAGATCTTAAAATCTATGATTCTCATATAATATATATGACACTAAGATAGACTTACCTTTATCCATGAGAGACCTAATCAAAGAACTTCAATCTCCTTTTCTTCTCTACACAAAACGTGGAGAACCCTCTTTCTTGATGATTAAATATGGAGAACCCTCAGAGACAAAACCCTACTTTCTTTTCGTAACCAACATCCATCAGGCAGGCTCGTTATTATTAGCTATTTATAAAGTAAATAACCTCTCATAATTACTAATAGGTCCTTTTATTAAATCACATTTAGACCATGATTACATTTCACATGGGTCACATTAATAAAATATATTTATTTATTTTTTTACATTATGATTTAATAAATTACATAATCGGTAATACGTGTTAAGGACCTCCAATACATTGAATCCTAAAACACACTAATAAAAATGCTATGGGAAAATTACAATGAAGTAAAAAATATAAACCATGATAGAAATTAAAAAGAGAAAAATAATAGTTTACATACTGAAATAAATAAATCTATAAACATTAACATAAATACCATTATTTTTCTCAGCATTTCCATTTTCTATATTTTATAGTATAAGTACATAATGGTTTGTTACCATTTAGGAAAATGTATTCTCAATTATAACCTCTTCATTCCTTCTCACAATGTTTGACTCAAATAATTTCAAATACACAACATATTTTTTTATTTATCTGATGAAAAAAACTTCCCCTTTTGATATCTCCATAATTTATCCAAAAGCAACAAACTTATTAACTTCAGTAAATTTCGATTACATTCAACAACAAGATCTTTATTAAAAAAACACTAATTCTCTCTCTATTATATATAAATTAAAAAGTATAAATGGTAAAAAGTTAAAGGGGGCAAGCCATAGAATTCTTCTTAGACCAGCAGGTAAATTTGGTACAAATAGTATTATTATATTAAAAACTTAAAACAAACAGGAATAAGAAGTGTATTTATGAAATAAGAGAAGTGCAGCTAAGAATATTCTAATATTAATATATCCGCTAGGTGTCAACATTGACGGCTCCTTCCCACACCTCCATGTTTCTTTTTCACCTCCATAGTTTGAAAAATATAAAAATATTATTCTCTAAAATTAGAATTCTAAATTATATAATCTAAAAGATAATAAAGTTTATATTTTAAATTATATAATTTAAAATACAATTTTTTTATGTTTCAAAATATATAATCTAGAATATATTGTAAATTCTATAATTTAAAATATATTTTTTTATATTATAATTTAGAATACAATTTTTTACATTTTTAAATCATATAATGTATGCTAATTTTTTTGTATTTTAAACAGTTAAAAGATAAAGAGGGATATAACTGAAAACAAAATGAAAAGGGATAAAATGGTATTTTCAATTCTCGATAGAGGTGTACGAAGAGAATATGGAGGTGCAGGAAGGGAGAAGCCGTCGTGAACGTTGAAGCTACCTGGTCAATTTTATTTACAGGTAAACTGAAACAGAGGAAGAGAGAGAAGAGAATAGAACAGGTGTCGCGGAGAAGCAGTTACAGAAGGGAGACGTGGTAGCGGTGGCACTTTCACCTTCCACTTTTCACCAGCTGTCGTATTCTGCTACCATGTTCTTCTTCACTCGATTCTTCTGCTTCTGCCTTTTGCTCACTGTATCCTCCTCGCTCTCAGAAGCTTCCTTTTGTTCAAAACCAAACCTAACACCAATGGTACGTTCCTCCTCACTTTCCTACCATAGTTAGTTTCGATCTAGCGTTTTTATATACTCCTATATATGGTTGACCAGCATTGACACGGTCAACGAATCCGTTGCATTTATTCGATTATTGTATCTACCATAGGAGAGTGAAAAGTGAAGATATATATTGTTTCTCTGATTGTTTTTTTTTTTTAAATTGTACGAAAACAAATACGCTGCTCTCTCTAACAAATGTAAAACAGGTGAGAACCGTTAAGAGAATATGGAAACTATTCTGCCAGAAAATGCAGGTTAGTTTCTGATTGCTTACGAGCTGTCTGAATACGGACCATTAGACTCTTTCGATAAATTTTGAACCAGTTTTTACAAGAGAAGATATAAGAGAAAAAATGAAATGAAATTCTCCACAGTTAAAATTAGTTTATGTGAAAAATAAAAATGAGAAAACTTCTCTATATTGGTTTGTAAATGATTTTAGTTTATGGGTGAATTTTATTATTTTTTTTTGCTACTAGATTTCATGGAAATAATTATCTAAACACAAATTAAGTACTCCATTTAATTGGCGCCAAATATTGCTTACCAAAACCGTGTTGCATTTGGTTAGACGATAACCGGCAAATATTTAACTAATATGAAATTTTAGCAACACGCTATCAAATCTAGTGCTATGTTTTAGCACAGATTTTAGAACTTCTGGGAGCCCACTAAATATGGAATGGCTCCCGACTGACTTCATCTCATGATAGAAAGAGTGTTGTACGGAATGTGTTTTGGCATTTTTCCTATGACTAATTCAACAACCATCAATCCAAACATACCCTTACAAAATTTTAACGTGTTCGAATGTAAAGTTGGTTTGGTGCCCAAAGCTCTTCAGGCACCAAGTGTTGTGACTTGTGAGTATTTCTTTGTAATTTGTTATTTTCATTTATGTCCCTTTATTTGTTTGCCACCAACCAGGGAAGTAAAAACCAATTTCAATTATCAGAGATGAAATGTAATGGTTCCAGCTTACGAGGTTTCTTTGGATTACTTGACGCCAACTTCTTTGACGATAAACAGGTATTTTCCTTGACTTGTTAGTTTGTTGGCACTATGATGCTTGTGAAGTGACTAATTCTGTTTCCCTCAGATTGGGGAGATTGCGGAGGGTGCAAAGGAGTTCAATATTCCAATCATACAAGCCAATAGAAAACTTGTAGCTCATGAGAACGGGGGGCTGCACTATCCTTCTCCTTTAGTTTTCAATGCTGATTGGAACTATGACCCAGTTCATTATGAAAACAAAAGGTTCAACTATCCTTCCATCTCTGGAGTACAGAGACCTGAATCTGAAGATGATATTGCCTTTATGAGTGTAAGTAATCCATTATAGCTCAGGGACCACTATTTTGACTTTGGTTATATATCTCATGTAAACATTTTAGCACGTGGTTCTATTTCATGAATGACTTTTTCTCCCGTGTATTAAACCAGGTTCTCGAGTTAGGCGAACTCATCAAAACAAAACAAATTACTTCTCAGCAGCTTACACAAATATTCTTGCGGAGATTGAAAAAGTAGTACTAATTTTGCTAGCAGTTGTTGTAACATGCATTGTGTTGTGTGTCGCATTCTTTTTGGTGACTTGAATTCAAGTATTTAACATGTCTTCGTGATTAACTACGTCATGTGAATTCTGGAATTAACACCAGGTACAATCCTGCTCTTGAAGCTGTAGTCACTTGTACCGAAGAGTTAGCACAGGAGCAAGCGAAAGAAGCAGATAAGTTGCTCAGCCAGGGAGTCTATCTGGGTAGTTATATTTTTCTTGAAGCATCTCATCATTAAAAAAAATATTTGTTTTTAATTTATTTACTTTCCATATAATGCTTCTACTTTTAGAAGGACCAATGTGGATTAGTGCATTATTCTGGAACCCTAACCGTCCCAGAATCATAAATATAAGATTCCTATACATCCTGGACAAGATATATAAGCAAAATTATTTTTAAACGATAACCACAGTTTTATGAACGATTACTGAATTAACTAGAATTTCGGTTTGTCTATCTCGTACCTCGGAATAGACCTCATTCGATGAAACAGAGTCACTGAGCTGTACTTTTAAGATGGAAAGTTGTCACCTGCTTTGTTTCAGGATGACCTTTGTAAGTTGAGTCAGTATTTTAAATCGAATATTGATCTTCATTGAAGGGCCTCTTCATGGGATTCCTTACGGATTGAAGGACATAATATCAGTGCCCAAATACAAAACTACCTGGGGATCAAAATCATTCAAAAATCAAATTATTGACAAGGAAGCTTGGGTCTATAAAAGGTAATATCTTGACAAACGTAAATCTACAACCAGAAATTATATTTCTCTCTGTGTATAGTTGACGTTATTGTTCCACACAGGTTGAAATCTGCCGGGGCTGTTTTAGTTGCAAAGCTTGTTTCTGGATCATTGGCATATGATGACATCTGGTTTGGTGGCAGAACTAGGAATCCATGGAATATTGAGGAGTTTTCTACTGGTTCATCTGCTGGACCTGCAGCAAGCACCTCAGCAGGTACTTTTTCCATGAATGCCTTTCTTCGTCTTTATTTGTTTCATTTTCTAATCTGTGCCAACTCATCTTGGATCACCTTTATAGGTCTTTTTCCATTGTTTGGTTTATTTTATCAATTATTGTAAACCAAAAAAGAGAATACGCTTAAAATTTTAGATTTATGTATGTAATTCAGCTATGTGATTTTGTTTATTGCATTGCAGGTATGGTTCCATTCGCGCTTGGTTCAGAAACAGCTGGATCCATAACTTATCCTGCCGCTCGATGTGGGGTGACAGCATTGCGCCCAACTTTTGGAACTATTGGTCGAAGTGGTGTAATGAGCATTTCAGAAAGCCTGGTAAAACCCAAATTATCCGATGTTTTTATAGGATGATGTGAATGTTAACCTTACATGTAACTATTCCACTAGGATAAGCTTGGCCCTTTCTGTAGATCTGCTACTGATTGTGCTATTATTCTCGATATTGTTCGGGGAAGAGATCATGATGATCCCTCCTCAAAAGATAGCTCCCTTGATGATCCATTCCTGGTTGACATTTCTAAATTGACCGTTGGATATCTCGATGATGCTGAAATGGAGGTTAGTCATTCAAGTAATTTCACTGAAACAAGTGGTTCAAGCTTTGACGTTACATAATACCAATTTCTATGAAAACATTTGCACTTCTTGAATGTTGTTAGGATTAGACATGATTCACGAGACTTAAACTTCTTCTGCTATGAAAACTCAGGTTGTTCATGTTCTTGCATCAAAAGGTGTCAGGATGGTCCCTTTCAAACTAAATTACACAGTTGATTCTGTTCAAGGAATCTTAAATTTCACAATGGACGTTGACATGCTAGCCCACTTTGATGAGTGGCAACGCTCAGGGGAGGATAATGTGTATGAAGCCAAAGATCAGTGGCCCACTGAACTACGCCGAACTCGCATAATTCCAGCAGTGGACTATATGCAGGTCCACCATTTATTTGGTTCCCTTAAATAGTTACATTAAATCAAACATCTCTTATATGAAGAATTTCATTTAAACCAATGATTTGATATCATTCTATTTTTTCAGATATAATACGTTGGCGTTGTTTGAATTTAAAATTAAATTATTGTATGCAGGCACAAAGGGCACGGGGAAGGCTAATAAAGGAAATAAGAGAGTCCTTCACCGTGGATGCATTCATTGGCAATGCAACTGACTGGGAGAAAGTTTGTATTGGAAATCTTGTTGGTTTACCAGTCATAGTAGTGCCAACAGGACTTAAAAATATCTCTGATCCACCAGCAGGTGGAACTAGAAGAAGAGCTACAATCACCACTGGCATTTATGCTCCCCCTAATCGAGACCACATTGTATGTTTGTGACTGCAATGTCTTCAGTATCTTCTTATGGCTTTGTACTCAATTTGTAATTCTATACCTAGCTTATTGTCCACTCTTTTTTCAGGCTCTGGCGTTGGCAATGGCTTACCAAGCTGTCACCAATCATCATAAGCAGCGGCCACCTATAAATGATCTCCGGCCAAATGATAAGATTCCAGACCCAGTTACTGGTCGTACCTACCCTCCCCGGGTTTTGGGTATGGCTTCTTCAGCTACTTGTTAAACGGTTTCACCACTATACTTAACCGTATCACTTTCACTGAGTTCTACCGTAATAATTGTTAAATATTTTTTTTTTATTACATTTCAAGGGTGAGACTTTCACTATTTCTCAATCAGGCACAAGAACCATGGTCTTTTATTTCCTTTAAAGATACACTTCTCACATTCTCTCCTGGAAATTTCAACTTATTTTCTTATCTTTATTTTTATATTTTACGTTCTTAATTATCTAATTGTTTCAATGATTTGACATATAATATAGTGTTTAAATGTGTGGTGGACTTCTAATTTGGTCTGTGCAAATATTAAGAATGTGAAATTATTTTGAAATATCTGATTGATAAAATTATATTTGATCCTAAAAATAATATTATACAGCCTTAAATTCTTGATTCCTTTTCTTACATTAGCCTTGTTTTCATAATTTTATTAAATTTAAAAAATATAAATTATTATTATTTTATTATTATTATGAATAATTAATTAAAAAAATAAAACTAATACAATTTTAAAAAATATATATACATATTTTTATAAAAGTAGTATTAAAAAATTATGCAAGCGAAAACAACTTTATTTAGTTATTTATAGAAGTATAAAAATAGTATAAAAACCTATGTACAAAAAGAAAGTTATTTAACTTTTCAAAGGAGAAAAATGTTTAATTAGTTACTTTATTAAATAAATAAATAAATAAATTATTTTTATTTATTAAAATATAAAATTATCTAATTAAATAATGATATTGAAAGAAGTTACCGAGGTATTTTTTTATATAATAATATAAACTAAATAAATAAATTATTTTATTTAATTAAAAGATAACACCAAAATAAGTTTTTTAAATGGTATAGGTAATATTCATCTTACGCTAACTACATTTTAAACTTTAAAGTTTTCGTAACTATTGGAGATAATAATAAATACAGCATTCTCAACAAATTTAGTATCACTTCTACTGAAAGTTTTCATACGTATTAGAGATAATAATAATAAATACAACGTCTTGAAACAAATTTAATATCACTTTCCCAACAAATATATGACCTTTACTGAAGCGAGAAATTAATTCAAAAAACAAAATAGAGATAAAAAAATTAAATATTTCTTCAAAAAACAAAATAGAGATAAAAATAAATAAATACTTCTTCCTGGTATAGTTTAGAATAAATTGGTGATCTTATTTTGTTATTCTTATTAAATAACATGAATATATGATATTCATTAATAAATTGAACAAATTTAAAAATCTTTAATAAAGAAGATAAAATTTTGATATACTTAACATTTAATGTAGTCTTTTACCTTTTTCATTTCATAATGTGTATAGTTTAATTTTATGGGGCATGTATTAAATATCAACAACAATAAATATACCACTTTTTGAAACTATTTAACTGAAATAGTTTAATTCTTCCTTGCAATACTTTGAATAAGATAAAAAAAAAAAAGATTAATTTGGGGAGATATTAGAAAGAAAAATAATAATAATAATAATAATAATAATAATAATAATAATAATAATAATAATAATAATAATAATAATAATAATACCTCATCAAAACGTAACAACGTAAGTCATTTTGAAACTATTTTACACATTCATTTTGGGATCGGATGAAGTAAAATTTTAATGCAATAATTTCCTTTAATTTTTTGTATAAAAAATAAAATTTGGATAAGTTTTTAAAATCTACCTAAATATATTTTTTCTAAAACAAATTACTCCTATAGAATTAAAAAAAAGTCATAAAAATTGACATTTTGTATTGTTGATTTTTTTTTATAGATCAATTATTTAATTTTATGTTTTTTGTTTATATCCATAGTTATTAATTAAAACAAAATATTATGAATTAATTTTAATTGTATTAAATATTTATAAAATTATTATTATTGTCCGTGAAATATATTTTAAAACAACTAATTCAAAAAATTAATGAAATTTGAGCTCAATAATTAATATAATATTTAATGATGTTGTTATAGTATTAAAAAAAAAAATTTGCTGTCATGTTTTGGTTTTGAATTATATATTGATAAATTATAATTCTCAAAACTATATAATTATTATTAATGTGAATTTTCACTGTTTTATTAAATATAATTAGGTCAACTAAAATTGGTATATCCAATTAATAACTATTATAAATTTCAAAGTATGACGAACAAACTTTAAATTCATTTTAGGTAAATTATATTTTTTAGGCTTCTCAATTTATTAAGATATTAATCTTATAAGAATAATATGGTAATATGACAAAATATTTTATATTCATAAAAAATAAATTAAGATGCGTAATAATTCTTGCAAAAAAATATGACTTAAATGATTTTATTCTTTTAAAACTTTTAAAGTCAACAGATATTCTTACCATTTAATAACATTTTTTAATTTTCCCTTAAATTAATTAATTTTCATATCCATTAAAGTAACACATTTATTGAAAAAGTAATATTATTTTTAAAATTATTTAAAAAATACATATTTATTGTTGTTTTGAATATGTGTGGGAGAACCTTAAACTGTTGTGAATGCACGTAAATTTTTCACTACTTTACATTGCATTAATTGAATCTGAAAACGGAATTCTGAATCCTGAGTATGCAAGTGTTACATAACTAAATATAAAACTTTTTCGTTCATGACTTATTGTTTCTTGAGAATGACATTACATCACCAAAATTTAATTCCTAGATTATTTCATTAAGATATGTAATGTCCCGAAAACTATTACTATTATTTTACTTTAGAACTTTTTGTATATTAACTGTATATTACCATGAACGTACCTTATAAATATACTCATACCTTCAAGAATAAGTTCTTAGAAGAAATATATCATGTAAGCTGCAAGTCTTGGTAAACAAAATTATCAAATCATTTGAAATTTGCTTGTTTTCTTAGTCATTAAATAATATCATTCAACTAACATAATAAATTAATGATTTCATAATTAATTTAATCTCATATAATCCTCGTATATGAATTACAAATCATTTATTTATGAAGTTTATATATTTAGCTTTATACATCAAACATGAAAGAGATCATTAATGTTATCTTTAAAATGTTTTATAACAATGATAATCCAAAACATTGCTCAGCCAAAACATTAAAAAAAAAAAAAAAAAAAAAATAAAAATTGTTATATTTATATTTTTTAAAATAAAATAAAAATAATTTTTTTTTTATTTTATTAAAATATTAATA
>Ga0099825_1001279_pt1 | contig 31589 bp, 18 predicted proteins | sample SiratroredBW_FD_76838 | JGI IMG/M metagenome (GOLD analysis project Ga0099825, IMG submission 76838) | Root nodule microbial communities of legume samples collected from California, USA - Siratro red BW | ecosystem: Host-associated > Plants > Roots > Nodule | place: USA: California | collected...
AAAAAAATAAAACAAAAAAAAAATAAAAAAAAATAAAATATTATAATAAAAAAAAAAAAAAAAAAAAAAATATATATATATATATATATATATATATATATATATATATATATATTATGTAAGCTATTATTATTAATATACTATGATATTCTCTAGTCAATTTGTTACTAATATAACTCATATATAGATACATTATATAGCATTTGCTTTCATGATAACTGGGGAACGTGCGATTCTGAACTTGTTCATCTGATAACAGCAGATTAAGAATATATCAGACTGTGACAATGCCATGAGTCCATTTTAGAGAGCACATATGGACTTACACCTAAAGATATATATCTTGCTTCTGATCAAGATCTTGACGAAACTGAAGAAGATGCATGTGGTGATATCACAAATCAAATTACAAATCCAACAACATATATTCATCAGGGGTGCAACTAATAATGAACCAAATTAAGCAAAGATGCATATAAATATATGTATTTGATTTGTCACAAACAAGCCAGAACACAGCACGTGCATGGTTCCAATGCTTTGATTTGATATGTACATATATATCTTCAAGCGTAAGTCAATACGTGCCTCTGAAATGGAACCAATGCTTTAAGTGCTCCTATACGAATTGGAACATGTGAGGGTGAAAGTAAGGTTGTAGTTTATAAGTTGCAAATAGGGTTCTGCTGAACATATATAGGGTTTAAGTGCATAGTTAGTAACGTTACTAGCTATATTTTTCATCAACGAACTCTCCTTGAAGCTACTGCGAATATGAAGAGCAATTTGTGTGTGGCCTCCTTGCAATTCTCAGCAACATTCAGTTTGAAAATGATGGTGACAAACACAGCAACGGTGCTAACTTCTTGTGGTGATGCGTACAAGGCTTTCATTCATTGGCTGACTCAGGAATCATGCATGAGACAGAGAATTTTCAACCTAATAGTTATCTTACTGAAACATATGATAGTGACGTTGCTTTTTGTACTATAAGGAGACTGAATATCCAAACCAACTAACAATTTAACAATCCAAATAAATTAGTCATGTTAATGAGAAGGTCGAAGGAAAGCTAATACGTCAATCAGGTGACACACATTATGCATAAATTGACATATGACACACATCAATATGACACACATCAGTTAAAGTTAAAATACTCATTATATCATAATGGATTATGGGTCTATTTACCTAAGGTCGATCTAATTATTATAAAAACTAAAGGAAGTTTTATCAAATAAGATACTGTTATCTTATCCAATCTTATCAGACCCGCATCGACTTGAACATTGGAATGCATGCTTAGAACCGACCTTCCAGCAACGACACTTTTCATCCTTTTATGTGCGATTTTGAAAATAAATTATAGTGTCTATTTATATTTTTGGATAAAAAGACACTTGTGTAAAATTTTATGAGTAAAAATAATTATATAAATGGAGTCCTTCAAGTATTCCAACTCCCTTTTATAAAAAAATTATATGTACAAAAAATTAATAATACGTTCTTTTTTTTATTCTCCGAGTCACAACTGACTATTAGCAAACTTTTCTTAGATATTAATGACAAAAGATTTCACTCTTGGACACCTCACCATTCAGACTTGTGTAGTTCACACTTTATTTTCAATCATAATAATTGTCTCTTTTTTTAAAAAAAAAAGTTACGTTAATATAATTATTATCATAGTTAATATATAATTGTCTTTCTCATGTTATTAATGCATAAAATTTTATACATGATACGTAAGACATGTTATTTATTGTTGGTTTTTTTATATTTTTATTTTACTAATTTTGTAATTTATGAGTATAATAATTTTAAAAAATCAATGTTTTCGTTGCAATATATTGTTAAAAATTATAGATAAAAAATTCTAAAAAAATTACTGATATTTTTTTACTATCTCACACATGTCATGTACATCACTACTTTAATAATAAAAGTGCAAAGTTGTCATTTTCAATTAAAGTTCAATAACTAGAATAATACTAAAACACATAAAACATGCAATCAATTAAAATGTTATTAATTATTTTAAATTAATTATAAATATGTATACTCTTCATTTACTTAATATAGATATATTTTTATTTATTTTAACTATAGAGGAATTAGTTTTTATTTATTTGATTTAAATGAAACATATAAAAATACTTTTTACATAATATATTAGCTTTCGTTATAATCAATTAATTTACAAATACAATTTTTAGTTTTTAATTTGAACTTAGTAACTCTTGTTGTAGTCACTAAGAAACTAATTTCCATTTTAGTAAAATATATTCATATACTAGATAATTGAATCTATTTACTGAATGAGAGTATATTTTTACAACTTATGCTCTAGATTTAGAGACTAGTCTCATAGTGTATCTGAAACATTAGGCTCATCGTATATATATTTTTTTAAAATCAAGTTAAAAAGTTCTTGTTATGTTCACTTAATGCCCATTTTTTATTCATTCGGAGTGTGTTGTTTTGATTTCATGAATTGTTACAAAATGTAAGAGATTACTCTTTTAGTGTTGTTCAATATATACAAATCTGCTTGGTCCACTTCTTCATTTTTACTTACATTTTTTATCTTCACATTTTATATATACCCTTAACATAACTCAATGATTTGTTCTATAATGTACCGTTCAATAATTGAAGTTTTTGAATGATACTGATTCTTCACATATTTTTTTAAGATCTTTCTATATCTCTCAACAATGTACATACATCTCAAATAAACTAGGCCATACAATCAATCTTCCTCACTAAATAAACTATCAAATGGGCCATGATATCAAAACATGAAAGCACAAAATACATTTCCAATTTACACAAGATTGTGATTGATTCTTTTTGCAACTCCTCTAAGTTTTGAGGGTCAATTACTTTTTTGAAAATGACATTGAAAAATAAAGACAAATCTCTAATAAAACTAGGTAAGATATTACTAGCAAAAGTTGTTGCATCAACACATGAGAATTATAGGACTTTGAACTAACTAAATTCAATTTTCACGTAGACAAGGCTCTTAATATTTGAAGAGAGTATGCTTGTGGCACTTTCACACTATGTAAACAGTGACAAAAGTTTTGCTTTTCTTGTTTAGAAAGAGTATGACAAGCTAGAGGCGCAAGTAAGTGTGTTTTCCAACAGATTGTGGATGTAACTCACAACATATATTATGTTAACTAAATCTTGTCGTGCTTTAACGCTATCTTTCATCTTTCCTTTTACGTTGAGCAATCTCCAAATATACTATGGAAAACATTATTCTCATGCATCACATTTATACAATGTCAAACATCTAATTTGAATAAATATGGAATGTTAAAGAATATTGATTGTTTCTTCTAAATGTTCTTCTCAATAGGCTTTTTTTTTTTTTTATCTTTCCAAATACAACATTAATGTTCTGTAACTACTCATACACTTGTTCATCATTATAGGATGTCAATGCAACTTCATCATCCTGCATCCATTAAATATTTTCTTCATTTTACCATATGAATGACTACTAGCAAGAAACATAGGATGCCTGGGTTATACCATCTTTTGCCCATGCTTCAATGGAATATAATTAGTGTTTTCTTCTGATACAAGACACACATTATTACCCTTCACACCATAACCACTCAAATTATCATATGTTACAAAATCATTTATTGTGAAAAATAACATTGCTCACAAACAAATTTATCTTCATAGCATGTATCAAAAACATCTATCATTTTCCATAATATCTTCATATCATCAACTAAGGGTCCTAAATACACATCAATGACATTTCTTTTGGATAGTGAAATTATCATAGACAACATAATATATTTTTTCTTCATGGGCAAAGTAGAAGGCAAATTGTAAATCATCAACAAAAACTTAAAAATTGAATTTTTATAATAAATAGCAGTATATAGAATATAATATCTTATTTAGAAAAGAAATGAAAATTGTATATTTACATGTAACTAATGGAACAAATATATGTATTCATATATATGGTTGCAGGAGAGAGACAAGTCTCTATTTTCTTTCACGTTTAATGGTCTTCACAAAAATAAAAGAAAAATAAATAAAAAAATAAAGAGTTTCCCTGCCTTTATGTGTAATTCAAAGTTCCCTAGACCTGCCACCACAAAATCTCCTAACTACAAGTAGATCTCTTAACAAAATAAAAGATAATTAATTCTAACAAAATAAGAAACCAAATAAGAAAATGGCAACTCTCTAAATAACCCCTCTCATAAACTCTTAATCAAAATGTTTGGGTCCAATGAACTCAATCTTTCTTTTGGAAGACAGCTTCTATCTCCATTTATTGATTTGTATAAATTCCCAACATTTATTAAAAAATGCTAACGAGACCCTTTAGGCAAGAAATTTTATATTGGTCATTCACAGTGAGGGCTCAAAGTTTTAAAAGGCATAAAATAAATTAAAGAATGAGATTTTTTTTTAAATTAATAAAATAATTTATTAAAATTATGATATTTTTGTTTAAAATTTATTTTTGAACCTTTTATGATGAAAAATTATCATAAACAATAACATATCTTTTTAAATAGATAATAAAATTAATTTATTTAATCTTTATTGAGTGATTTTAAATAATATTTTACTAATTAAGGTTTTGAAAAACTCCTTTGAGTTGAAACAACTAATACTGAAATTGTTAACATTATTCTATATGTTATATATGCATTTGAAAAATAATTTATTCTTTTTATATAATTAAGAATGTCAATTGGTTTATCATTTTTCAATCTTATAATCTCTTTTAAGATATTTAATTCTGAAAATAAATCTAAGTCAAGATCCAATCTCTATTACTTTCATTAGCTAGCTTACTTAGCTTCTTTGTGTGATTCAACAAAATGCTCAACTCTTTTTTTTTAAGTTTTGAATTCTCTGAGTCATATTTTCTAGTTGACATATTTATATATTTTTATATAAAATTAAAAATTATAAGATATGTAACATTGAATATAACTTATAAGTATATAAAATGGGACTAAATTAAAAAAATAAAACCTTATTGTCAAGAAAATGAACCTAACCGTAGTATCTTATCCTAAGTCTCATTCTATCTTTTAGTTTTATCAATTGGTAAGTGTTTAAGTCTAATATATAAAAAATTCTAATACTCTTTCTTGAATATGAACAAATTATTTTGAAATTAATTAAAAAATAAAAAATAATAAAATATAATTTTGAGATCAAACCCTAAACCCACTTAAAAGACCAAAAGCCAATACAAACCTCAATTACTCAATCTATAGGTCTAATCTTCCAAATAGAGAAATGTGCATAGATGCACAGTACAAAATGATCAAACAAATTTAAAATTAGATAGTGACCTAATAATAGTCAAACATTGAATAGAAGAACCAGTAAAAGATTCAGTTAAAGGTAAAAGATGAATGAAATAGTCAAACAAAGGAAAATCCAAATACATAAAAAAAAACTTTAACCTTTAGAATTTCTTGACTATTCAATATTTTTTCAAGTATTATTAATTTATTAGGAGCAAGTTTCAAAACTGTTATTTATTAAATAATATCAATATATACATAACATTTGGTTAAATATATTTTAAATTTTTAATTAAAAATTATGTTTAAGTATAATTTTAAAATTAAATATTTTTTAATTTTATAATTATGTATTAGTGTTAACAAAATTTTGAAGCTTAGAATCTTTGTTTGGACCTTAAGTCCCTCCTGATTATCTATTTAAAAAGTGTATAGATATAAAATCTTTGAAAGTGTGAAAACTAAAATAATGTGTGATAATTGCATTTCGTAATACTCACAATACATAAAACTTTTGTCCAAATTTCAACTCTGTTATGCAAATATAAAGTGAAAACATCATTTTGGTACAATTTCAGTCTATAATTATAAAAATGAATAAAAATTTTATTTTATCAAAAGGGATAAATTGTATCTATATGATAAGATTTTAAGGGTTAAAATTATGGGGAAGAAATAAAGTTGAAATTGTGTCAGTTGGCACTTTAAGTAGAACAAACAGTTATTCAAATTAATTAGTGATGATACATTGATGAGAATCAAGAGTTGAAGTTTAATTGTATAAATAAATAAGGATGCTTTGCAAACAAATCACCAGGTCAAGGGTCCAAAAATTGAAAGAGGCATTGATGGGGTGATTCAAGACATTTTTACTGCATAAACAAAGTCTAAGATTGAATTGAAGCCTAATCATGTTCTTAGTTTGATATGGGCTGATGAAGGAATTAAATGAAGGAGATTTTGGCTAAAAGCAAATAATGACCCATAGAAGATGCATCACCAGATTTAATTTAAGTGTAAATTGGCTATTTTGGGCTTAGGTTAAAATCTGAAGAGGATGAGTTCTTCCTGCACCCCTACACCCTAATAAAAAATTTTAATGTCATAATTGCCTTTATGAAAATTAATGAGAATCGGTTGTCATTATTTTTCAAATGACAACCGGATGGCCTGCTCATTCGATTGTTATTTTTTTTTTCAAATGACAACCGGATTGGGGTGTCATCCGGTTCTCATTTCCAAATCAAAATGATAACCGGATGAAACTCATTTGGTTCTCATAGTCCAAATCAAAAAATTGATCCGATCACCGTCAAGAACGTCTCAAACCCTAAATGAGACTTTAAAGTAAGGGCTTCAAGCCTAACGAGACTTCATATTCACTGTTACTCCATTGTTATTCCAAGGCTAGCAATGTCAATGGGATAGAGACGATTGAGAAAGAAATTTATGATAGTCATGTCTTGATTTGGGGTTTGGGGTGTTCTTGACGGTAAACGAATTAATTTTTCGATTGGGACTATGAGAACCGGATGGGTTTCATCCGGTTATCATTTTGATTTGGAAATGAGAACCGGATGGCACCCACATCCGGTTCTCATTAATTTCCATAAGGACAATTGTGACATTAAAATTTTTTATCACCCATTATTTTGTTTTAAATTTTTTTTATTTTGATGCATTTTGATTAATTTTTCACAAGGCTTAGAGGAGTCATACTTAGTAATTTGTGTTTTTCATTTTTCATTTGATGTAATTAATTAATCATCTATAAGTGTTGCCAAAAACTGCTGTTGTTGCATTAAATTTTGAGGCTTCTAGGCTATTGAAGAGTTGAGTTAGGTTAGCTTTTAGAAGCTCAAAGGTATACTTAAGTCAGAAAACACATGAACAACTTTTGAATTTGAAATACGAATTTGATTTTGAAAATTTCAGAAATGAGGGTTTCTCTCATGAGTCCTTCATTGGACTTGCAACTTATCAAGGGCTGATAATCCTTGTGGTGTTTTTTATACTTTAGGGTCTTTGCTGCGTTACAAGGATTCTGAATAGATCATTCTAAATCTGAATACTTAGGACTTTGAACTACTCTTTGTTATAGATTCAGGTTAACCGGGTTCACATCACGCATGATGCATTAATTCTCACACCTACAATTAAAATAATTAATTTGGTATTCCGACGCCTAAAATAAATAAATAATTAATTAGGTATATGTACACTGTGTAATATTTTCAGCGTTGAAATAATTAACTAATTAGGTACATTAATTATCACGCATGCACTGATACATTTATTTGATATTTTCAATTTTGAAATAATTAATTAATTAGGTACATTGATTATCAAGTTGATGGAATAATTAATTGATTTCATGTATTAAGACATGAAATAGTATCACTTTGACACTATTTATCCACTTTGGTAAATGAAAAAAATTACTCATTATGCTAAATATGAAGAAATGACACCAAAATGGTGTTTTCTCCTCACATACACACTACGATCATTATAAGACTTAAATTATAAGAATTTTATTATTGAAAACATGGATTTAGTAATATCTGTATATTATGCACGACACTTATACATATATATACCGTAATTTTATTATATTTTTAGTATTTTCAGCAGTAGTTTAAGTCAGATCATTCTCATTCACCATCAAGCACTGCTACTCAAAAATGTTAGAACTAAGTTGATTAGAACTAAGTTGAATCACTGGTAATTACGCGGATATACCACTTAATCTTAATTGCAAAGTAAGTTAACCCATTGCCGTGACCGTCAAGCTGAATTACTGTTAGCTACACGCTACTGTGAAGATCAAGGGGAATTTCCAAACCAATTTCCAGTGTAGTTAAGCTTTTCCTTTCTTTTCCTCCTCTTTTCAGAATATTTTTGCAACAATTCAGTTTAATTTCGTTTCTCCCAAATGGTGACAAGCACAACATGGTGATAATTTCTTGTTGTCAGACTTACAAAGTACAAGGTTTTGTTTCGTTCACAATGAATCATGCATGGGACAAAGATTTTTTAACTTAGCTTTGTTGCTGTTACATTGAATATGTGGAGTTGTATTTGATGGCATATGCAGGAATTGACCCAATATGTTTTGGAATTTTGCAGAGATATAATCATCTATATCTGTCTACATAAGTTGTGATAGAAAACTAAATGGGAGTTGAAAATCTCGTCTTGAAAAAAATTAAACAAAAAAATCTACAAATTTATTACTTTAAAGCTTTAAATTAAAAACTAATGAAATAATCTTTTATATAATCTTTTATACAAGTTTACTCACAGATAAGAATATTAATTTTTTGCATTAATGTGATCCCGCTCCTTTTTATTAATACTTTTTCTTTCATCACATAAAGATCTTTCAGAAAACATGGTACCATGTTAAAATTTAAATTGGAGATCACATAAGGGTTATGAAATACAAAACTAACAAAAGATGAACAAGAGAAGCATATTGAGATGATGATGGAAATAAACTCATGTACAAACTAGTGTCTGACATGGTACCAAAACATTATTAGCAATCTGTTAAACTCTACATTTATGCCTGAATTTGTCAACCAAGGTAACATTATTACTGCTTTAAAAAATTTGAACAAAGTTTAACAATACAAATAAATAGAAGCAAATTAGTGGTGCAAACATCAATTGAAGAGGAAAATATAAGTCCAATAAAGTTGAACTACATGCATAGGACAGAGTACCCTCTCTACCAGACTAAACTTGTAGATGTGCCTGCCTTCTATATGAATAAATCCCCCCATTACCAATCTAATATAATCAGTCAACGATAAAGTACATGAGATCCAATAACTAGTCTACTCAAGTTTGAAGACATCTAGTTCAGTGAATTAAGTCCCTCATAAAACCTATCCAAGCCATCGAAGCTAAACCAGTCTTTTTTCATCTGCAGCATTTCAAGGTCAATGTCAAACATAACTGAATGAAAATGCATATTTTAATAATAAATTTCAAGAACATCAAACAAGATAACTTACAAAGTAAGGGTACCCCTCCATGCTAAAATTGTCAGGAGCATGCTCCAGAAACAAATTAATAAAATAGAGGACAAAAAATCCACATTCATTACCATCCCTTTGTTGAGGCACCTACAATAATTTGTTTTTTCTTCGATCATTGGTTATTTGGTTACACTGGGGATGGAAATCATGGGAAGGGTGATAATTACCTTAGGAATCAAAAATGGAATTCGAGATACGATATTCTTTGTCTCAGGCCGGTCCACTGATTTATAAATATCTAGTACAAATCTGAAAATGAACATAATAGCTAGCTTGATCTCAAATACTTCAACTAGGCAATGTAGTCTGATCAAAATAAGTAGATATTGCTGACTAATGACATACCTTCTAATCTCAGGTTCAAGTCGCCTTGGATTGGCCATTTCAAGTGAATCCAGCAACAGCATGCACCGTGATCGAGTAGTTGATTTCAAGCTCTCACCAAAATGGCAGAGGATCAAAAGGCTCCAATGACCCCTAGAACAATTGGGATTTCAAAGTATGCATTCTATGAATTAACATTAGACAGATAAAGAAAAATAAATTGGCAATAAAAAGAAATGAGTGCATTTACCAGCAGACTATAGGAACAAAAACATATGACTTGGAGAAAATAGGTTCTCTTTTAATCCAAGTCAGCACCTTGTCCTTAGATGAAGGAGTCCTGTAAAGGCTAAACCATAAGCTGTCAAAGTAAGTAAACTGCCCCTTCCTGTCTTCTGGAAAAATCTTCCATATTTTCCTGCCAGAAAATTTATTATATTAGAAACAAGGCCTCTATTTTGAAGTTTATCCATTGACATCATAAATCATTATTAGACTGCCACTCACTTTAGGAAAGTATCAAAAATTCCACTGTCTAGCTTTTCATTGAGTCTACAAAGTGTTTCCTTGGGTCTAGAAGGTGCCTCCTTTGGTCTATAAGGTGCTTCCTTTGGTCTAGCATGCGCCTTTTTGGGTCTAGAAAGTGCTTCCTTGCCATTAAATTTTTTCTTCCTTTTTGTCCGCAATCGCTGGGGAACATTGCTCCAATCAAATGGAAATGGTGAAGAACTACTTTCCATTACACAAGGCTTCAATCTTTCTTTCTTTGGCATAGCAGATACTATCTTTTCTACATTCTGAGTTGATTTTTCTTTCTTGCTTCACAGACACCACTGAGATGAAGAACAATGACAGACAGAATCACTTCTCCATTTGGTTCCCAAAATGTATCAACTTTCTAAACACCATGCAATAGTGCAAAACCCCAACAAACATAGCAAAAACAAATTTTACTAATCAAAAAAATGAAAGAATAAAACTGCTGTTCAAATACAAGAAGATGCAAACTGATCAAGGAAACCTAGAAATCACAGTCATGATCCACAACAATAAGACCAGATACATATCTAACAAACAATATTCACATGTCCAAGATTAAAACTACTGACTTTGTAAAAAAACATCACACATAAACTAATTCTATCCTTTTTACACAAATCTTTTGTACTGGTATAAGGGCACAATTTGATTATAGTAAGATTCAGTGTTTTGTTAGCAAACAAACTGATCTTTTGTGACTGACAACAATCATTGCAATAAAAGTAACATTGGTAAAAAATTGGGGAAAAATAGAAACCCTTGAAATCATGCTTACTACATTTTCTTCTTTTATTACTGTTACTGAAACTACATATTAATTTATTTATCATTTAATAGAAAGAAAGAGTGTGATGGTTTGAACTCAAAGGGTTGTTTCCATTTGAAGGGTTAGAAAATACAAAGGGTTTATCACATCACAAAATATTAACATTAAAAGAAAAGAAAAAACAGAAGTAGTCTCTAACCAGGAAGCAGATTGTGCTCTCAACACTTTAAAAGTGTTCGGTTGGAACAATCCGCTGAAGGCAGATGCACATTGTAAGTGTTCTGGAAAGTATTCTGAACCCAGAAACGGTTTTCCTTTTGAAGAAGGTTTTGCTTTAATTACCTTTCTTTCTAAATTTCAAAATCTTTTCCTACGTGTTCATGAAATTTAAAAATATTTTCCAGAGTTCTTACAGTTTAAAAATCTTATTTATGGTTTTAATGAATGGTTTTGAGAGCAAATAAAATTTATGCAAGACACACAAGTAAAATCAATTATAGTATACCAATTAGATTAAATCAGTGCTAGTAAATTGTTCTATTTTTTTTTTTATATTCGAATTTAATTCTTATAAGTAAAAAATTGTTTAAAGCATGTTAGTTAGTATTACGTATCGCGATTCGTTTCAAAAACTACTTTGTATGCATTGTTTTATGTCCTGAATCTCACTATGAATTGTTTGAATTCCATTTGAATTGTGTGATTCCCGATTCATATGTCCCTTGTAAGAAATTCATGGAAAAATGAAAAGTCTTCAAAACCAACAAAAATTAGAGTAAAGAAAGTCTCCAAAACCAACAAAAATTAAAGTAACCAAAGTCACATTAAACACTAAATGTAAAGAAGAATCTAGCTTTTTTATGTATAAATTGAGAAGACAAGGAAGGTGGAAAGAATAAGAAAGTAGAGAAAACATTGTGTAACAGAGAAGAAGAAGAAAAAGAAGAAGGTGTAGCCAGGAAGAAGAAAGAGGACGAGAAGAAGAGGAGTAAAATACTTACATTGAACGAAGAAAATCTTATGAGGAGAAGTATTTCCGGAACTTGCTTTGCCTTTCCTCAAAATTTGTTTTCAAGCTTTTGTCCAAATCTATTTTTATGCTTTTATTCAAAATCTGTTTTTCTTACTTTACTTTCATTTAAAATATTTGAAGTTGTAAAAGTAGACTACCTATAGAATAGATTGTAGCTTCTGAAAAGTGAGTGAGTAGATTGGTGGTAGGTAGTACTGTTCTGAAAAAGGAGATAGGTGCAGAAAATAGATATATATTGGGTGTTGTTTAGTAGGTTGAGAAAGAAAAAGAAAAGTAGGTACTGTTTTGGACAAAAAAAAAAAGAAAAAAGACACTAGGTGCTGTTTTCATATAGGTGCAGTTGTAAAACAAAAAAAAAAAATAAGATTAGGATGGAGAATTTAAATATAAGAAATATCATTTTAAGTCTTATTGTATTTTGATTTTGAGGATTGAACATTTTGTTCCATTTTGATATATGATAATTTTAATTTTTTTTTCATGTCACTTATTCTTATTTAAAAATATTATATTTTAGTTACCATGTATCTTACGATTCATAATAAGATTCGATTCACGATTTTTGTAAAACGATTCACAATTCGAATCTCAATTCAATAACCATGGTCTAAAGTACAAAAATTTGTCATCAAACAAAATTATAGAAAAAGTATAATTTAGATATTTATATAATAATAATGGATTACATAACCATAATTTTACAATTAATTATATTTCCTTATTTATTTTAAATATTTTTTTATACATATAACAGAGTATTCATTTATTTCTTGTACTTATATATTTATAATTTTCTATGTTCTTTTAATTTGAGTGTCGAGGAATTTTATACAGGTATCGTCTTCAACAACCTCAGCAATCATAACTCGGAGTCATAACTTGATTTATTAGACAAACCACCTTCTTCCACTTAAGGAAACCTATGTTATTAGTGTTCATTATGGGGTTCCAGTAAAACTATTTTCAAACTAATCTTATGATATTAATTAGAAGCAAAATTATTGTCCTATCCTAGTGACGAATCCAACGAAACAGAGCCCTAACAGTGCAAATTTAAGTTCTTCTTCAATAAAACAAAGAAAGTATTTAGAATGCAATAACTAGGATGCAGAACAAGTTTGATAAAGACTTAAAGTTTCTGAAGGAGAAACATCGGGCCGAACTATCATAACAAATCATAGGTTATCCATGAGCAACTTGTCATGCAGGAACACAATTGAACCACTCATCGATCTAACCAGAACGAACATACAAGATCGAGTCGAACAGGTTGCAGAGTCTCAACCAAGCCCTACCTCTAAGCCTGTTATACACCCTCAGATTCTCGACCTCCCCTCCAAATGCCAACAGAGGCACAAACACAACAAATTCGTACTAATGGTTCTATGCACCCCAAAACCTTGATTCAGAGGGCCCCTATAAGGGGGAGCCTCGAGGATATGATTAGTAACAACTTTTTAAGGCAGTACTAACTCCCCTGTCGAATGAGGTGATGAAAGCAAATCTTGCAAGCTTCCATCCCTTCACACCAGACGTCATGATGACCCCCTAAAAAGTAGAAGTGGTCGAGTGTAAAAAAATATATCAAGATGTCGAACCCAAACACCCACGTTAAGGCATACCTTAGTCAAGCTAATCTCTTCTTAGCTGACTTGGGAGTGCATTGTAAGCTCTTTCTGACTACCTTGACAGGGTCGACCTTCGAATGGTACTATTCTGTACCAAGAAACTTTATTAATTTGTTTAACACATTTTGTGCAAGGTTTTTAGCTTGCTTTGCCAACTGCAAGCCTATGGTCACAATGTCAACATCTCTACACAATGTTGTACAAGGTAATGTCAAGACATTGTGGCAATACGTAGCCCAATTTGCTAAAGCATTTGTTTATATATCTAACCTTAATCCAAATGTCGTTATGCATACATTCTTAGTAGGGCTCTTCCCGAGAAAATTCTTCTATACCCTTTGTGCGAACCCCCTACCACTATGGAAGAGTCCCACAATCGTGCAACACAGTATATCAACATTAAGGAAAATGAAAATGCAAGAAGGAAAATAATGAAAGTTTCACTTTTATCATTTTTGCAACCAAAATAGAATAAGATATTCTGTAATCAGTCAGCCTCGTTGACTTGATCATGTGTTCCTTCATGACATCCTATACCACAAAACCCTTCAAAAAGATATGCATGAGTAAGTCTGAATACTATACGCTTAGTCGGGATATCAACCTTTAGGAGATAATGTAATCTCAAATTAGTATGGCTTCCACCACCACCAACGACTCATCCATCTACTGATCCAACTAAGAGATGTAGTTATCACTAGGACTTGGGCCATACCAAAGAAGAATGATTTGTAATTATCACCAGAACCCGAGCTGGAATGAATAACCTCAGGAAAACCCTAATGATGTCAAAAGCACAAGCAATACTATAGCAGGCAAATTTGTCAAGGGGAGAGAATTCAAGCTTGACAAGGAAAAGGCATCTTCAAAGTATAAACTCTATGAGTTTTCTACCACATTGTTCCCTCCCATCCATCATATTTACAGACGAAGATTTTTCCATCAACGATCCTATACAAGAGGACCTAGTAGTTGTCACTGCTACTTTGAAGGTCCTCATTAACTAGGGAAGTTCGGCAGATGTCCTATACTAGTCAACTTTTCAAAAGCTTGACATCCCCTCCAATTTCATCCAGTCATAATTGGATCCCTTGCTGGGATTCGCAAGGGAGAGAGTGCACACTACAGGATATGTTGATTTGCTGACAACATTCTACACGAGTAAAACGCATCGGACCCTTACTATTTGGAAAAAATTTAGTAGGGATTGATACTTCCTAGAATACTCTGATTGGTCAGAGAACTCTCAACCAATTAAAAGCCATTTTTCTACGTTAGACATGATAATGAAATTTTTAGGTGAAAATGGAATGATTATCATAGTCAAGACAAATTCATTAATGACAAGAGAATGTTATGCCAAAAGCTTGAAAGTCGTCCCCTATTTAGTAAAAGCTCCTACTACTACAATAACAATTGATGAGATCTTAGATATTCCAAAAGAACATGACACAGATCGTCCATAAAAAATAACAATAATCAAACATGTTACAATATTAAAGAGATGTCTCAAGTTCTCATTACCAATAATAGGGTCGACCTTGACCCACAAGCTAAATTTGAAGAAAATTGGATTCTTGACCAACTCAATGTATAAAGGTAGGCAAAATGATTAGCCACTTGCTAAGAAGCAAAATAGAGTGAATATTGGTAAGGAAGTCTGATCTTTTGCGAGGAGTTCAACGAACATGCCCTACTTCGATCCAGAGTTCATGTCATAAAATCACCATACTTCCTCACGCTAAACCCATAACCCAGAGAAGAAGGGAACTCGAGAAGGAGAGACATTTAGCCATGGAACATGAAGTTGATCAGTTACTTGAAGTCAACTTTATTAGAAAAATCGTATACACCAAGTGATTAGCAAATGTGATTATGGTAGAAAAAATTAAATGATAAGTGGAAGATATGTTCCGATTCTACAAACTTAAACAAAGCGTGTCTGAAGGACACTTACCATCTATCGTACATAAATCAACTCCTTAACACATACTTGAGATTTAATCAAATTAGAAATTATCCATCCGATGAAGACAAAAGCTTTCATGATCAAAGGAGCTAATTTTGTTATAAAGTCATATCGTTTTGGATAAAAAATGTTGATGCAACATATCAATGTCATGTTGATGCAACATATCAATGTCTCATGAAGAAAGTCTTTAAAGAGCTCATCAATGATAAAGAATATGTCGATGACATTATAGTTAAATCAGTAAAGATAAGTTTTCAACAAGGTTAAGAAGTATACAATGTATCTTAAAAAAATTGCTTTTCTGAAGTTGATGGAGAAATATTCCTCAACTTCATGATCACCGAGCATAGTTTCTTTGATGCATATCGAGATATAATAAAATAAAAATTCATTCACCCGAAGAAGATATATAAAACAACTTTCCTAACCAAATGAGCGAGCTAATTTTTGTTATAAAGTCATGTGTGTTTATGGTCAATTTCCTAAAACGTATGCACTTATTGTCATCATAACAACTATATGAGCGCGTCCAATACTATATGAGAAGCACTTCCAATTTTCCAGCTAGAGCAACGTACACTTCCGATATCACAACGTGTACCTAGTGTATGTGATCCATCATTAGAGAATGTTCAATTAATCATCAAAAATAACTACAAATTTTCAGGTGTTGTAATTTCTGTTGCAGTTCTAACATTTGAACTCTAGATAAAATTATATAAATTGGACGCATACTTTACAGTCCCACTTTATTGTATATAGAAAATAAAGATTTAAAAACAGAAAATAAACAAGCAACAAAACACAATTATGGAAATGTTCATTTACTTTCGCTTATTAGATTACCTAAATATGTTTTTGTTTCAACATGTTTGAATCATTAGAAATGTTTTCTTCGCTGAGGGGGTCGAAGCTCTCAAACATGGTGGCATCTTCCTCACTGAAGAATTTTATGCCTTCTTGTCTTTTCATCTTTACTTGTGACAACTTGAACGCATTTTCTCCTGTATGCGTTAATGACAATATCTCCGACATTATATCCTTCCAGCCTGTTTTCTATACTCAGGATCTCAGGCAAGTTCCACATGATGGGAACGAAACCTGTTACAATGCCACTCTTCTACTTCGGCCATTCTTCAGTTGGATGGCGATGCCTTCGTAGGAGGCATATATAGTGAGTGTGTTGCAGTTGCAGTATTTTAGTTTCTCACGCTCAACCTCCCTTACGCTATCAATGTGCTATCTATTCCATTTCGTGCAGCTAACAGCCATGCATGCATTTTCGGCATCTCATCAAACTCGTCTTACTTGAATGCTCTTCGAATTTTGTCTCCTATACTTCACAGTCAACACTTGATTTGGTTGCTTACATACATGTTGTTTCTGGAGGTAATCCGACATCTTGATTATCTAAGAAACAATGCATTATGGCTTGCTTGATTGACAGATTTCCAAGCAGTTGCCAATAACCCTACTGAGACAAAATGGCTCTTAACTTCCAGAATTTTGCCTCCATTATTGTTCTGCTTCACACCTTCTCCATTACGACATACAAGCCCAGCTAAATAGTTTCAATAGAGCAAGAAAATATTATAAGTATGGTTGAAATTATTAACAGAAGTTAATTAATACATTGTAAAATACGAAAGAATATCCTCAATAAGTACCAAAAACGAAAAAGGAGCGATCAAGCTGACCAAATGGTACATATCTTTCCCTTCTCTCATCAAGCAAATATAAACTCGTTAGTTGTATAAAATTGAATTTTTTTTTAATTGAGCAATTATATCAGGTACCCAAAACAATATTACAACAGAAGGAATTGGTGGAAGGAGACCAGAACCTCAAAATCAATAGGAAAGGCGTAAGAATAAATATTTGTTTCAAATTTCAAATGCCTTTGAATCAGAATATAAATTTGGTGTTGTACCAATGTAGAATCCTAAAATATACAAATTCCTGAGGAAAAACAAGGAATGGATGAAAAAAATTAAATTAATAAGGAGTGGCAGAAATAATTAGCACGACTTACAATTTATATTCTGGGCTAGAAGCCAATCACAATAGCCAGAAGCATCTTCAGTCCCCATTTAAGTAAGGAATTTTAATGGTCACTCTGGATGCATCGGATGGAAATGCAGGACCAGCCTTGAGTGAACTTCTTGCTGACTCCAACGCTCGGGAAGTTTGAAGAGCCATCTCGGCATGGAGTTGTAGACATGTCATAGCCATCTATACAACAACAAAATCCTTAAACGTGTCATAGCCATGTATAGTTAAATAAAAAAAATTATTCGAAACAGGAAAATAACAGGAGTTAAACCAAAAAATAGAAGAGGATAAGGGGGCTTTGCCAAGCTCTACAGCAGAATAAAAAAGACTAAGTGTTAAAATTCCTAGAGATAACAAATCTGGGTTAGTGATAGAACTCTTCACAGATGCTTATCAGTTAATATTTTAAAAGCAAATATATTGCTATGAACAATTAAAATAACCATGAAAATAGAAGTCCACAATGAGACCGATATTGATGTATCATGACATTAATTTAAGTAACTAACCACATCTCTGCAACCTTAGCATCATAAAATAAGTGTAGACCAATGCAAAAAAATCTAAACCTTTTCATATGACCAAAGTACAGGAAGATATAATTGAAAAGCCTGTAAGAAAAGGCAGAACGGATTTAAACCTCTTTGAACCTTCAAATTTTCTTTTGCTTACCGTATAGCATTCTTTATCTGTGTCTAACTCAGCTACATCAAGGGCCCATGTGCGAATCCATTCAAGGCCAGTAGAAATTTCAACATTTCCATCGAGCAAGGCAGATGAAATGTAAGTAGGATGAAGGGCAACCAATACACACGAAGCTGCAAAAAGAACGGCTCTTCTCACATACGCTTCCTGGTGATGGCATACCTCTCTGCATGGGTTAAAACGCAAAGTGACAAGTTTTACTGCTCTAGCAAACTAGAAAAACAAACAACACAGCAAGTGGTATAAACATATACAACCAATAGGATACCACATTATCAACTCCATCAGCACGTGCAAACACAGACACCCTTTTTTTGGAGAGGTGGGTTATTAAGGTTTTAGATTATGTCAATCCTCATATTGTTTGCAATCAAAAAACAACTAATATCTTAGCCAATTACCTGGATCTTAACATATTCAGGAGCGAAGGAGCCAGTACAGAAGCTTCGGGATGCAGGGCTACAGATTTCATACAAACCCCAAGCATGTAAATGAGTTTCCCCAAGACAATAAAATCCCTGCCAAGCAAGTCAACACCATGCCTTATCTTATCATATCCCTCCATGGCAGGAAGCATAAATGTAGCAGCATACAAGGGAAACTTATTATGAGAATACTCCATCTGGTTTTGTTGTGCAGGAGATCGTAGACTCCACCTGCGTGTTTTCCCTTTCTTTGCCTGATTATGTTTTGGGGGAAGGTCCCTCTCGTAGATATTTGACCAATTCAACAAAGAGCCAGTACCTGAGATCTCTTTCCAGGAACCAGCTCCAGGAGTCCCTGTGCTGCTAGGTAGGAACCAGGGACGCGTATCAGAAACAACTGAAATAAGGGAACTAGTCTGATGTTTGGGTTTCATAACTTTTGATTCAGTAAGCTCTTGAGCTGCTTCTGTCATAACATCCAGCATCATAATGCGCTGACTGATATCTACATTAGGTGAATACAAAAGCTTGTTTAGTGTCTCGAGGGATTCAAATGGGCAGGTGACTGCCAAGGCAACTAATGCTCTTTGTCTTTTGTCTTCAGTTGATTCTTCTGCACCTTCTAAAGCTATATCAGAGCAACGAACCTGAACAAGAGTTCTGGTCAGATCCCTTGCTGCATGTTTTAGTTCGTCTGGAGATGCTCGTATGAGCTTCTCAGCTACATCAATAGCCCTTTCCACCTGTAATAAAATTTATAAACATCAAATTTCAGCAAAAAAGTAGGATATCAAGAGAGAAGTATAAACTGATTTTGGCATAACCAAGTCTAAAGTCTAGACCAATTATATAATACTTGGTCAAAACAGTAATTATTGAAACATTAAGCATGGACATGTTTGATGATCAAATACAACAAAAAAGTGTTTTGAGAGCAAATTACAAACCCCTTCAGCATCATCAGATTTTCTAAGAGCTGCAACAACTTCAGTCAGCTGTGAAAATTTTCTTTTCAAATCTGAGTCATCATCTTCCAAATCATATGGCTGTAAAGACGAATCACTTGAGGAATATGAATTCTCACTTGCACTGTCATCAACATCCTCCTCATTATCGTCTGATTCAAGATTCAGTGATACTGGATCAATAATCTCATCTGGATCAAGCACATTAAAGTCCAACAACTTCTTTTTACCCTTTACATGAATACTTTTTCCTTTATTGGAAGGGGAATCAGTGTCCCTCTCTGGACCTGACACTGAAGATATTTTAGTCCCCTCAATAACTTTTTCACCACAATTTGAGGCAGCCATATTCCCTTTCTTGGGGATAGTGAATCCAAATTCCCAATCAATTGTCTCCCCACTGCAGCTATCATCAAGGTACAAGGGGTTCTTTGGATCAATAATTTTAGACAATACCAAAGCAACACAGCTAGCCATTTTTCGAACTAAATGATTAGGACTCTCCAACCTACCTGAAATAATTACACAAAAGAAATTAAAAAAAACAACTCGTTCTGCAAATAGGAATACCTATTTTAATCAGATTTACAGGACTGCGGAGTTAGTGTATATGGACAGGGCATGCAGTAGCTTCTAAGCTGAGTTTATTTTCATTGACAGCTGTCAGTTAGTTATACTGAGTTGTTGCCTATCAGAATTTGGATTTTGTTGCGCATAAAGTTACCATTGAGATTTATTATAAAATGATTCGGTTTTTAAACCCTCTGTCTTTTTTCTTTGCTCTTTAACTGTCTCTTTCTACTTTTCAATATTTTCTTGCACTTTCTATTCATAAGTTGATTGTCGACATCACTCTGAGTAGGAGTGGGATGGAGAAGGATCAACAGGATTTCATCAAAGCAGTCAAAGTCTTATTACAAACTATTCTATCTTGTTTTGCAGTATTAAATTTTCTTGATTAAACTCCAGAATATGTCTTGATAGAAAGTACGAAAACTTTTAAGTGATATGTTAAACTATTTGTATAACTGAAAAGAAAGGTTGAATCAAATAGGAAAACAATCCTGGCAAGTAATTGAATACATTTGTTAAATTCTTATTGGAATTTATTCATGGTTACTAGATAACTAGAACCACTTGAATACTGGAGAAAGGTCCTTAATGCAGCTTACTTTCTTACACAGCAAAAAGTTGCTAATCTAGCATGGAAATGAAGATTTGGGAAAGCTATTATATAAGCCCTACAACTATTACAGATTATACACTTCAAATAACAACTTAATTATGATAAGATTGGCACATTATACTTGACACAAGGCAGGATCATAGAATAAAACAGCAAGTTCAAGTGGAATCATTCCCTATATCCAGAAGGCCCCATATTACACATAAATTGTTCCAGATGTAACACATCCTTCCAGTGGGTAGGGCCTGCTATTAAAAGTATTCTGAAGGATTAGGGTAGGCAATATGCAATAGTTCCAATCCCACATAATCCCTCTTTCCATCTCTATATCAAGACATCCAACAATTAAGTAAATGATTCTTACAGCTAACCCCTTGAAGAATCAAATGCATGGCATTCTTCATTCCATCCAATTCCTCCTTAGACATTGTCTCCAGAGAAAGGCCTAGTGCAGCAGATATGTCTGAGATAGATATAGGAAAAATAAATAAATATGCTATCAGATCTAGTAATACTCAGATGAGGAAGGTACATGAGATTGTTATAATTACAATGCAGCAATATATCAAATAGAGTGTGAACCTTCACACAACAGGAAGGTCGCTGTCTTGCAACTCGTGAAGATGAGCTGTAGTGGTGGAGATAGCCTTTCCACTTACAAGGGTAAAAGCAATAAACTTGCCCTTCCCCAAACCCCACAATGAAGGCAACTTCATGCACTAAACCACCCTTTCTAAACTCAAATCTAGAAGCTATTTATTCATCTACTCCACATGCTTTTCACTTTCAATACACTGGTGCAATTAAAAAGGATACAAGCTTGTTGCTCAATAGGTGCTGTTTGCACAAATTCTTTCTTAGACCATACTTCCACCAGACGTTGGACAGTATTCAAAAGCCCAGGGCGATTATGTTCTGATAATGACGTACCAGGTGGGCATTCAAGAACAGCAAATTGAAGGATCCATTTCAGGCAACTAAAAGGGAATACTTTCCACAGCAGGAATTTGTCAACAAACATAGACCTGAGGTGGAGACATAGGAACATAGCAAAACAAAGGGGCATAAGCATGTAAAAAGTATCAGTCATACTGAAATTTCATTACAGTTTATTAAACAAAACAAAAAAAAAACAAAAAGGAAAAAGTGCTTATGATGGTGACAATATCCCTACAACCATGCTGTGTCCCCATAGTAGTCAATGGTGCGAAATGCCCGCATGGTGGAGGTTTAGCCCCAATGTGGCAAAAAATCATTCAGTACTAGTTTCGCTTAGCAGCCAGCCATGATTGAAATTAAAACATGGCTGTAGCCGTCATGACTCTTTCCAGTGCAAAACCTCTTATCTGGACCTAAAGTGGTGTCTTGGTGTTGCTGTTCTAGCGGGACAATCTTGAGATTCTGCCCCGTGCATCAGTCTCTTTCTTGTACACTGAAATGGCATTTAGTTTTCAAATTTTGACTTTTGACCACTAATTACAAATGTCTTTATAGTCTTTTTAATTTTATTTTTCAGCACACAAATATATGATGTGTATCTTAAAACTTCATAATTGTGGACATCCAGTAACCAACGGAGCTTTTTCAGAGTCAGATACTCCGTGCTGCTATTTGGAATTGACTAGTTGTAGGTCATCTCTGAAAAAAGTGAAACAAAATGATACTTTCAATCACCTGACAGAAGCCTGAAGCTTAAAAATTCGATGGAATAGCAACCACAGCAGCCAATACGCTTGAACATCATTTGCATCTTGAGTAGCTAACTTCTGCAAAATCAGCTCAGACATTCTTTCCATGGTATAAGGATCACTGATGGATTCCATTATTCTTGACCAAAATATCATATCAGGTTTCGACTCAAGCAACTCCTTAGTAACTGAATCATTATTTGATGATAAGCAGCTGTTGACAGGCCTTAGAACTTCAGGTATTAATTCGCTAGATAGAAGATCTACAAGAAAGAGACTGAATTAGGATACAATTTTGATCACAATAAACAGCTAGTCCAGACAAAAATTAAAATATAATTCACAACACCATCAGCATAGGATTAGAGGTATAAATAACCGCAGGTCACAATCTTCATTTATCCCTTTCAGCAATTTAAAAATCAGTTTTCTAGTGCTTTCCATTAAATATAGGATAATAGTTAGAAGACACTCAATTTCAACATGTTGTTTCCAGTTTCTCAAACCGTAGTTATTAGTCCCAATCAAAATGGGGAGTAGCCAAACATAAAAGCACATGGCAGGATGGCCGCCATAACAATGGTTAAATATACAAAATAATCAACTTATACCATACAAATATAAACACTCGAAAAATAAAATAAAAAATACCCAAAGTAAGAACATTCATAATTAATAATCAAACCTCATTTTATAAAGGAGTATGTGGGGAAGGGGAGAACAGACCTAAAGTGTGAAGAAACAACATAACACTCACAAACAGAGACCTGCAAGCTACAGTGCCCAATGTGAACAGATAACAAACGATAAAACAACGGTGATGTGTGAATATTGAATAGAGACCTAAACACTGCCATAGAGCAGAGGGTCAGTTGAAGAACATCAGGATCTGTGAAAACAACACTAGAGCAGGGGTTTAGTGGCCGGACACAAAACAGAGGTCACATTCCATCTTCATTGAAACAAGGCCAAACTTCCAATTTTTTGTCAGAAAAGAAGCCCCATATATTTATGATGTAACACAATGGTGAATCAAAAAAAGGGGCCAAAGAAAAGTTTATATCACTGCAAATAGATAGCACCCTCAATAGCTGCAATTTTCCAAGATAACAGCTGAACTGAAAGAAATCCGCAATAGAAACCTAAATGTGGCTTGAGGCTATGTACTGCTCCATTGCTCTAGTTCATAGTTCACAACTACGTCTAAAACCAGCAATTTTCATATAAGAAACAGTACATTTATATTCCAATAATCCATCAAAACAACGAGATATCTAACCACTGAGTCATCTATTTAAAACAAAACTATCCAAGCAGACTCTTGCAAAATAATTTTTTTATTTGCTATGAACAGTCTATAAATCAAGAATTGTTGAGATTACATTGATGCTGACAAGATTAAAACAGTTATTTTCAGTCCACGCATTTGCAATTTAGTAAGATATCTGCTCTTAAATAGAACACAAAAATCAATACATTCTACTTAAAGATACCAGCATCCAACATATTAAACCTTTAACATGGATTCACATCAGTGTCAAGTTATTTATCAAAGATTACAATTGGGATTTTGGAACTTTATTAGAGAATACGGAGTCATTTGCTTACTTGGGTTACGTTTAAGTCAGGACACGACTACTCACACGTTGGTTAAGACTTGGAATCTTGGCCAAGTGGCAGCACATTATGTCCAAGGAAACTAGATACAACCTCTGGGTTGTATCTTTACTATGTAGGTGAGGAATAAAAAATGCCAAACATTTAATAGGCTACATGCTTGCAGTAGTCCATAACCGCATGTCAAAGCACTTACAATGCATTTCAAACTTTTACAAACTTGGTGTTGATGTCAATTTCACATTGATAATTGATTCACTAGCTTCTTTTAGTTGTGTCAAAAAGCTCACGGACAAATATTGCAAATAAGAAACTAAATAGCATGTCTTCTGCAAACTATAACCCGTGTGACACTTGCTATCTTCTGAAAGCTATAACCTTTATAACAAGTGAAAACATGGATTTTTTTTCTCCACAAAATGGTACAGCAATTGCAACATATTGTGGCACTAAAAAAAATATGACCTATTTCACAAAGGATGATAACTAATTCAAAATAAATTAATGATAATAATATATGTAGTTCAAAGAAAATGTAGAAGTGTCAAAATTTCTAATTACCAGTAGAGCCACGGCGACAAATGCGAGAAAACATTTCCCCTACGAAAAACATTGTACCATTTTGGTCCATTTTATCCATCCCTACATTGTCTAGCAAGACCATTTCTCTTTCTTCTGCCAAGGAGAGTAGTTGGACAACAACCTGCTTGAAGAACACACTGAATACTCTTGGTGAAAAAAATATATGAAGTGCTTACAAGTTACTCAGAAACCGTGATGGTATTCAACCAATGCAACCACAAACTATCTAAACCAAGAAAAGAGAAGGAGCATACTGTGATGACAAGGAAGACGATGAGTTCATTCTTGCTTTGTCGGGAATAGATGCAACAATCTGTGCCACCCTTGATACATCCATTTTGGTTTGTACATCTGTAACGCTTCTCAATTTAGAAGAACCACCAAACTCTCTAGCTAACTGGAGCACCCCTTTATTTTCAAGCAAGCACAGTACAAGCAATCTGTTATAAATGTTGGAATCAGAATAAGTTCTTCCCACCGTCCTTAAATCAAATCATCTTATCACTTCACACCAAATTAAGCACAAGCATGGGGATAACTTTCAAAAAGAGAAACTTCATTCAAGACATCGCACAATGCGAACATCCATACCTTTCAGAATTAGAGAGGACAGCATTAACATCAAGACCATCAACCGCATTCAGCTGGAGAAAAGGAACCAAAATCTGCACCACCTCAGTAATCAATCCACGGACAAAGAAAACATCATAAACATATTTCTGCGCCGAAAAGGGAAAACAACCCAGCCAGTTCGAGGCAACATCTGCAGGAAGTTCCATATGGCATGAAAAAAAAAAACAGGAACAGCAAAACGCAATATTATTTTTGAGCAACTGAAAATTAGGAACGGAAAATAAAAATTAATAAAAATTAAAAACCTTACCAAGTAATAGAAACCTAGCAAGTGTAGGAAAAGCAGTTCCTCGATAAAACGCACACCACCAACCACTTCGTTTTTCTGCAGTAGGAACTTCGGCACTGAAAACCTGAACACAAAAGAAACACGAATTAACGAATATGTCGTCATTTTTATTATCAGAAAAAAAAAATAGCACAGACCTGATCTCGGTAAGTCTCGTCGATGCTATCTGTCACGATGAAAACATGCATTAAAAATCAAAATCCACTTTGAAACAAGTGAAATAGTGCAGCCTCCTTCACAGTATGAAGATAGTGCAGAATTTGATTCAAGTTAGGGTACAAAGCAACGAACCTGAGAGAAGAGAAGGGTCTAAGGGGAAGAGAATAGTAGCTATGGATTGAAGGGCGCAAATGACTTGATCCACGTGCTTCGCGTTCTGTATAGACCGAATCACTTCAGCCACTTTACTAACCACCTCATGTTCCAATTCTCTCTTCGCTGAACCCTCCTCCATCGGCGATTTTTCGAAACGGAGTTTCTCTGGCTGCTTTGCTTTCACCGCGAATTTGCACTCGGCTTCTGCAGTTGGATATGAGTCTACTTCGTTTCGAAACCTTGGGGATTATTTAAACGGCTTAGTTTAATTCTAAAAAGTAGTATCAGAATTATAGATAAAATAATATAATTAGACTAATTAAATATATAACAATTTTTTGAAAAAAGTATATACAAGTAAAACACTAAATTATATTTTCTCTTTACATACGTCCTAAAATCAATTTTGCATTTCACATATATACAGTACCTTAAAAGTTTTTAATAACTTATGCATACTTTAATTTAATATCATATATATATATATATAATATGTAAACTTTATTAACATTATCAACTTAGTAGAGCATTTGCTTACTGAGTCTATTTACTTTTAAAAAGGTTGATACTTTTATCTCCCTCCTTTAATACATTTATATAGGAAGGACGTTAGACATATCAAAACATATTCTAGATTATTTGAAAACACAATCCAAAGCCTAAACATGCATAGTTAAGAATCAAAACATAATATTTAATCATGCAATCTTATTTCATAACTTACAATGAACTTTTCCTCTAAAATAAAGATGAAAATAGTGGATAAAAGTCATCAACCAACAATTTATAAACAATACAATTTCAATTATATTTTCTATCATTCTCAAGATCATCTAATATCTTAAAACATTCAAAAATAGAATATGATTTGTGTGTTGAAAAATATAATTCAGCATATCTAAGAAGTATATACAATTGATAACACTCATTCACATAGTCCTCACCTATAATAATTTATATAAAATATTTTTTAATATAACATGTTTGCGTGAAAGCAATTTCTCCGTCTAGCAATCAACATCCTCCTCAAAATGTACTTTTTCTCTTACTAATGACAAACCAAAGATTAAACACAAGTCTAAATAGGTAAATAGTACTATGTTGCTTTTTGTCATAAAATTCTCCTTCTTTAGGGAGTGTTTGGTTAAACTAATTTGGATAGATTTACTATACAAAATTATGGATTTTGGTGGATAAAGAGCGTTTGGTTGACCTAATTTAAGAAGATGGATTAGAGGATATTTGCAGGATGGGATCTTCGATCAGTAAAAAGATTTGAATGGATGAAATTGGAAGTTAGGAAATAGCCCTTATAAATGAGGTGAAAATTATTATGAAATACTCTTATAAGTGGATGATGACCTTGAAAATTACAAAACACTCCTTTAACTGGGTTTAGGTTTGCCATGTGCAGTGTAGCATGCTGATAGGTGCAGCTTTGTTATTTCAAATATTTTTTATTCATCTTAAAAGGAGTTTTATTTTCTTTTAAATATAAAATTATTAAAATATCTAGTTAAGTTGATTCAATTTCTATATATTTTATATTAAAATCAATTTAATCCACTTCGTTTCATTTTTTTACTTACTTATTTCACAAGGGTTAATTAGTAATTTGATAAAAATATCAATTAAAAAATAAAAACAAATCTATATCATCTATCAAATTATTCTCAAACTTTCATAACCATTTCCTTCAAATCCCTTTAAATCTTATCATCCATCTATTAATCCAAACAACCTTTTTATCCACACACAATTCACTCAAATCCCTTTAAATCTATCCCCTTAAATCTACTCTCCCAACCAAACAAAGCCTTAGTCTCATCTACTACATAATTTCCACAACAATGGGAGGAATATCTTCTTGTATTCACTCAAACTCATTAAATACCTAAAAGATGTGGAAATAATTCGCTTCCGAGTTCATGGTGTTAAGTTTTTCAATGCATTATACCTAAACCACATATGCAATACAATAAAGCCCAAAATATATGTGTAAACGACAACACAATGACTATTCTTATCATACTTCAAAAATTATGGATCTTGTCAAATTCACTTCTTATGTTTCATCTGTCTAAGATGTTACTAGAATAACATATGTTTCAATTGTAAAAAATGTCAATAAAATAACATCGTTTACATATGTTTCCACTTATTAACATACGTCGTTCTTCCTAATATTTTTCTATTACAACTTTTTCATTTAACAAGTAATACACGGCTATGTTTTATGTTTCATGCATAATATAACAATACTTACTCATCTTGGTGCATAACAATTCTTAGCTAAACTATGCATAAATCTTGTCTTATTTTGTGTTAAAATTTGTAATTGATCCCTTCATATGGTTTTTATTTGCAAATAATACACCTACTATTAGTTTGTGTTAAGCTATTACTGTGTGTGTAAATAATATCAAATATTTCCCTTTCTAATATACCTCATATAGATTATGTAAGAAAAGCAAATGATCGTGTAAATCCAATTATCAATAAATATAAACTTCCTAAAGTAATAACCCTCTACTTTTGAATTTTAATTGAATTTGCAAATTTTTAATTTTTGTATGAAATCTTCAACCCCAATTAAATCTACCTAAATGACAAACCCTTAACATGGACCAAGATATCAATATGTGAGTTTAGGCCTAGCTCATCCTCACAAATTGGCTTGTAAGGTGAATATTATGTAAATTGATCTTATCTTTAGTCAATGTGGGATCTCCAACATACTTCTTTCATGTCGAGCCATGGACCTCACGAGCTTTGAACTAGATATTTGTGAGTGGTCAAAAATAGCCTGATGATGGGTGACATGATAGATCCAACAAATCTCATTAGGGTAGACTTTGATACCAGATTAAGATGTATTGTAACTCATCCTCACAAAAACTAGCTTGTAAGGTGAGGATTGCTCCAACTTATATATTGTAAATTGACTTTATCTCTAATCGATGTGAGATTTCTAACACAAGAAAAAGTAATCACAATGTTTTACAAAAATTTTGCAATGTAAAGCCAAAATAAAAACTAAAAACCTAAAATTGGAACTTCAATGACCATTTCATATATTGATTGGTGCATCAAACGAAATTGCTTCTAGGAAGAAGAATAACACGTTCAAAATTTAAAATTCTGAGTCCCTGGATTTGAGAACTCAATTTGTAACGTTTTACAGTGAGGTCTTAGAGTTATTAAAACAAGCTCAAATAATTATTTGGGGTGAAGCACTAATGACACCTAAAATTTGTTTTGAAACATTAGAAAAAAAAATAGTGACATAATGAGAAGAAAAAAAAACAAATCTAGGTTAATTATTTTTGTAGAAAAAGACTTTGGAAGAACTATATCATACAAATTCTCCTAATTATTCTAAGAGGAACCATATCAGATATTGTTCATGCAACAATTAATGTTTTCTATCTTTTCAAATATTAACTCAAACTAAAAACATGTGTTTATTACAAAAAGGATTTCAGACCAACAACATTAAATTAAGGTGTTTTTTAATGGGATAGTCAAAATTGGAAATGGTAAATCATCTTAACCAAATGATGGTTTAGTACAAATTCATATTCCTTAAGAATTTTTTATTTCAAAATTTAGTGATTTTATTGAAGTTATTGTCAGAAGCATTGCATTCTAATGCAAAATTATTCAAATGAAAACTTTTTGGATTGTTGAGTAATTTTGTCCAGTAGAATTGAAATTGTAGAGGAGGTAAATGATTATGTATTGTCCTTAATTATAAGAATGATATTGACATTAAAAATATATTATGATAAATATATAATTATTATAATATATGATACAAATTCAATAGATTGTTGTAAGAGAACAAAAATAATATCTCATCACTTGATTTAATTACCCCAAAATTTGTAAATTCATTAAATACAATGGGTTTGACAAACCATAAAATTAATCCCAAAATTAGGACACCAATCATGGTATCGAGAAACTTGAAGGTTTGTGCAATTGAAGTAGATTAACAGTTACCAAACTAGCAAATCATATCATTTTATAACTAGAAAGAAAAGTGGCAATGAAGTATATATACCAACAATGTTCATGTCATCATTATAGTCACCATGACCTTTTAAGCTTATCAGACAATTTCCAATCATTTTATCATATGTCATAGCAATAAACATATCTCAAAGCCAATCTTTAACTTGGGTAAGATTTTACTTACTATCCACAAATTTTAGTCATGGTCAATTATATATTGCAATTTATACAGTTCAAAATAAAGTTGAATTGAAGATATTAATTCATGACAACTCAAAAAAGACTTTGAATTATGCAACCAATATAATTTTCAAATAAGTATTCTAGAATCTATAACAAGTAAGTATGGAAAGCAATGTAATTGATTATTTATATTTAACTTAACCAATTTATATTTATAGTCCAGTAAATGATTTGTTTAATTTTTTATTGAGCTAATCTAATTACTATGTTTAAATGCATATTAAAATTATTTTTTAATACTCACTCTTTTAGACTTATGAGGTTAACAATTATTTTGTTTTTATTTATGTCAAATAGGTGATAACACATTTCTTTACTTTAATTATTGTACATCATTACATTCACCTCCTTAGATCATCCATATGTTTAATTATAATTTATTCATCTTTTTGCTTCAATTTCATGGAAGATAATTTAATAGAGGATTCATTTTACTCGTACCACAACACAAAAGGATCTCAAAGAAGTAATTGAACAACATCTTCCATAATCAGTAAAGTAAATTTTCTCCCTAAATTTTGTAACCCACAGACAGTGCAAATATTGAATACAAACAATTGCAAAACATTATATTATAAACATCTACATTATTAATTCTAATAGATATATGTAAATGGTTCTATGACATAAACTATCATATGAAACACACAGTAATTAAACTTAGTATAATCTCTTATATAAAACCATAACAATTCAACCTAAGTAATATAAATCAATTATAAAAAAATTGAATATTGTATTTTATAAAACTTCAACAACACAATTTTAATATATTGAAACTGTAAACATACCTATTCAACTTTCAATCTAATAAAAAGGGGAAAGAAGATGAATAACAAAATGGATCAAATTTTCAACAAATAACAACTAAATCAAACCTAAAAACTGCTTAATAAAAAATCACCCAACTTTGACAAAACCTTCATCCTTAGATCTTCTGTCAAACTACAACTATCTTTATATGCACAAGACTTAGATTATAAATACAGCTTAGACTACATTACACATTAATTAGATACCGTTTAAAACCAGTCATTAATGCGTACTATACCACCCAACACAGATTCATTGAAATTGTAAACTTCGTACAGGCTTTCTAACCACATCCCACTGATTTCTTTTTACACCACCTTTTAATATCAACTTTATCCACCACATAATTTCATCCAACTATAACATATTTACTAACCACAACAATCCTAGAAGTTTAAAATACAACAATAAGTTTAAAATACAACAATATATATATAT
>Ga0099825_1001283_pt1 | contig 31577 bp, 13 predicted proteins | sample SiratroredBW_FD_76838 | JGI IMG/M metagenome (GOLD analysis project Ga0099825, IMG submission 76838) | Root nodule microbial communities of legume samples collected from California, USA - Siratro red BW | ecosystem: Host-associated > Plants > Roots > Nodule | place: USA: California | collected...
AGAACTCAGTGAATCCAAAGACCCACTCAAAAGAATACCAAACAGTCTTTCTAAAAATAAAACAGGTTAATCAAAAGTCGGTCCATAGTCAGTAGCAAATTTAATTCCAGAAAATTAATAGTCACAACTCCAGAAAATTAATAGCAAAGTCCAAAATTCGAAAATTTTCAAACCATGTACCAAAACATAAATTATTCAGAAACAGAAGTCCACCCCAAGCAACCAATCCAGAAACAGAACCAAAGGCAAAAAGTCCCTTTTCCCAATTTAAAAAAAAAAAACTAACATCAACCGCCACTATCCCTCACGAATCCAAATAGCCACAGTAAATAACAAAACCAAAATAATCATTCCAGAAACAAAGTAGCTCAAGCATCCGATTATAATCTTTTCTGCCCCTGCTTAGGGTATTAGGATTTATTGTTTGTTTTTAATTAATCTTACTGTTTTTATGTTGTACATCTTTTTTTAATAACAAAATAAAAGTAAGTTAGGAAAATAATAAAAAAGAACTTTTTTTAACATAAACTTTTAAAAATAAAATATTTAGATTTAAAATAATTTAAAAAAATAATTTAAAAATATATATAATATTTTCAAAAAAAATAATAAAAAAAACATTTAATTAACAGTTTTAATAAAAATTTTACAATAAACAAATATAAACTTTTTCTTTCATAAAAACAAGATTAAGTGAAATTTCGAAAAATAAAAAAATATGAAACTATCACCAATAAACTTTTAAAATTAGAACTACTTGATCCCTTTCCTTTGGAAATACGTAGGACCCAAGGTCAATCCTTGTCGGGTTCAAAAAAAATAGAAAAAATAAAGATTTGTCTCTGTTATTATTTTGTTTGTTTATTGTTCATTCTTAAACTGTATTTTTTGTAAATATATATTGATTTGCTGTAATTTTTTTTTTGGGAAAAATAACATTTTGTAGAACCACACTTATTTTTATTCATTTAATTAAAGGTATCGTCTTAGGACGGGCGTTGTGGGGTGCTGACACCTTCCCTACACGTAATCGACTCCCGAATCTTAAATTTGGTTTGTAGGCATTTTTTTTATTTTTGGTTTTTCTATAGTTTTCCCATAACAAAGCTATAGTGGCGACTCCATTATCAATATAAACATTTTTATTAAAAAAATTAACAAGTTTGTGATCGCCCCGTCGTGATCCCGTTGCGACAGACTCCAAAGGACCTTTTAATCTCCTTAGATCCTTATTTGTCTGATTTCCTTCATCAGATATAGGAACCTTTTTTTTTTTTTTGAAATCTCTATTTACAATGTTGCGTCATTGTCTAATTTTTAAAACTCAACAAGTTTTGACGAATTTACATTTGAACAACTTCTAGCTCCTTCTCCCTTAAGTTGTAATAAATGAGCTCTCACTCTAGTGTAAGATCCATTGAATGAAAAATCACATAAACTGCATTTGATCACATTATTCCCTCCACCAGAAGTTTTTCTCAGTTTTGAAACATATCTCCACAACGGTTTTGTTTCATCTTCTTCAAGTTGATTATTCATCTTAATTTCCTATAAAAAATAAATATACAAAATTTACTTACATACAAAAATTATACAAATTTATGTAATAAAAAAATTATAAATATAATAAATAAAATATGTGAAAAATTAAAAATAAATTAGTATATTATATATTATATATTATATATTTTTAAAATAAAATAAAAATATAGTAGTCAAATTGTAAAAAATATATAATATAATATATTTTTTAAATTAAAAGTTTAACTTATTTTGATAATATCAATTTATCATTTTGAAAAATAGATTAAGTTATAACATAATTGTACTATATATTTATAATTTTAAAATAAAATAAATAAATAATAGTCAAATTGCAAAAAATATATAATTACAATATAATTATATGATACAGTATATTTAAATATAAATTAAAAATATTAAATAAATAAAATGTATTATTCAAATTTTAAATATAAATAAAATATATTCATTTTAAAGCCATGATAAGATACATAAACTATAAACTTATATAAATCAAATTATAAATGTAAATAAAATATCATTATTAATATAAATTATTATTAATAGTACTTCTTTAACATATATAAATAAAATATTAAATTATAAGTAATATAAAAAATTAAATAATAAAATACATAAAAAGAATATCAAACGACTTTTAAAAAATAAAATAAAGTTACTTACTTTTTGCTCCGTGTTCTAGAAGAATCGCAAAGGTTCTTCTTCTACGTTTCACTCTCTCTAAAAAGGTACCACAAAGAACTGTTTTTTTGTGACAAAGAACTGTTTTTTTGTTTTTTATTTTGTCTGAAAAGAAGCATTTCTTGAAGTATAACTTATTTACTTTTTGCTCCATGTTCTAGAAGAATCACAAAGGTTCATCTTCTACCTTTCCCTTCCTATGTCATCCTTCTGTTTTTCTCTGTCTCCTTCTGCTTCAATGTTTTCCTTTATCTTTCTCCCTGAGTGGTTTTCTTCTGCTTTAATGTTTTCCTTTGTCGCCCTCCCTAACAATCATAGCAACACAATGTTTCTGATAACTAGCACAACAACACAGCATTTCCGATAATGAGCACAACCGCACAGCGTTTTCGAGTGAGATTTCTTTTTATTTTCCTCTTGATTTGATTAGTTTATCCCATATATTTATAAGTATTTTAAAGATATATTTAAGAAATAAAAAATATTTGATACGATTTTGTTTGATTAAAATATATTTTGTGTGATTCTGTTTTGATTTGATTTGCATGAACATTCTATTTTTTTTTTTTTTTGTGATTCTATTTTGATTTGATTTGGATGACCATTCTATTTTGATTTTAAATTTTACGATTTTTGTGGAAGATGATGTTGGCAGAAGAAACGTGTCCAGAAACGTGTATAATAAAGTTAACTGTGTTTGAGAAACGTGTCTAATAATGTTGACCGTGTCCGACGGAGGAGGGGGGTCCGACGCGGTGTCGTTCCCGTCTCCGTCGCGTGTCCATGTCGGGAAAGTGTCGGACGCCGAGAAATGGGTTATTCTTCTCGTGTCCGAGCTTCATAGGAGTAAGGTCTTGGCTTAAGAGCTTGACAATGTGATGCATTGTTATTTTAGGACTGAGATTATGACTATTAAGAGCAACTTGTCTTAATCACTCCATGAAGGCGCGTAACTTTGTTTATTCTTTCCTTATATTTACTAGGGTAATCAAAGTTAGGTGGTGTGGCCTACCTGTGACGATTGTGTTCCAAACTTGGTGACTAGGGTATCAAAGTAGTCAATAAAGTGTGGGGCTAGACGGGTAAACCAGTTCAGAAAGACTCCTTCCTGAAGTGTACAAACTAACTTGTGTAACATAGGCATCAACGTGTTCATCTGGGTTAGTTGTGCCATCATACTTGTCCAACATGGGACTCTTTCAGTTACTAGGGAGTGAGGCCTCCATTATCCCTTTAATGTTAGTGAGGTGAAGTGTCGACGGTGTGGGTGGAAACAAGAGGTTTTGAAGTATACCTTATGGGAGCTGTTAGCATCTTGTGTCTTCGGGATTGTCTGTAAGTTGGACAAGGTGGGGTCCTGGTGTTCTTGTTTAATGCACATAGTGGTTATTTTGTTGTCCTATAGTCTCTACCTCATTCAAAATTCGTCACATGCAAAACGTCCATCTCCTTAGTGTTCTTCCTTTTGAGCGTCTCCAACTCCTTTCTGAGTTCCACCATCAACTCCATTTGGTTGAGTGTGCTTGTCATTGCTTGTCATGTTGTGTGTGGTTACAATGTGAATCTTTTGTAAGGTCTTCTCTAGTCTATGGTGGGCGTCAAAATATTCTTATACGACTGAATTAACCTACATAAATATTGTCACTCTTCGATGTCTTTGGTCATCCATTTTTTGTCTCGAAGGGATACTTGCAATTACACTCTGATATTTAATTCAACAAAGGGAATACTTGTTCTTTGATTCACAAAAAGCCATTATGTTTTACTTTCTTAAAACATGTATCTATTTATACTACTTGAGTTGGACTCTTAGTTGTAGAAATGATTAACTTGAGTTTAAGTGAATCTAATGTCTCTAATCATAATTTTGAGATAGTTTAACATCTGATTAGCATTAATGAAATTAGTAGATAGTAATTATAAGCTTTGAATGATTAATTGCATGTATTTAGGAGGCTAACCTAACCATATTTTATATATGAATCAACATGTCTGACATGTTAACTTCTCGGATGACTTATAAACATGTCAAGTGGTACATTTTTGTGCTTTACATGAGAAGACATTTTTTAGTAACAAATACTGTACTATTAATAATTAGTGACCATTGACTACAATAGTAATAGATAATTCAAGAATAATTTTAAAAAAATTAAAAAAACAAAATAAGTAAAAGTAAATTATAGTAATCAAATATATATTTAAATTTTTTTCTTAATATTGATTATTTAGTCTATTAACAATATGTTCAAACATGCTTTTCCATAAATATTTCTAAGAAAAAAAATAAAACAAATTAAATGAACTTCAATATAAAAAAAAATTAACTTATAAATTTTCAAATCCAATTTTTTTAACTTGGATTTAGCCTATGAAATATAATTTTTTTCATTTTTTCAAACCTTTTTCTATAGAAATGTTTGAAAAAAAAGAAAAAAACTTATACACACAATATACATCTCCTATACCTCATTATCCTTATTCGACAAAATGCTATTATAATACACGTACTCATACAGTGCTACGGCCAATAACATGAATCAGAGTATAATCGAACATCCCTGTAGAACTGAAGACATAAGGCATAACCTAAGGTATCTATGTAATCCGTCATTTTCCTTTTGCCACAAAAATTCTTTTTTTGAAAGAGTACATTCTCTCTTAGATTCTTCTATTTTCTTACTAAACTCCAGCACATAATAAGAAAAAAAAAATTGGGTTTGTACATAAAAAGTTTCACATGGTTTTTGATACAAGGTTTCAAAAGGTGATTGGATGATGATGAACATTTGGCATGGAGTGTCACCTATTCTGTCCCCATTGAGCAGGATGGACCCTTTCCGCATGTACTGTTATGTGCAAATATATGTACAAATTATTTTCTCTACTTGTCTTTATACAAAATATAAAGAAGATTAATCATATTGTAATGAAGAGGCTCATGACCCAGGATCATCATCCTCTACAGTGTTATAACATAAAAAAATAAAAAATGTTATTTTCATATAGTTATAATATAAAAATATACATTTATAAAGTTATGTGAATAAGGATGTTATAAGTTTAAATGAAAAAGTTTAAATATTTTATTAAAAGTTACATAGTATAAAATGAATTTATTTTCTATTTATCTAGAATATTTCATTTTTTAATTTTTTTTAGTTGTTCCTTATTTTTTTTCAAATATTATGTGAGTAATATATTTTGATTTCTAATAATCTCCCTAAACTTTTTATATTGTATATTTTTTATTAAACAGAAGCATTTCTAACTTAGATACAACTCAAAATTTTAAATCAATAAATTTATGAGTCTTATTTTTTATATTTTATTAACTTTCTTATTTTTATTTTTATTTTTATTCCATGTGAGATTCACACATTATTCCTACATAACTTACATATATTATTCAAAGATGCAAATTTGTTATACAAGTATATGCAATATATTGTAAAAGCTTTAGTTTTATGAGATTTCTTAGTTTAAATTAAGTCATTTGATATTGATTTGTGTGATGTTTGGTTTTGATAATTTAAATGGTGTCATTAATCATTTGATTAATTTGAATATAATTAATTAAAACATATATAATTTAAATGGTGTATGAATGTGAACTTATTTATCATTATTTATTTCAAAAATATTTTTAATAATGTAGAATAATTTTTTATGTAGTCGTCTCATTTATTTATTATAAAAATAAAAAATATTATTTTTATAAAAAATTTATTTACTTATTAAATAAATGACTAGCTTTTCAAATTGTTTATATGAGATACTTAACTTGTAATAACACAACTAGTATATATATATATATATATATATATATATATATATATATATATATATATATATATAATAAAATGTTTTTAAATAATAATAAGTGTGATAAATTATACTGTTTCACTGTTGTTGAGAATTCTGATCTCAAAAAAAATTCAGATAATTTTAATATAAAAGAGGATTTTCATCTTTTCATTTGTTTTAATAAACTCATCCAATCCCTAAATTTATACTTATACCAGTATTATGGGTTAGAAAATTTGCTTTGTTGGAAGAGACCAGGGAAATTTACTCGACTAGTTTTTATGTTTCAAAAAAATTAGATTTCTACCATAACTTTTAAAAATAAATAATTGCTTACATGTAATGTTTTGCTTCTGCAATATTTAAATGAAAAAAATATAATAAGAAAATGCATTATTTAAATGAAATTAAATGTCTATTTTTTATGTAATAAATGTTTATAATTCTTATACATAAGAACCACTTAATTTTAATGTAGGTTAGATACCATAAATGAAATCATGGATGCATACAAAAATTGTGTATATTTTTTCCATTCATAATTGCATTCATAAAATGTGAAACTAAGCATTGTGATATGGCTCTACATAGTGATGGTAATTTTTTTTGTTTTTTTGGCCAAAAGTGAACATTTTAGACAAGGTAGTCCCGTGAGCAAGAACAATGGTTGAGCCATGGTGTGACATTACACATCATTGTTAACCAATTACACTTACACATTCATTCAATCATAGGTTGTTCATTTTTTTTTTTGCTTTATGACGTAGAATTATTTATTCCGCATCAGAAACTCTGAATTTAGTTGTCTATCTTTTTATGTTTTAAAGAGTTAATGTATCTTCCCACTTCCAAAATATTTGAATTAATAATATATTTTACTTATTATAGAAAATAATATTTATATTTAATAATTTATTATTTAACAACCTCGTCCTTTGAGAAATAGATTTATAATCAAATTTGGTACTAGATTTATAAACAAATTTGGTACTCTAATGTTTATCATATCAATAATACAACAAGTACAATAAATATATTTTTCTATTATTTAATTTCATCCAAAAAAGGCTTAAGAGTTTATAAATATATTATTATTATTATTATATTATTATTATTATAAAACTTTTACTTATTCAATCTTTAAATATCTCATGTAAGTAAATCCTTATTAAGAATTCAATATTTTAGCCTAATATTATCATGTGAAAAAAAAATTTCTTTTCACTCAAAAAGGTTCTAAATATAATATTTAAAATTTGAATAATCACTCCGCTAACATTTTGGTAACTCTCTCTTTTTTTTATATTTTCTAAATAAGTCATTTATTTCAAAATATGATTATATCATGCAATAGTTAAGGAGTAAAAGATTATTTATATCTGACCAGGATTTCAAATAGAGTAAGTTTTTATTTGTTCTAAAGATTCTTTGTTTTCTGCTTTTTTTTAGGTTTTTTTTTCATCAATCTTGGTAGAGACGATTAAGAAAGGTGTTTATCTCAACTTAATTAAGATTGTACTAAAATTTGGTTTTGTTTGGATAAATTATTCTAGATCCCTAGAGATTGGATTAATGTCCCTGTCTGGGTTGGAGAAACTATTTTGGGGATCATCATCTCAGGTAAGGGAAAGCTAGTTTTAAATTTTCTAATAGTAACTTAGGTTAAGAACTCTAACTATGAAATGACTTAGTTATGAGTTTCAATTTCTATTACAAAGATGATTTATGATGAAATTGGTTAATTATGTACATATTATAAAAATTGATATTAATAGCTTGATAGATAAGAAATGATTTTGAATATTGTGAATTGTTAGATATATATGATTGTGAATGATGAATTGATATGATGCGTGATGACTAAATTATATGTAACCATTTTTGTTGAAATGAAACCAGAGCACTGGAGATTGAAAGGAAATCAAGGTATCGTGGTTATATATACATCTATATGCTTTAGTATTGAATTGATATGATTGATGACTGAATTATATATTCATATGTAACCATTTTGGTTAAAATGAAACCATAGTACTGGGGATTGAAAACAAATCAAGGTATCGTGGTTATATATGCATATATATGCTTCAATATTGAATTGATATGATGTGTGATGACTGAATTATATGTTCATATGTAATCATTTTGGTTGAAATGAAACCAGAGTATTGGGGATTAAAAAAAATCATGGTACCATATGTATCTATATGCTTCATTATGATTGAATTGATATGATATGTGATGACTGAATTAAATGTTCATATGTAACAATTTTGGTTGAAATGAAACTAGAGTGCCAGGATTGAAAGAAAATTAAGGTACCTATGTATTTATATGCTTCAATATGATTGAATTGATATGATATGTGATGATTGAATTATATGTTCATATGTCACCATTTTGGTTGAAATGAAATCAGATTACTAATGATTGAAAGGAAATCAAGGTACCATGTTTACATATGTATTATATGTTTTAGTATGATTGAATTGATATGATATGTGATGACTGAATTATATGTTCATATATAACTATTTTGGTTGAAATGAAAGTAGAGTATCGGGGATTTAAAGAAAATCAAGGTATCATTGTTACATATGTATCTATATGCTTCAATAAGGTTGAATTGATATAAATATGATATGTGATATAATTGAATAATGGTACATATGCAATTCGTATGATTGAAATAAAATTAAAGTATTGAGAATTGAAAATAAATCAAGGTACCATGATTACATATGAATTTATTATGTCCATTCAATATGACTAAAATGAAGTCAGAATGGGTGAAATGAAGTATGAATGATTGAAATGAACTAAAAATGATTGTGATTGAAAATAGATCCATGTGTGGTCTGTATGAATGGTGTTCTTAGTATTAAAACTTTATATGTTGGACTTTAATGAAATTCTTATGAATGATTAATATGATTTATTCTTTTTGCAAGTATTAAATATATTATAAAATTTTATTTTTACTAGCTTATCTTTGTTTTTCTTGTTGTGTTATGACCTGTGATGATTCTAGTATGTATATAAGCACATACGAATGTATGTGTGAAAACTTGTAGGCTTTATTTTGGAATTTATTCTCCTTTATTGGATTCACTACATATTAGACAATATATATTTTTGGAGTGTTACATTTTAGATGTCTTTCAATTCAACTTAAAATAAAAAAAGTAAAATTAATTTTGATTTGATTTTAAATTTTATTTCTATTAATAATTTTTTGCGATAATTTTTTGAAAGTAAATTTAATTCAATTGATTATATTTTCTTTAGAATTTCGAGACCATTTTATACTTATAGTAAATAAATTTTAACAAACAGGTGTTAATTTGTTTTTAATCTTGTTTGTTTAAAGTTAGGAATTTTTTTACAGTAAATTTAATATTTTGTTTTATCAAATATTTGTGATTTTTTTTATTTTTTTAAATACATAGTTTAAAAATATATAAGCTACAAATTTTATGATATGAAACAAATTAGCTCACTTGTCTGTTTGGTTTAAATTATTAATTTTGATTGATTTAGATTTAAAAAAAAAATCAATGTTGCATTTTTTTTTTAAATAAAAAGATACTTCATAAGTATATGTAAGTACTACTCCCTTTTTTGTTTTTGTTTTCTCGTGAAAACTGCAAGTTCGGCCACTGAAGCCCATTTCAACTAATTGAGCCCTTTTCTCAAATCCAATTCGAGCAAGAAGTAATTTTTTGAAATCACGTGAGACAATATACAAAGAAGGAAGAATAAAAATAGTTGATTTGATAGGTATAAAAAAGTACAGCCTAAATTTAAAAACATATTTTTCTTAACTTTATTTTAACGAATAATAATTCAATGAGAATTTTTTTACCCCAGTTAAGTATATCACATTGAATTAATTAAAAGAAATGTGAGTAACATTAAACATTTTGTTTATGCTAATTTCTTTGTGAATTGAATATTGATAAGATATTAAAAGTCTAGGAAGTACATAGACATATAAACATTTAATAGAATAAAAAGTTTGAATTTTTTTTTTCTTCTCAAAAATTTCAATCAATCACAAATTAAATGGAAAAAAAATAGAATAAGTAAAGTTGAAAGAAAATAATAGTGATAAAAAAAAATGAAACGAGATTAGTATCACTTAATATATTTATGAGTTTTTCATAAATAAAATTGAGTGTTGTAAGTAAAATTGAGTCTGTCTATATTGTTTGATGTCAAAAATTAAAATTATTATATTAGTTGAATGATAGATGATATATATATTTGTGTATGTGTGTGTGATCAATTTAGATTATATGAGAAATCTTTTAATCATTAATTTATCTTTTCTTGTTTATGTTATGTATTTATTTTCTATTTGTGATGAGTGTGTTATACATAAAAATAGATCATATTGTAGACGAGTTAGTTAGGATATTCTTGATTAAGCTTTATACAAATTCTTTTTAGATATTTGAAAAACTTTTTATTATGTTTATACATAAATCAATTTTATTTTTAAATCCTTATAAAAAGGATATATTTAATAGATTATAATGTATGTATATATTAATGCATGTTTAAATCATTTATTGGAACATAGTAGTGTTAATTTGGGATGTTATACTTATAATTGTTAATTGGCTGCTTTATTTATCAAAATATTTTTCATTATCTTTATATGTAGACAATTTAATTTTTTTTATAACTTTTAAATAAAATTATTTAAAAATTATTTTTCAAACTATAATCTTAAATAAAAATTTATTTTAAAATATAATCCAACTAAACTATTCTATAAAATATCAGTATAAATTTCTTAAAAGCGAAAATTTAAATAAGTTATACTACATAACATAAATTTAAATAAAATTAATCTATTTAAGAAATTAATTTTTTTCAGTTTAAAGAAGAAAATGAAATTTATGAAATCAAGTTTAGAACAATTATTTAATTATTAATGCTTTTATCAATAATTTTATATTATTTGATTTAAATTTTTTATTTATACCAGTCGTTTGAAAAAACTAACCTGTATTAAATTTGAAAAAAAAAATAAGATAACATGCTTTAAAAGAAAAATAAACTAATCTTTTTGCTATTAACATTTTTTTCCAAACATATAACTTGTGAAGAGATCTAATCTATGTTAAAAAAATTATTCTTGATGCTCCTCTCTACCCAGTTGCCATAGATACATCAACCCAGCATTATCCATTTATTTAACTTTGAAAACTAAAAAAATAATAATAAAAAAACTAAAATTGAAGTTAAACCATGAAAAAGATAATTAATTTTGGTCAGATTCCAGGAGAAGAAACATCTTTGATGGCGTTGGGGTGTTGAGAATCGGAGAAGGGGAATGGAGCAGAACCAGAATCAGAGCCAAACACTCACTTCCTCACCCCTTTCTCCTTTCACTCAATCAATCCGTTGCATAGTCAAACTCGGTATCACACTCTCTCTGGGCTTTTTTATCTGAACTCCTTTTCATATTATTTGCATATTTTCTTTCCAAAGATTGTTGCTTTACAATGCTGCTACCCTCTTCCATGTCAAAGTATGCATTTTCTCTTGCATACAAGCATCTGGGGTGTCTCTTATTGAACAAACAGACAGACCCCAGAAGAGTGTTTGTTCTGTTTTGTAAAATGTTTTTGAGACCCTTTAGTGTTGTACATGGAGTGCTTCACTGTGAGGGTTTTCCATTGGTGGAAAAGTGAAATGCTTTTGGTGGGGTATTCAGGAGGAGCTGCAGTCACCTGCAAAAATGAATTGGAGATGATAAATGAGGAGATTCTTCAGAAGGTTTCGGAACAGCTGAGGCAGGCTATGATTGCATCTTCTGAGAAGCCTCCCGGGATGGATTGGAGCAAGAGACCTGGAGGGTCAGAAATTTGCTGCAACCCCGAAGAATTTGGAGATCATTCTGCCATGGAAAGTAGCCCTTTCATTGTTGTTCATGGAGCAGGTTCCTTGAGTTCCTTTTCTTTTTCTCTTTGTTTTGAAGTAAGCTTTTTATTAGTGCAATAATATTAAAAAATAAGAATTCAATTAGAATAGTGAATACACTGATAAGATAGGCATTTTACACCCTCATATAATCATATATTGGCATACAATACCAAGATTTTTATAATAACTACTTTAAAAGTCATTCTTGGGGATGATTTCAATTGGTTGACAGTATAAAAAATTTTAAACTGATAGTGCATGAAAATTAGACACTAAAAATGTTAGAAAAATTAGTTTTTTTTTTTTTTTTTTTTAAATATTTTGAAGTCGCACATAGTAATGAGTACACACCATTACATCGGTCTTCCAATTATTAATGACACCAAATTAAATGATAGTTAATGTCATAAGATTTACCTTCATGGACCAGTTTGATGTTATTTTAAGGATCCATTCAATGGAAAAATGAAAGAAAATATGGCATACACATATCTTTTGTGTACCAATTTGATGTTATTTATAAATGGAAGACCAATTTGATGTTTGTAATCTATTACTTGTTATAACTTGTTCAAATTAAAACTGTTATAGTGATACAGTATTATCTGTTGCGCTGGAGGGATGGAGTTCCCTGAATTAAGAGTATTTTGTCCTCAAACCTGTGGTTATCTCAGGTTCTTTTGGGCACTTCCAAGCTAGCAAATCCGGTGTCCACAAGGGGCAATTGAATAAACCTCTTGTCAAAGGTGGCTTTGTTGCTACAAGAATATCTGTAAGTAATTGTTGGCAAGATCTCTGCAGTTGTATTTGTTGAGGTTGTCAAGATAAGTGTGACATTTAGACTGTTATATTAGTGTACCTAGCACTTGGGAAATTACTTCTTGTCCATATCCAAGTTGTTACTAACAAACTTAGTCCGACATTTCACAGTAAAAACTCGAAATCTTTTGCTTCCAAATTCAGTTTATATGCAGATGATAAGCTCTTTTTAGTTATTTTGGGGGGGATATCAGTTCTAATCTGTACCATAATGGTTTATGAAATGCTTTGTCATTAATGTTACTGCAGAAGTCAAAATTGTAGATTTGTACTATTATCGGATAAATCATTAAACAATTTGTTAAAAATTGAAGCACTGGTCCTCAAAATTTACCAATCCTGAGAAAGAAATTTTCTGAATCTAACATGTGTACATGACAGTTTTTAACTTAAAAGAGGAGAATTGGACTGGTGGCATGATGTCTGGCATCATCAGGAATGTGGTTTATGATGAATATACTTTTGAGGTCTACCATAATTCTCAAAGTTTAGATTGTAAGCAGTAGGTATATTTCTTAACTATAGAGGAGATTAATCAAGTGTGAAATATCATAAAAGGGATGATTAGTTGGTGCAGTCTGTCACACCACAATGCAACAAAAAACATTGGATCTCCACCAGCGCCATATTTTATATATTAGAAGAAATTGGCGAAGTGGTACCACTAGAGTGTTATGATAATATTAATTATTTTTATTTGTACTTATATATGTTTGGTCTGAATTTTTTATAATCCTTGATTATTATGCAGAACATCTTTTTTCAATATTACTTTCAGAATGAGAATTGTCTCTGTACTTATTATTCTTTTTACTTTTAATTTCAGGTAACCGCTCTTAATCTGGAAATTGTTAGAGCACTAGCCAGAGGTAGTTTTTCAATGCTTGTGCATTGGGCATTGATCTTTTATGCTTTTAAATACATGATCTAGCTGGTCATCAGTAATGTACTGAATGTTATCATGGTAACATCATGATACAAATTTAAACTTTTCAGCCATTGAGATTTGGCTTAACATGGTTGTTGTCTATCTCCACCAGTTTCCTGTTTATGTTTGGTCACTATTTTGATTTTACTAATGTGAAATGTTAATCTATGCTTTCACAAAATCTGTAAGGTTAACAAAGTGAAGTCTTCTGTTTATGTTTGGTCACTATTTTGATTGGCTAAGACAATATGTCCAACAAACTTAATTATGATATCTCAACCTCACAAAACCAATTTACTAAGATGAGGTTTGTGTCCACCTATATATTATAACTTGTTCATATTTCTAGTTATGTGGAATCTCCAACAATAATAATTACCCTTCAACTGAATCTTAATACTTGCTGCTATCTGTTCTTTTTGGCTTCCTGTTCTTTGCGAAGTAATGGTATTCATTCTAAAAGATACTCGTTTCTCTATGCAGAGGGCATTCCTTCAATTGGAATGTCACCTTTCTCATGTGGATGGTCCACCAGTGAGAGACATGTTAGTAAACTTTTAACTGAATATTTGTCAGATAGTACTCATCAACATAATAAATTCTTGTTTGTCTTCCTTTTCAGATAATATTATATGTTACTGATCTATCTTCATATTCAACATATGTGCAGATATCTATAGCTGATTTATCTTCAGTGGCTAAGGCAATTGATTCTGGTTTTACACCGGTAAGAGTCAATGTTAAATTTATTTCACTACTTTGAAGCTTTTAAACATTTTCTACACTTTTACCTTTCCTCATTGCTGCATATAGATGTTCTTTTATTGTTTCTAAATATTTCTTAGAAAAATCATTTGATAGTCCTAGTACTTAAAATGTTAAAGTAACAAAATTATTGTGAGACTGCTTTATCAGTGATCAAGATTTCTTCATGGGTAATGCATGTAGAGAAAAAGAAGATTAGAGTGTTGGATCTGCTGACTGCCCTACTAAAATCAACTTATGTACTTTTTTCAAAAGCCTCCTTATTTATCTTTTTCATAAGCACAATGAACTTCTGAGTTATTTTCGATGTTAGAAATGAAGTACTTATCTCAGTTGAATTGCCCCCATAAGCTAGAAGCTAATCCAAAATGGGTCATAGTTCCCAACAATGCCCTCTTTTCTTGAGTAGTATATTATTATTTGTCAAAAGCTATTTAATCAAATAGAAGAAAAGTAGTTCTTTATATGAAAAATATTAAAATCTGAATACAAAGTTTTAGTAATAAAGTTTTACAGTTATCCTTTTTCCTTTGACTCTTACGTTGAGGGTTCTAAATTTTGTAATTGTTTTTCTTCTCTTTTTTTTTTCCTTTGAATAACATTAAGCTCATTATAATTTGTCCAGGTTCTGCATGGAGATGCAGTGCTTGATGAGATTCAGGTAGAGACTAAGTGTATTCAGTTTCATTGTTCATTATTCACCATCAATGGAAATGGCATTTTAAGTTAGCTTGTTCTCAGGGATGCACTATTTTGAGTGGAGATGTTATCATAAGTCATCTGGCAGCGTACTCAAAGCCTAAATATGTTGTTTTTCTGGTATCCTCCATATATCATTTGTAACAAGTTTTATTCTTTAATTTCAACAATATAAGCCCTTTATGAACATACCAAACCCAATAGTTTTCTATGATATAGAGTTCCATTCATATCTCCAAATGATGAATATCTTGAATATATTGCTAATAACAACCTCAACTTTTTATTTTCATTTCTCACCACATTTGTAATACTCCAAATGGCTGAGAGCAGTTTAGCTATCACCAAGGTCTGTATGTTTATGTTTTGATTTCCTCTCAATGAAAATCCCCATATGAGACAAAAAATGTTTGGTGCAAATAAAAGTGCCTTGCAACATGTGCAAACTGACTTTACGTTGGTTTAAATCTGTAGCAAACATGCATTTGATGTTAAAGAATTGTATTTGCAAACACTGCAAATATGCAAGATCTGCGAAACCAAAATTTTGAATTATCATGACACAAAGTAAGCATTCTAACACAAATTGTATATATCTTATATTTTAGAAGACATTACATGAATGTTTTCCATTAAATATGACTCAAAGACAGATGTATATGGGGTATATGATCGCCCTCCAACAGAGCCTGATGCAATACTCTTAAAGGAGATTGGTAAGCATTTGTTGTATACTTGATCTTCAAAATGGTGTAATATCTTCATGATTGGGTATTATCAGCAGCATTTTCAACTGTTGTGACAGCTGTTGCTGAGGATGGAAGCTGGTCAGTTGTAAAACCGAAGTTGCAGAACTCAAGTGAGCGGACTTAGCAAATCAATACTCATTTTTCTTTCTCTTCTATTATTTGGTCTGATAAATTTTGCAGTGCGGCAGTTTCAGAAATTATTAGTCCAGTAACTGTTCTGAGAAGATTTTTGGACATTCACAGTGACTTAGTTCTTCCTTTCTTTCTGGTTATTTCTTTTGAGGGCTTAAATTGAGCTGATATATGGAATGCATTTTCCTGGCATGTGTTCTCTACAGTTGAACTAACAGTTGCTGCTCATGATACAACTGGTGGGATGAAAACAAAGATATCAGAAGCTGCAATGATAGCAAAACACGGAATTGATGTCTACATTGTTAAGGTAATGTTTGTTACATTTGATCTGTTCGTCTTTTACTTGTGAACTCCTAATGTTGAAACCTTTGGTTGCATTTCAGGCAGCTACAAGCCACTCGTTAAGGGCCTTAAATGGTGATCTGAGAAGCAGCATCCCTGATGATTGGCTTGGGACGGTTGTTCGGTCCTTGAAATAAATCTGCCATTACAAAATCTTTTGCATAGCTCTCAACCATCAACATGAAGTAGTAACTTTTGGCCGCATCATGAATATGAGTTGTATATCTGAATAATACAACTCACAAATCATGTGTCAAATGCTAAATGAATGAATTACTCATAACCATTTGACATTTTCCATTTTATCTTAGACTCTTATGTGCAATCAAGATTATTTGCATGGATTACTTAATTGACTACTAGTCGATCTGGTATCTCCAATAGTTATAAACTAATTTTTCAAAAAAGTGCAATTTTTCAGTAAACTTCGTTGAGTAGCTTATTTTGCCTATGCTGGTTCTGTCTGGCTACATCACTATTTTCAAGTGCCTCTCAGGGTTACTTTTGCAACACTTCATTCCCAAATACATTGAAACAAATTAATATATTCATGCTGGAAATGCAATCCTTATTGCCTAAAGAGTTAGTGAATGAAAATGGATTTCTAAACATCCAAAAGCGCAAGTATAAGATTTAGTTGAAACTTGATGATTTCATTTATGCCTCATCTTTCTGTTGAAGGAACTGGCATATGATCTTGCCATATAAAAGAATATGGAATTCAATAGAAAAAACAACAGTACAAGATTCTGGATCACATTTTTCATTCCCCAGAACAAAGCATAAATGTAAGTTTCAATTGATAGACATCATAACGAAGAAAGCTAATTAGAAAGGTTAAAGGGTATGATAAAGCGTAGTATTATTATTGATCATTGTCAACATAACACCATTTAACATTTTACGGTTCTAATATTAATGCAAAGCAATAAACATATAAATGTTCAAGCCCACATAATTGGATTATGTGGTAGATATAGTGTACAATTTGGTAGAGGTGGAGCTTAAACTGCTATTTACAGCAATAACAATTTTTTGTATTGTTTGCTCCTTTTCTTATTTGACCTCTTATAATGACATTAAAAAGTGGATTTGTGTTATATACTGTTTTGCTTATGAGCATTGTGTTTGAATAATTTAAATTGACAACTTCACCGAGACTGCTTGATGTGTTTGTTCATGAAAATAGAGGTAAAAGGAATGGTTCTACGTAGAGTTTAGAACATGAAAAATCAGTTATGTCTGTCTTCAATTTATAGTTACTTAAACTTGGGGCAATATTTATGTTCGCTCCTTCATTTTACACAGATGAAAAAATATGTAGCACAGTTTGAAATGAATTTGAGGGCATGTTTTTCCTTCTCTGTTTACTGAATAACTGTACATGGTCTTACCAATATCAGATTATAGGATTTAATAAAAAGCTACTACAAAATTTAAGGATTAATCTTTCTTTTCCTTGAACTAAACATACATTTAAATTGGATTCAGAAACATCATACTTAAGAAAACTTTATTAGAAAGGTTACTATATATCTGGTAAGTGTGTTGATGATGTGATTGTTGAAATTATTGTATAAACTATATATAAGATTATAACATATTTTTTTATGTTATTTTCCTTTAAAATATACTTTAGGATCAATTTTCTTTTGGGCATTTGATTACTTTGGTTTATTTATATGTTAGCAATTTTGTATTGTATATGTTGTTTTATATATGAATAAAATAAGTATTTTATAATTATAATTTTGTTAGAGTTTTCTTCACCTACTATACTTTGTAAATGTTGTTACAGATAAAACAATTTATTGGAATTTAGAGTTATTGGGATATGAGTCAAGAGACACTAATGGAAGGAAATATATAAACAACAAATTATCTACCAATATTTTTTTCGTGGAGTGGAGTATAAGTTATGTGTTAGAAAGATGATCAATTATCTCGAAGTATTGGATCTTTGGAAGGTCGTATAAGAAAACTATGATATATCTAAATTATATACAAGTTCAGCTATAAGTTAGATGAAAACTAGGAGGAGAGAGAGACATATGGATAGAAATTTTCTTTTTTTCTTTTTATTGTGTCGAAATTATTTTAACAAAAATTATGAACTTCAAATATGTTAAAGAAGTTTGAGATTATCTAAAAACAGAATATTATAATTATAAAAAAAATAAAGGCATGTAAGTGTTCATCTTAACTAGAGAAATTGAGATACAAATAATGAAATAATGAAAGAGATAAAAATAATTAAAAGTTATATTGACCAATTGTTGAAATAAAGCAAATAAAGTGTGACTTCTTGATAAGGATTTTCCTAATAAACAACGAGTGAAAAAATTTTGTTACTATACCTATATAAATTAAAGATATCAATATTAGAGGAGTCAAAAAACTTGTCAATCATCATCATAACAAAATTGATAAATGATTTAAAGGACCGAGAGCAAAGAAGAATGATAAGACATGTGGAGGTTTTACAAGTTGTTTTTTATGCATAAGCACAAAATTTAATAGGTGACAAAGAAAAAAAGAATAAAAAAGGTAAGAATGAAAAGTTATAAGGTTTTACAACAAACAACAAGGTGTGACTTTTTCTCTTATCCATATTGCAAAAAGACAAACCATCCTCAAATAAATTATTGGTGAAGGTTGGATTTCAAGTGGACAAAAAATATAGTGATTTGGAACATATAGAACGAAAATATAAGTTTAAATCACAGGAGGCAAAGGTGGCAACAAAAAGATGAAAAACTCTTTGTTACAGCATGTTTTGCTATAACTAATAGTTTTATTAATTAGTGATTGATAAACAACAATAACTAGACAAATGACATGACCAACAAGTACAGACTCTATAGAGTTAGACAAAACCATTATTTCAAAAGTAACAATTGCAAACAATTTAGACAAAACCATTGTTTCAAAAGTAATAATTGCAAACAATGCCTTCATCTCAATTATAGGAAAAGGAATTGTTGTTGTTGAAAGATAGGTCTAAAATATACCTTTGATATCTTATATGTGTCCGATATTAGCCAAAACTATTTAGTGTTGTATAACTTGGTTTCAAACTCATATTTGAAGCAAATTGATGCTTGATCAAACACATATTTAGGATGAAATGAGAGATAAAAAAACTATGCTTTAAATCTTATAGACGTGGAGTAAATAAACTTTTCAAACACAATCACTAATGTTGATTTATGACACAAAAAGATAAACATTTTCATCTTGCTAGATTGTTATTCATGTAGAAACATGTCTTGGAAAAGGTTTCTCGATGTGGAAGAGAAGTTGGTGGGTTGCAATACTCTCTAATATGGTAAGCTAGTTAAAAAAACATTTCTTCAAATAACTTGAAAAGTAACTAAAAGGTTGAAATTGGTTCACATAGGCCTTATATAGTATCATCCTTAAATGGTAATAATAACTATATTACTTTTATTGATGATTATACTAAATATTTTTCAATACTTTTACAAATCCCAGAGTGGGTTGCTAGTATTATATAAAAATATAAAGATTTGATGGAAAATCAAAATGTTCTTATGTTATTTTGCATATAATAAGGTATGACAATGACAAGGAATAACAAACAATGTTTTTCAATAATTTTTGTGAATTATACAATATGTAGTAAATTATATAAGAGAAAAATATTGGACTTTAGATGTGAAATACACTATGTTGTAAAAAGAATAAATATTTTTAATATCCTTAAGCTTCTTAACAATATTGATTATTATTCTTTAATAATAATTGATTTATACTAATATCAGTCACACAATAAAATAATTCATACTAATACATAATCACCTAATAAATATGAAATAAAAATAAAATATTATATAAATTGATTTATGGGTTATTGTATGAATGATACATCTATATTGAAATATATGTTAGAGTGGTTCTTTAACTTTAAGAAAATAATCAAACTTTCAACCAATTTTGAGTAATTAGAGTTTCTATATAATATGCTTAATAAATGGTTTGCAGTAGAATTAGCATGGATTATTGAGCTAAACTCTAATGATGGGAAGGAATAGTAAATGATATTTTTTGATAAATTTTGTGAATAAGTTCCTATTCAGCTCCAAGTCAATGTGTTTTAATCCCATAATAGAATGTTATAAGTAAAAAAATTATGACATCATAGAAATCATAAAGCGTGTGTTGCATAAAAATTAGTTGCCAAAAAAAGTTATGGACAAATGTTTCAAACATTGTTGGATTCTTGCTAAAGAAGCTTCAAACCAGAGCTATGAACAAAAAAACATTTGAAAAATCGTTAGTTGTATTTGTTTCTCCTATATTCCATAGTTTAAAACAGACAAACTCAATAAGAATTTATAACTTGAAGTTTTCATTAGATACAACAATAGATAAAGAAAATGTAAAAAAACAAAATAACCACAAATGAAAAAATTCCTGTGAATAAAGATGACAAGTACATAAAAGATCAAAAATGGACTTAGGAGAGACTAATAAACAAGTAGTTATCAGGAAACTCGCAATTATTTCATGATGATACCAATGACATTCATATTAGAGGTGCAAGATCTTTATCTAATATTTATCAAATATTGAAAAATTGCACAGACTTCACCACTGGACTTTTATTTCCATAATACTTGTAATGCAACAAAAATAAACGCATCGAAGTTCACTATACATAATTTATGGTCATCTAATTATACCATGTCACAACCATATATGTGTTCATCATTTGAAACCCTAAATAATTCCACGATGAGGTTTCTATTTCTTAATAATATTATTAAATATGATATTCAAAAGATGATTTTTTTATTTATTTTATCCTATTGAGCTCCAAGTTGTGTTTTAACCCCATAATAGAATGTTATAAGTAAAAAAATATAGACATCATAGAAATGATTAGGCGTGTGTTGTATAAAAATTAGTTGTCAAAAAAAGTTATGGGCAAATGTTTCAAACATTGTTGGATTCTTACTAAAGAAGCTTCAAACCAAAGCTATGAACAAAAAATCATTTGAAAAATCATTGGTTGTATTTGTTTCTCTTATATTCCATAGTTTAAAAAAGACAAACTCAATAAGAATATAGAACCTGAATTTTTCATTAGATACAACAATAGATAAAAAAATATAAAAAAAAAAAACTCAATAAAAAAAAAGAACATAAAATTTTCATTAGATACAACAAAAAATAAAAAAATGTAAAAAAAAAAAAAATTAACCACAGATGAAAAATTCTTGTGAATAAAGATGATAAGTACATGAAAAATCAAAAATGGAGTTAGGAAGGACTAAAACAAGTAGTTGTCAAGAAACTCACAATTATTTCATGATGATACCAATGACATTCATATTAGAGGTGCAAGATCTTTATCTATTTATCAAATATTGAAAGATTTCACAGACTTAACCCTAGACTTTAATTTTCATGATACTTGTAATGCAACAAAAGTAAACGCATCAAAGTTCACTATACATGATTTATGGTCATCTAATTACACTATGCCACAACCATCTATGTGCTCATTATTTGGAACCTTAAATAAATCCACGGTAAGATTTGTATTTCTTAATAATATTATTAAATATAATATTAAAAAGATGATATTTTTTTGTTTATTTTATTATATTAACATATTAGTTACTCAACTTATTCTAGATTGGCCAAATTATGTTGAGAAGGACATGAAGTTCTGGAGTCATAAACGGAGTAAACATGTATGCAGGGAAGGATGTTCAAAAAAATGCTTAAAAATACAAATAAATTACGTGATGGTGGTTATGATAAAAATAAAATTATCACAAAATAAGAACATCAACAATGAGTGTTGAGCCACAACTGAATTGTACAACTAGAGATATAGTTGAAATAAAAATATGTTTCTGACAAAAGTCTGATTTCTCAAGACATGAATAAAGACAAATTGTCTTTTGTAAAATTTCTGTAATTGTATTGCTTTTATTTTTCTACACAATTAACTAACTTATTCTATGTTGAGTCGTTTAAAATTGCTAAGTAGCAAAAATGAAGAAGTTACTTCTTTGTTATATTGTATTCAAGTGAGTAAAATAAATTTTATTACTCTAAGTTGTCATTAAACTATTGGTTATATAACAGTTAAACTAAACAAATAACATTATTGATTTTAAGAAATTTTCCTTTTCTAAATTTGTTGGATGATTCAAAATTTAAAGTTCTTAACTAAAACATAATTTCTGTAAAGTACAAAAGGTCAAACATAATTTTTGTTAAGTACAAAAGGTCAATAAGAGAATACTATTATAAGAGTAAAGTACAAAAGGTCAATGAATTCTAAGAGTCATGTTTACGATTTATTTTAAGAATGAAATAATTTACAATCATACAAATGACAATACTTAAACTATTATAATTACAACTTTACCTGCTGTTTAATTTTAAAAGAATGAAGATTTTATGTTTAAACCAAAACAAATTTATTAAAACAGTGTTATTAAATATTTTTGTTTTTTAGAATAATGAGAAAAATATATTATTAAACCAATATTTATTCAGTTATCATACAAAATTATTAGACTCTAAATTCATAATATTATTCATGAAAATACATGAATCTTTTACAATCCCATATAATCCAATCATATACATTTAGTTTTATTGACTTCTCTTTTAGGCTTGCTTAGAGCCTTATGATTCTCACCTACCCATTTCATACAAATGATATACATTGCCTCAACATAAATGGAAGATCACTCATTCTTCCATTTGTACAAACCTATACACTCATTCATAATCCTAATAGAAGTAGGAGAACACGCATACCAGGGATCAAAACCACAAAAATAAGAATGAATGTTCGTTGCTCTTTTTTTAATGTGTAAATGGAAGATCAAAGTAGTTTGTGTAGTTTGTTCCTCCTAAGTATTTGAACTTTTAACAGTCATTTTATGAATATATTGAACAGTCGATTTGTGTTATTTACTATCTCCTCTTCAGCATAAAAAAAATTGAGGAATGTTTACATATTTTAAACTCTCAACTGCAATACCACTGTGTGATGTTGTTGTTAAGGAAAATAGAGGTAAAGGCAACGGCTCTATGTGGAGTTTAGAACAAGAAAACTAAGCTATGCCTTTACTTGCTAATGAGATTCGAGGCAATGTTTTGCCTTCTCTTCATCAAAATGAAAAAGATACCCTATGATAAACTTTTTCAAAACAATATTTAGAAGAACAAATAAGAAAGATAAATGAAAAAAAAAATTGAAGTTAATTTATAAAAATTCTCCAATTTTTAGAATTACTTCTCCAAGATTACACAGAAGCTTCTTACTTTTATTTTTTCTATAAAATTGTATACAAACAAATTCAATATAAGTAAAGAAAATCTAACATGAATTTGAAGCAATGTTTTACCTTCTCTGTCTCTTGAAGATACAGAATTCAAGCAAAAACAAAAAAAAAACAAAACAGTTCAGTACAGAATTCAGGGATCGCATTTTCCTTATCCCTAAGCAAGCATATATTTCAAAATGCAATTAAGAACCATCATAATGAAGAATACTTTATCAGAAAAGGATCTGAAAAGCGTGCAAATAGCATTCATGCAGTGACCAAATATAACTTAGCAACATTTAACAGTTTATGGTTCTAGCATTGATCCAACACAATAAAATATAGGTCAAGGACTCCCAAATAAAGCCATCCAAATTTGACCACATCTTGTTAGAATGGTACAATTTTTGGCCGATTTAGCATACAAACCCACATAAAAGAGAAAAATAGAAATAAATACTATATCATCTCAGTTACAACTTCAGCCTTCCAGCATTAAACTGACATGGAATGGAACTATTACTTGGGACCAATGTCCTTAAGGGCACAAATCTGCTCCTCTCCCATAGCAGACATAACAGACACAACCAGATCTTTGCCCTCAGCAAACCCATCCTTGATCTGCTTGATACAGATTCAAATCAGCAGAAGAAAGAGCAAATAATGAAAAAGAAAAAGTTTAACAGATCATCAAGATCATGCCACTTTCCTCAGCTTTGTTTGATTGGACAAATAATGTCATCATCAAAAGTTCATGCTTCATAACCATACTTTGACAATTTCGTTCAAATATTCAACAAAAGAAGCAGAACAAATCCAGATTATTAACACTAGGTATCAAACAAACTAACCTGCGAAAGCAGATTTTCATCGGTTGGAAGCCTAAGGTCATCCTTGGTAGCACCAGTCTCAGTAAGCAGACTCACCTAATATATTCAATGAAAGGGTATCAAACATTATTAACCAATTGTCAAACTATATTAACCACACCATATCAGAAGAGAATGTGAAAAATGAAACTAAAAAACTGCACATGGATATGATAAAGATGAAATTTCAATCATATATAGTTTATTAACTACACATGCATCAATCATTGATCTGGCTACTTTGATCATTTGGTCTGATTCAGCATTTTTTATCATAAAATAAGATAATCCAAACATGTCATCAAAGAAAATCAAATATCCATCTGACCTAACAAAATAACTTTGTTTACATCACATCAAATCACTTTGGGGTATCAATATCTCATAGACGAATAAGAAAAGGGGAAGGAGTAAAAGATACAAGTGCAATTGACATCTTACAAATCCATCCTCTGATATATCGATGAGCTGGTAGTCAGTACGATTGACATGAGGAACCTATTGTAACCATCAAAAACACATAAATCATACCATAACAAGCACAAGTGGCCTAATCAAAAAGGTAAAACCCAAATCCAAAAGACACTCATGCATACATCACAGTTATGGGAAGATGGCACAATATCCTCAAGCTTTTTGCCTGTGAAGATGTCAATTCCAACAAAGTGACACTTTGCATGTCCGTGCTTGCCCGTTTTGGAAGTTGAAACCTCCACAACCTGTCCAGCCAACACAACCCCATAAATAAAAAACAAAACTTTACCTTACTTTTCCACAAACAAAATCCCTCAAAAGAGGAAAAGCCATAGAGAGGGACAAAGTTCCACATGAAACTCAATTTCATCAAAAAGAACCAAGTGGGGTCTGATTAATCACGTCAATTGTCTCGATCCTCTTAACAAAAAAATACCCTTTCTACCAAATTCAGTGCAAGCCCGATCAGAAGTGAAAAATCAAAAGGGATATCATATTTTTTCCAAAAAAACAGAGAAAAATAAAGAAATGAACCTTGCATGGCCTGTTCTTGATGACAATGTAACCGTTTTTGCGGATAGTTCCAGCTTGTTGGGGAAATGTCTTTGATGCTCCAGCATCAGCCTTTGACTCGAAGTGGTGTTCCTCGTCCGACATGGTTATGGTTCCTCAGAAGCATCATAATATGTGAAGCCTCTGGTTTTTCTCTTATAGAGGCAATTGAGAAGAACATTGTAACCTTTTTTTTTTTTACTTTTTTTTTATTTGAGGATAACTATTAAACCTTTTTAGGGTAATATTGAACCCACCACTTAGACTTTATCTTGTAAGATTTGGTAGAATTAATTAAATAGAAAAATAAGTGAAAAATTTAGTGACAATGTTTAATGTTATTTTTATTTTGCAATTTTAGTTTTAATAATTATATATTTTTTAAGTGTTTTTCCTGTAATTTATAATTGAATAATTTTATTTTCAAAAATAAAAGATTTTTTATTTAATAAAATATTAACAGTATTACTAATTTTTTAATTATAAATGTATAACATTTTCCCTTAAAATAATTAATATATTTTTATTTTTAAATACTTTTTAGAATTATATTTTTAAAAAGATTATTATTTAAATTTAAAAAGTGAATATACATATATTCTGGTGTGCTATGATAATAAAATGTAACTGAATCAATCTAGTGTTTATTATAAATAAACTATAAGACCCTGAAGCATTTCGAGCAGAAAAAAAAAACATAAATCACAATGGATCAATGAAAATATTTTATGCAAGTTTTTTCTTTACGTTTTTCTGACGGCACTTTTTAGATATAATTTTTTCATTGTTATGTATTGTCAAAACTCCTATCTAAAAATTATAACATTTTTAATTTAGAGTTTTGCATATTTTGAATACACTAAAGAACCTAAAAAGTTGTCCCACATTACAAACATCATTTGTTGAACTCTCTAAATAATATTTCAAGGTAAATCATATCCATAATATATTTATATAATATATATATATATATATATATATATATATATAACGTTTTAAATATGCATATTTTATATTTATATTTATAACAAATAAAATATTATATGTAAGGAAAAATTAAATTAAAATAAAAGTTTTATTCATCAAAATTTTGTTTAGTATAAAGAAAAAACGAGTAAAAATAAGATGGTTTAGATTGGAAAAAATAAAAAATTGAAAAAGACAATAATATGACTTGATTTAATAAATAAATTTAATGATATATTAATATATTTTAAAAAATTAAAAAAAAAAGTAACCTTTTAAAAAGGTAATTTAATAACAAATGTATATTAAATTTTATTCTTTTTAATTTTTCTTTCACTAACAGTTATTTTAATCTAAAAAATTATTAAAATTGTATTACTATATTTATTTTAAAATTCAGAATTTTGTTACGGTTTTTTCTTTTAAAATATTTCAGAAAAAGAAAAAATATATATTATGGAACGATGAGGAACATGTATGGAATAATATAAATATAGAAGCTTTGATACGTCTCATCCATATTGCTTCCAAAATTATGCGTTTCTCTTCCTTCCTTTATTCCTTTTTGAAAAGTCTTTGTGCAGAATTGCGTCCATTCAACGCCACAACTAGGCTTGGCCACGTGTTACTCTCTGGGACCCACACTTCATCATGCTTTGTTTTTTTTTTTAATTGTACAATATTTTTATCTGATAAGTGAAGAATTGGTTCTCAACCCCCAAAAATTTGCATCTAAGTGTGTTCATTTTCAAAGCAATGATTAAAAAAATGTATGATATCTGCTTTTATCTATATAGTATCTGAAAAACAGAAAAAAAAAAATATTGGTATGATGAGACCATTAGTGTAAAGAGAATAAGACTAATTAATACACGTAAAGTGGAAGAATAAAAAATAAAATAAATTTAAGATTGTTTGGCTTACACCTTATTAATTAAAAAGAGACAGTAGAGAGTGAAAAGGTAAAAAAAAATCAAAATATAATGAAAATAAGGTTATTTAAGTTAAAATAAGAAAAAATCTAAACAGTCTAATTTATTTCAATAAAATATAAATATATAGTAATTTAAAATTTAAATAATTATCAAAATATCCTTATATTAAAAGTTAGACATATTTAGATACTTGTCACATACTTAAAAAACGTGTTGAATTGGAAATTGGGTATCCGCTTGAAAGATAATCTTAAATTATTTAATATTTAGGACAATCTTTGTAAAATAAAATTATGTAAAAGATGATGTTTAAAACACAAATTGTAGGAATTGCTCCACTTCTTTAAGTTTAACTCACTTAAATTATTTTTACATAAATATCTAATGAGAATAAGATTTCACCAATATTTTAATTCTTCCATCCTTTCTTTAACAATTGAAAAGATAAATCATTGGATGAATTATTACACAAATACTCAATAAAAATTTCTTAGCACACCTACAATTCAACACTTCAATCCTTCCACCCGTTTCCTTAAACATTAAAATTAAAAAATAAAAAGTCATTTCATGATTTTGTTGACAAAATTTTACTTTTAAAAAATAAAATATAAATAATTGGCATGTTATTTAATGTAAAATAATAACTAATTTATGTTCAATTTTACAAAATGAACTTATAAAAGTATTGATGATATATTTAACAAATGTAGGATATTCAATATACTTTTTCATATAAAAATAAAGCATATAAAGGAATGATAGCTCGACAATAGATGGAATAATAGCTTTCAACGAATCTTATTAGGATAAGTATTTTTTACATGACTGTAAGTTTATACCAAGCTCAACTAACAAAACTAATTTGTAAGATAATGTTTACATTCTCACTTATGTATAGTGATTTGATTATATCTCTAGTTATTATGGAATCTCCATAATGCACTACATTTGTTTATTCAATTTTCAAAGAATCTATCTAAATAGAAAATCTCATAAATTTGTGTCTAAAACATAAAGTTTAAATTCTTCCACGACAAAAATTGTCAAAAGAGGCACCCTTACCAAAATATAAATTGTTGCACCTACTCCTCTTAATGACTATAAAGAAGAAAGAAAATTGAAGAAAAAAAGAAGATCTAAAAGGTTCAAACAATTGCTAGTTTTCTGAATCCTCAATGTTTAAAGAAAATAAAGAATAAGAGAAGCAAGACTCCTTTTGAAGTTTTGTTAAAGAAAAGTTCACGAGACCCTAAGTTATTTTGATTAAGTGTTTTCACAAAAAAGTGTAATACACGAAGATAGTCTTTATCTTAGTATTAGATCATGATAGACGCAATGTTTCATCTAATGACAATAGACGGAATGCTTCATCTAATGACGACAGACACAATGTTGCATCTAATGACAATAGACACAATGTTTCTTTTGATGCCAGCAAATGCAAAGTTCCTTGTGTACACTTATCTTCATCAAATAAGCTTATACTTTGAAACAAGATAAAGATATGTGATCTTAATCATTTGTGGTACAATTCTAAAAATATAAATATTTCTTCTATGTTACAGAGAATGTTTATTCTAATTGATCTTACAAGAGGATCTCACAAAGATTTGTCTACATTAAATATTTCTTGATGAATGTTTTAATGTTGCTCCATACGAATAACTCTTCTTAAAAGATTATATGTCAACTTTGCATAGGCTATTAACTTTGTCTGGTCCTACTTTTTACTTCAATCTAGATAAAAGCTATTTGACCTAGGCCTGATAATTTGTGTCAAGTATCAATTGTTGCTTAAAAAAGATATATGCAATTAATGTTGCATGAAGAACATTTAATGCATCTCTAGCATGAACATAGGCAGATGCAACATGAAGAAGAAGGTTGTGAAAATAGGTAAAATACAAGAAGAGATGGTTGAATTGTGTTTTAAAACTTTTTTCTAGTTTTCGCAAAGATGAGTTTAATGATACTTATCAAAGGCAGGTTTTAACTTTATTGATGATCTGTTAAATACTTTTTAAGAAATTGACTTACAAAATCTCTCTTTCTTTAATTAGTTTAGATTTTATTCCATGCGATGCAACTAGGTTGAAGGGTAAGAAAAATTTACATATTTTTATATTGGTTTGTCTATAAAGGCAAACTACGTCCAATTCTTTATCAACTGATCAAGTTTAACTAAGCAGACATTGTGAAGATACAAATTGAGTATTCTTTGGACCCCAGTCACCCTAAGCTAAACAATCGAAGTATTGTTTAGAACTCAACAACTCCTGACTAACAACTCAAGTAATTTTTGGAACTTAACCACTTTTAGCTAATAACTCGAGTATTGTTTGGAACAACAGTCATTCATGGTTAAAACTTTAGTATTTTTTGTAACACGGTCACTCTTGGCTAAAATGATTTTTACAAAGAAAGGGTGATCTAAATAATCACATGGTTATGCTTACTAGACAAAGATAACGTCTTTCGACGGATACAAGGTTTATACACTCTTTTAATTTGCTAACAAACACAAATAATGTTATTGTGAAGGTTAGGGCACAAAAAGATTTGAGCATGAATATTAACAGTGTTTCAAAAACTTTTTATTACTTCTTGTTCTCCAACTTGGAAGATTGTTTTATATAAAAGTGTTGAGAAAATAGTCATTGTAAATTCTTTTCTGCTTGTTTGGAAGCTTCATCTCGAGTCTTCACCTTCAAACTTGTGTTTGTCCACACAGAGATATATTAAATGTACTTCATGCAACAATAAATGTTTATCTCTTCTTTAAGCAAGATCCTCATAACTGGTATGACTTATCAAGCTTAGGTTAGAGAACTTTCATCCAAATCAGAGCAAAGAAGACCATATGTAACAGATAGCTTTTCCAAAGTTGATATAAGGTGTGTTAGGATGGTTGTTGGGGTATAACAACTTTAGCGTGTCCTTCAAGATATCTTTGATGTTGACAAAAGCTTTACGAGATTTTCTTGATAGACATGAAGATAAAAACATTTCTTACAACACAAAATAAGCTTATAAAGATGTTTGTGAAGTACAATGTCAACTTAAACATGTGCACGTATCATTTGACTAATACTTCGTTTATAAAACAAAACAAGAGATCACAAAGTGTTATCGTCTATCAAAGGGAAGACTTACATCTCACATGATAAGTTTGAAAGTTATCATCTTATAGACGAAATATATTTATGTTTGCACTTTATTGTTGAACAACACTTAATCATAATCATCAAGGGTCTGTTAGACTTTACTCTAACAAAGACATTTTTTTTACATTCACAATGATTAGAAAATGATTTGCAGAGACTCTTTAAAAATTATTTATATATAGAAGATGTCTTCAAAGAAGAAAGGTTACAAATTGACAATCACTCTTACAAAACTTAGGATTTGTGTATACAGATTAAAATCATAACTAAGGAAAATCCTAGTTCATTAATAGAACATTGTTGTGTTCTTTAGCTATCTAGAAAAATAGACTTGACTTGTCTTCACCTTAGGACGTCATCCCTCTTTTAGTGAGCAAACCTTATATCACTTTATTTGCATATAATTCTTTAGCCAGGAGCGATTATGTTTCAAAGAATATTCAATCTTAGTCAGAGTGACTATGTTCCAAATAATACTCAGTCTTAACCAGAAGTGACTACATTTTAAAGAGTACTCAGTTTTAGCCAAGAGTGATTATAGTCCAAACAATAATTAATGTATGTTAGCCAAGAGTGGCCAAAGTTCAAAGAATATTCACTTTATAACTACTACATTAGTCTACTTAATGAATTTGATTAAAAACTCATAGTCTTTGTTTATAGACGAACTATAATAAAAATGTCAAGCATAAATCTTTTCTCTATTTTAATATTCAGTTTTAGTAAAAAGTGATTTTGATCCAAAAAATATTCGATTTGTATTTACAACATAGTTTTTTTTTTTTTTTGGTTTTTTGTTTCTGAATGTTTAGCTCTTTTGGAATGCAATGTTTGTATTTAGTAAAACAAATTAATTGATAATTTAAGTTTAATTTTATTGATAATTTA
>Ga0099825_1001284_pt1 | contig 31575 bp, 17 predicted proteins | sample SiratroredBW_FD_76838 | JGI IMG/M metagenome (GOLD analysis project Ga0099825, IMG submission 76838) | Root nodule microbial communities of legume samples collected from California, USA - Siratro red BW | ecosystem: Host-associated > Plants > Roots > Nodule | place: USA: California | collected...
AACACATTAATATTAAAAAAAAAACCAAGATAAAAATCAATCTCCTGTTTTATTCAACACCGCAGGTAGTTTTTTTTTTTTTTTCTTCTGTTCTGTCGGACATGAGTGCATGTCCTTCTTAAACTATTGGGAAATGACCAATTTGAAATCTTGATGAAACAGGTAGTAATTCTCGAAAGAGAGGAAGAGAAGCAGCATCAGCTAAGGCTGTTGGGCCAAACCTTGTCAATTCATTCTCTTTGCAATCACAATCTCCACAGCTCATAGACCTCACTCAACTTCATAATCATAATGTAGTCTCAACAGGGCTAGGCTTATCCTTTGGTGACCAACAACAAAGACAACAACTACATCGTCATCACCACCAACAACATGGGTGTCACTCCTCTTCTTTCCTGTCTCTATTATCCGATGGTTTGACCTCGCAAATCAAACAACAGCATGAAGAAATTGACCAATTCCTTCAAGCTCAGGTACCTTTCTTGTTTAAATCTCTATACAGAAACTATATTATCAAGAATGGAGTTTGGGTTTAATCAAAGAGCTATTTTTTTGTACAAGGGTAAGCCAATGTTTCAATTTTTATTGCCAGAGGTATACCCAATCAGTGAAAAACGTTAATTTGAAATGAATTGCAGGGCGAGCAATTGCGGCGGGCATTAGCGGAGAAGAGGGGGAGACATTATCGGACGCTGCTAAGGGCAGCGGAGGAATCGATGTTGCGGCGGCTGAGGGAGAAGGAGGCAGAGGTAGAGAAAGCGAACCGGCGCAACGCGGAGTTGGAGGCACGCGCGGCGCAGCTCGGCGTGGAGACCCAGCTCTGGCAGGCTAAGGCGAAGGCGCAGGAAGCGACGGCGGCGTCGTTGCAGGCGCAGCTGCAGCAGGCCATGATGGGCGGCGAGGACGGCGGGGGAGGGCTGTCATGCGCCGGGGGCGAGGCGGAGGATGCTGAGTCAGCATATGTTGACCCGGAGCGAGTTGGTCCGAAATGCAGAGGGTGCGCCAAACGGGTGGCTTCGGTGGTGGTTTTGCCGTGTCGCCACCTATGCATCTGCGCTCAGTGCAACACACATTTTCCGGCGTGTCCCGTTTGCCTCACGGTTAAAAATTCAACCGTTCAAGTCCATCTATCTTAATCTTATTACCAAACACACCCAAATCAATATTTCATTAAAAATAATAATAGTAATAATAATAATAATAATAAGATTAAATGTTTTTTTTCTCTCTCCATCGTCTATCTTTTTAATGAATTCAAGGGGGATTTTTTTTTTCTTTTTTCTTTGTTGTTGTACATGGTTAGAAGAGAATTGAGAAGGCTTTTTTTTTTTTTTTTTTTTTTTTTTATTTTTTTTTTTTTTTTTTTTTTTTTTTTTTTTTTACTTTTTAATCCTCCTTGAATTTTATATTTCTTTACTAGAGCTCGGTTAATTTAATTGGGTAGGTGATGTACATGGATGGCAAGCCACGTGGTTATTTGTTTTAGAAATGCTATCCAATAAATAAATGCTTTTATTGGATAAATACTTTGAATGTGATGCCTTTCCAAATTCAGAGTGTCAATGTGCTGTTGTCTCCATTGGGATGTCAGAATCTTGCATAATTAGAAAAAGCTTTGTTAATTTGGCATCCATGACAGGAATAGGATGCTAACTCATTGCACTGGGATTTTTTATTTTTTTCTTTCTTTGGGAGCCTTGAGTGGTGATAATTTGAAATTTGGTTTCATTTGAACAGTGAATGAAAAGTGAAGAACAGTGCTAAATTTGACTGTTATACCACATTCAGGTTCCAAGCACTGTATTACAAGGACACACAAATTGAATTGAATAATGGGATATGATCTTGGTTGTGGGAAGGGAACTAATTGATTTCTGAACGGACTCAAATGGCTGTCCACATTTCATGGACTCCACTGGCGGGTGGAAATAGTGCAGTGCACATTAGATAGCTTTTTGTCACTTTAAACTATGATTTTTTTTATTTTAATCTTTCAATTCATAGCTTATGTATAACTTCTTTGTAAGCAGCTTCATTATATAGACAGAGTATCTAAATCATGTTTTTGAAAGTTTATTTAAAATATGTATCATATTATTAAAATTTGTCAATATATACTTTAAATGACCCATATAAGATGTTAAATGTATAGGAAAATCAAGAAATACAACATTCGGAAATCAAATAAGAATAAAAATTAAGCTAAATTCATATAAAAAAGTCATATAATTTTTAACTTAAAATTTTAAGATTAAATGATTATTCAAACTTTTTTATTTTTACACTTAAAATTTTAAAACATGGTTATTCAAACTTTTTATTTTTATTTAATTTGAAATTACACTCATATTTAAATTTCTAATAATTTCTCATTCAAGTCAGTCTTTTCCACGTTAATAAACTCTTCATAAATAAGAAACATTTTATTATTTTTTTCTTATATTTCTGTCAAAGTTAATAATATAACTAAAATTTATTAGCTTTATTTTTAAATCTAAATAATTTTTTATTTTAAATTTAAAGTAGATATTGTTTTACAAAATCTATTTCTATTTCAACTCTTCCACTTTCTCCTGCACAACCCCCCTGAATTTTGGAATCGCCACATGGGGCACGACCACTTTCTTGTCATGACCTCTGCCAACCATTTTCTTAACTTTAAATGCAATTTTTTTCCCTGAACACGATGACATGGTTACTTGGTATTATACACCACAATATAAAGCATGCAATTGTACTTTCTTTCACTGCAATTAGTTAAGACCAAAAGTTATTCAGTGGTAAAAAAGCTACTTCACAAAATTGTGTTTTTCTTTTATTTATATATTTCATTTCTTACAATAGAAAAGTATATATAACAGTACAATAATTGTATGAAATATCTCTTCGTTGCATATTAGCCAAAAGAAAAGGAAAAAGTTGAACATGAAAAGGAAATTGCAGAACATAGAAGAAGAGACATGATATTTTAAGATTTGGCTTTTATAAAATAAATGGTGTACTTTAAATAGAAAGATATGTAATTTCAAAAAATCAAGCTTACTTTCCAACAGTTTAACGGTCATAAAGCTAACAGTGGTATTCACTTGTCGTTTAGTGCACGAAACCTGGACATTTACCAAGATATTAACTTCAGCAGAAAAGCCCAAAACACGTCATAAAAAGGCCCATGTGAGTTTGGAGTACTTGTGAAACATTGACCCCATCATAATTCTTCTCAAATCTCTTTCCAAAATGTTATTTTCTTTTAACTCTCAAGAATGCAGTAAATAAATAGTGGTACATAATTCACACAAATTGATATCAGAAACAATAGATTCAAAATATCTTTAACCATATTCATAATTTTCATTGCTTTTTGTAGTATACATGACTAATAACTTGCTTTTTTTTCTCTTTTTCTTGCTTCTTCTACCCAAATCCAACCTTTCAATTAAAGTTAAAGTGGTACACACATATAACAGAGATTTTTTCTGTGAGTCATTATTACAAACAGTGGCAGTTCAGGTGATTTCCATGCCTGGATTCTCTTTTAACATAGATTATCTAAATTTACTATTATCCAAGCTTTTAGCCAATCCATGTAGTCCAAAGTCAATAGGAAAATGACAAAAAAAAATCCCTCAGTTTCAACTTCCAAGATTTGGAAAAAGAAAATGCAATCTTAAAAATCAAATTGACATTATTGCTACTTGTAAAAGGAAAACGAAAGAATCAAAGAAGAAGAAAAAAAAAATACTATTAGGCCAAACAAGAGAATTGAACAAGCCAAGCCTCAGAAGCATCTCATTTGATGTGAAGTCATGTATTAAAAAAAATACTATTATTATATGGTTGGACACATAAGTTTGAAAGCTTCCCATTTCAAGAATCTTAGTCTTTAAGGTGGTGATTAATAATGAAAGATGTGGAACACAAATTGAAAACAAATTGTTAGCCAAAGTGAGAAGAGGTGGGTATTATTAATAGAAAGAGTCTAAATGCAATACGTGGTCAAAAAGAGATTGGATCTTAGGTCTATGTATCTATCGATGGAGCAAGAATTTTGTTTTGCTATTACATGATATGATGATAACACCGAGTGGTTATGGCACTGACTCCTATGGATATTACACAGCACCATTATCAGATTATCACCACATGTGATCACGCTCCACTTTGTCCACCCCAAATTAATAATATATCATTTTTCTCAATTATTGCTGTCCATGTATTATTATATTATTATATTTTTCTACAATATTTTTCATTAATCTTGTTAGTATTATTATATTTTTCTACAATATTACTAGATATGTATAGTTTATTGTTGTTGTCTAAATCATTGTCTGAAAAAATTTTCTATCAAGCATTGAAAGGGAAGAAGGGGAAAGATTACATCAAGATGGTTTGGTTTCGGTGAGAGTACGTAACATGTAAAATCGTTTGTTTGTTGTGAGTGAAAGGTTTACATATCAAACAAGTTTGTGGTGTCATTAATATATGGATGGATGCAAGGTCATATTCCTACCATTTCATTCAAGAAGATCATGATTTGCTTTTGTAAAATTTAATTTCATGATCGATATTGATGATTGCATTCAAATTAATCTTAACTAGTGAACCTTATTAAAGCCTTGTCAGATTTTTCCTGTGAGTGAGTGAATAAATAAATGGCACAGTTTTGTATGGTTCAGAGAGTGGGGTATTGATACATAGCAAGAAAATATGATAGTCATGAAATAAATTACTACAATAAGGTAAGGTTTTCACGGGGAGGATTACTTGATTAAAGAAATTAAAGCACTATTGATATTGATTCATATAGGCTCTTGCCAGGGATCAAATGCATGATCTCAATAATAGTTGGGTGTGGCCTATAATTTCTGGAGGGATCCATCATGATTCTCTTATGCCTAATTGTTGTTTCTGACATTGTGTAACCCTGTCTGTATATCGCATTTGGTTTTTAATTTTTTCCTTATCCTAATTTAATTCTTTTACCCTTTAAAAATATAATTGAATTACCACTAGATATACATATTTTTTAACATCCACTCAATGTTACACCAATATTAATTATTAATAGTTATAAGATAGATAAACATCATGTTTACATTATATTATACTTTTAAGAATTTTTTTTTCTTAAGAGAGTTAAAATATATACATATTAAAGAAAGATAACAATAATTAATATATATGGGTGTGTTTTTATATTTCTCATTTGTGTATCTTTAATGAATATTTTCTCCTTTGTGTAACAAATTATTTTCATAATTGAAAATACAAGTACACTAAATATGATAAGTTAATATTTCAATATCTGTCATGTATGTATATATTAAATTATATATATAAAATTTTATATTTCATATAAATCTTTTAAATATTGTCTATATATTCTCAATGATATATATCTTTTTTAACTTTCATTCCAATTAGCTATATCTCATATCACATATATTTTACTCTATTTTTAAAAGATGTAGGTATTAAATCAAACTCAAAAATTTATACTTATCATATTATTTTTACCGAGTTGTAACAATAATAAAATTACATGATAGAAATATAGTCTATTTATATAATAAAATAAAAACTTATTACCTACTACACATAGTTTCTTTAACTTAAATAATAAAATATTTATATTTCATCTAATTTATCCCTTACCTTTTATAATTCGTTTAATTAAACTTAACCTTTCAAAATCTCTATCCTTAAAACTTATACACAAAATACTCTAATCAACATTAGGTTCATTGACTAACAAATATTCATCTGTATCCTATAAACATTGTAGATAAAGTCTTAAGCCTAACCAAATATTTTTTTCCATAAAACCAACTTAAAAAAAATATAAAGACGAAAAAATATTTACACAACTTTTAATCAGAAAAAAAAAGTGTTTTACACTCCTTTACATATCCAAAGTAGACTTAGATATGTGAAAATATGAACAACTGTTTCAATTTTTTTTTATTAAAGAAAAAAAACAATGTTTTAGATGTATGGTAATTTTTGTGAGATGAAATTTGAATAGTTAGACTTTTTTCTATTTATATATATTTTAATTTAAATAATAAAATTCTATCTTAAATAATTAATTGTATAATTTCAGAAAGTGAGTTCATGTATTTCCATTGAATTGAATATTGAATAATTTATTTAGGTTAACATGTTTTTGTTTCTCTTTATTTTATAGGGTTCAAGGTTTTTATTTTATAAACTAACAAAAGCCTAAATAAGTGTAATATTCCCAGTTACATTTACTAAAGACTATAACATTAAGGTAAAAGTATAATTAAAAATAAAAAATAAATGTACATCATATTCATAAACTATTATAAAAAATATCTATCTTCATAGAAATTTAAATATAAAATATATATCCAAAACGAACATGAATAAAAAAAGAAGTAGTAGTTCATTTGCTCACTATAAAATTCTATCACTTACCACCGTGTTTATATAAACTATTATCATAGGTTTTAAAATAAATACATTAAAGAAAGAATGATAAGTTACTAGAGGTTTTTAAAAGACAGAGAATCATGAATTAATTTTACTTCTAGATAAGTGCAAACCATAAAGATTTTTAAAAGACAGAGAATCATGAATTAATTTTACTTTTAGATAAGTGTAAACCATATCAAATTATCATACTTTATCTCTTACATTGTATTAAATATAAATCATCGTTAATATACTTATGTTAAAAATTTATTAACCATTACATATAATTGACTCTAATGTGTATTAAAATAAACTTAAAGATCTGTATTTATTATATTGTCCTCCCCTAATTCCATATAATCCCAAATATAAATAAATCAAATCAATCTTACATGACAAAATTAATTTATATAACTTATTTTAATAAACTCTTATTTTAAATTTCAGATACACAACATTTTTTAACTCTGTCTAATAATCTTAATTATATTATTATAATATATAAATAGAATCAATTGAATCAATATACTTCCTCGTAACCAAATTTTAAATTAATACATATCATAAAAAGTATATTAATATTTTATTTCACGAAAATATTAAATTTCAAACACATTTTCAGAAAATTTATAACTTGGTATCAAGATCTAAGGTTATTGAACAACCGTTTGCAAGGAAGGAAAAAATTTATCTATCCCTTCAAATCAAACAACAGAACAAACACATCTACCCAGATATATGTTTGGACGGAGGTGTCCAGGGAACAGGATTGGAGACCTATCATTTTTTCTTAAAATTGTAATTGACATGTCAATTTTTTTTTCACCACAAAATTTATATATTGACTCCACTGTCAAGTTATATGTTAATATACAAAGTGTATAAATCTATATACTATATGATAATAATATTTATTATTTATTTTTAAAAATCGTTGCCCTTGCTCTTAGATCCGTCACTGTTCTCCCTCTTTTTCTGCAAAAATTATCCATTACATCACTCATTGTTAAACCATTTCTTATCATACTAATCGTCTAAATAAACATGCTAATGAGATGAAGCAATAATCTTTCTCTCTCTCTTTTTTTTTCTTTTCCACTTTAAAAGAACACAACACTAAAATTTGGGAACGTCACAATCCATGTGTTATTCCTTCATTATTTAACCTTAAAATATTCTTTTACTAGACCAACAGCGAAAAGCCTATAGCAAAAATGAAACATGATTTATCCTCAACTAAACTTTTGTTCCAAATTTTCACCGTCTTTTTGTGGAGCTTTTCATTTCTCAGCTATTTTTTATATATGTTATTAATTTATGCAAACAAGATAAACCCAACCAATTTTCTAAATAATATGAATGTAGATGTCAAAAAAATTATACATCTTTGCTTTTACTCATAAATACATTAGACAATATTTCAGAAGTGTATATTAATAGTTGCATAGCAATATGAATAATCGTGCCATTCAGTATAAATTATCAACAAATTTCATTTAAGAACGTTTTTAATATTAAAATAATATATAAATTATTAATATCATGTCACTTTTATATTTAGATTTCTTATTAAAAGATAAAACTATTTTATCTTAGTAATTAAAGAGTTCTATTTAGATTTCTTATTAAAAGATAAAACTATTTTATCTTAGTAATTAAAGAGTTCTAACTCTTAGACTTTGTTTGGATTATATATTAGATTTGAGGGAATAAATTTGAGTTGATTTTAAATAAAAATGTATAAAAAGTTAAATTGTTTGGATTAAAAGAAAAATAGTGATATTTAAATAGAAAAATTATAAAAATTTGTAAGTAATGTAATAAATGTGATAGATATTTTAATATTTTTTAATATATAAAATGATAAAATTATAAATTTTTTTTATTAATATTATTTTATAATTTTCAATAATTTATTTTTATTTTAATAATAATAATAATTATTATCAATAAATTTATTTTATTATGATATAAATAAAAAATATTTATTTTATTATTTATTTAACAATAATATTTATTGTTATAAAATTAATTATATTTATTTTATTATGATATAAATAAAATTATTAATAAATTAAAATAAAAATCAATTATATAAAAATTTATCCATCCACGCAAATCTTCTCATACAATAGAAGAAACAAAATGAGCGATTCATTTTCATACTAAATTATTATTTTATTTATTGACTTACATGCTTTTCCAGTAATTTTTAATCTTGGTCCGTCTGCACTAATCCGTTTTTCGAAACAAACAGACGCTTAAAGAATAACATAGATAATCTGATATGCATTAAAAACTTGTGATTTAACTATATAAACACATAATTAGGATTTTGAACTACCATAGGTTAATAGTAAAGTCTTAAATACCATATGCAGCTCACATCCAACTACACAGTAAGAAATCTCAAAACTAACTCAAATAAAAAAAAATTACTCTAAACAAACATATGATTAATTTTACTCTAATCACTACCATAAATCTAAAAATGTTTCTGATCATCACTTTGATAAAAAATAAAATTGTAAACCTAAAAAAAAAAGTTTTTAAAAATATAATAACTAGATTAAAATAAAATCTAAACAACTACATTTTTACTTATAAATTTTTTCTCTTTAATAATAAACCATTCAAGTGTGATTTTAATTAAAGTTTTACTCTAGAATTATTTTCAAAGTACTTACAATATGCCTTTAAAAATAATATTAATAATTATATGTATCTTTATTGGAGTTTCAAAATGTAAATTTGTTATATGTATTATTTATATATAATATAATATAATAAATATTTTTATGTATATAGTATTATTTGTGTATGTAAATATATATATATATATATATATATATATATAAATTTTTTTAAGATATAAAGTGTGGCATTTATTTATATAATATTTTAAAAAAATTTAAGTTGGAAAATAAAGTTAGACTTGATTCCTGTATCTTACTTTTACCCTGTTTTCAACAAGAGATATAAAAAAAACCGTAATGAAATTAATTAAAAGCATTTTAAGAATATGATGATCTGTATGAACTGAGTATGAATGGTGGTGAGTGTTGTAGCAATGTGGCAGACACAAAGAAACGTGGTTCTGGCAAATAGGACATTAAAGGTAGTTTCTAATTACATCACTGGCACTTCAAGATTGGAACCATGACTTCAATTTTTTCACGACTTGCGACCTATTTTTTTGGTGTCGCCACCGACATTATATGCTTTGTCTAATCAGTCATCGTCCCTGGTCCCCGATGTGACTGTGCTTGCTCGTGACTCTAAGATCATTTTCAACCTAAGAGTCTTATAGACTTTATTAAAAATATTTACCAATATAGGTTGATGTAATGTGTTAAAGATCTTAAAAATAAAATTTTAATTTTATATAAGATTCTAGCTTTAAAAAAAATAGTTTTTAATATCAATATTTGTACAATATTAATAATAAAATATTTATTTTATTATAATAATTATATTGATTTTTGAGATGTACAAAAATTATATATAAGAATTATAACGTTTGGGTCTTACATAATCTTATCATTAAAATAAAATTTGTAAAAATTACTTAAAAATAATATTCTAATATGATTAAACTCGTTTACATACAATATGTAATATAGTATATATAGTCCACATTAATAAATTTGCAAGAATTATAAAGCTTCTAACAACACCTTTCACTTAGGCTTCATAATAATCATAAATATTTATATTTAGGTGTGCAACTACATATTATATATTTTTAGACTTTCTTTTAAATACTTTGCTCCATTTTATTTAATAATTAAGAACCACTGCAAATTTTTATCACTTCCGAACATGACACACTAAGCCACAGTGATTACTATTGTCCCTTATAGTTGATACCATAGATGAAATATAAATAAGATAAGAGGTATGAAAATTGCATACAATGTAATCTCAGTCATGCAATTTCCAACTGGTCCAAATTCTTTTTATAATTATCAATCCAAAGACAATGTAAATATTGTACAAAATAAACATAGAATAGAATGATAAACATCAACGTTATTTTTGAAATAAAAAAGTCAAATAATATAAATATCTCAAAAAGTATATAATTCGAACTTAGGTAGTACAAGGAATTATACACTAGTATGCTCCAGAAATACTGCTCCAGAAATACTTCACGCTCCAAATCTTTCGTAAGCTAGTATGGATTTAGTATATTCCATGAAAAATGTGCTTATTTCAATCTTTTTCCTTAACAACCAATTACTTGATATTAATGACTTTTGGCTTAGTTACTCATATTATTGTTGAAGCAAAGAGCTCTTTATTAATTATCACTACAGAATTTCGATGGTTTTTTTTGCAGCCACATCCCCATGTTTGTATGCTGCAGAAGAATAATAAACTCAATAGTCATTATTGAATAATAAGCTACAATATTAGATTTCCAATATATATATATATGTATATATATGTGCTTGTTTATGTTGATATCCAACAAAATAAAAGTCTACTACCCTATGATCTCCAAATTTTCAAATTTATGATAAGTGAGCATTTAATTTTTTTGGTTGTTTTTAAGTAATGCACCACACATTTTGTTGCATTTCAAGATCAGTCCAGTAGCTACCTAGAACTCCCATAACAAATGCTAGGCACGGGACATGTACCAACTTTCCACTGCTAATCAATAGGAATCTTCCCCATCTTAGTTCTTTCAAGATCATTGTTGAAGAACTATTTAATACTAAATTTGTTTCATTTTATATGAGTCGGTGATGATCTTTTAAGGGGCCATAACTCCCCCAAACTGTTATTTCAAACTTTTGTTTCTTGCAAGATTTTCAACCAAACCTTTAGAATATATTGTTTCAATCAATTAGATAAAATTGCTAGACAAAAGAAAAGATAGAAGGGTCCTCATATGTTTGCAGCCAATCATGATAGAAATATCACTCATTATTATCAACAAAATATACAAGAAAAAATATTATGACAACGATAATCCAAAAAGGTTTTACAAAATAAGAAACAGGACTTATATAACCCATATACAATCAAGATATTATAGTAATAAAGTAGTTGTATCTCAATAATCTAACAACAAATGAAGATTTGATACCACTTGTAGGAACATAATTTTGATAAAATAAAATATTAAATGAACACACAAAAAGTATTACGTCACAAATGGGAGAGTTTATGAAGAATACAACTGTACTGAAAGTGTATTGAAATTTTTAATGATCAGAAACAATTGATTTCATGTTTTTTTTTAACCAAGTTACTTTATTTCTATAAAAACCTTTCATTCTCTCTTCATGTAGGAAAAAGGAGAAATTTGTTTGTTTAATTTAGTGTATTAAAGATGATAATCATGTGTTAACTTATAGGATTCTCATTATTTTTTTAAAACTAAATTTCTTTTCTTCCAAGTTTTACTTTGATATAGTTTTTTTTAAGAGAAGGCAGTGAAAGAGTCTTGAATGACATGTTGACATTTGTAGCATGTTTAGGTCTGTAGGTAACAGTTTCTGGTGCCCTTTCTTGTCAACTGCTCTTAATAGTACACAATACACCATGCAATGTAACAACACAATGAAAGACTCTCATGCTGTAATGGTTTACATCTAATGCTTAAAAATAATATTGAACACACCCATTGAGGGTTGAATTGAATCACAAAATCGATGGGTGAGACGATTAAAAAGAGAGAGATGTTCAAGTTAAAGGAGCTCTAAATAGAAATTTACATAGTACACTACAACTTTTGTTTGCATCCTTGTTAGTTGTCTATGTCATTTTTGTCTGTAATACCTACTATTTTTACGATCATTTGTCGACCAATTTGTAAAGAAGACAATTTTGAGATGTTTTGTAAAGAAAATTCATCTTCCCATACCGGCGAACGAAATTAATCTTTATATAGGGAAAACATGTCATAAAACAAATAAAAACTTTTAATTTTGCATTTATACTTATAACCTTTTCATCTTACTAGCCCTTTAAGTATGGTGAGTAGAATATTTATTTTTAACTTTTCGTATGTAATTTTTTATATTTTTTTTTATCTTAGGATGTTTAGAAGACTATATTTTGTGATCGTTTATTTATTTCTTTTACATATTATAAGTAGAAAAAAATTGTTGATAATAAAAGATAGTGTGAAAGTAAATTGAATACAAATTTTGATATTTTTTTAAAAAACTTATAAAACTTTATTATTTACTCAATGTAATAAAACGTATTATTTTTAATTGAGTTACTTATCCATTTTTATATAAAATATACATTAACATTTTAGGATACTTGAAGGTAAAAGAGCCTTATTTATTATCGGGCATGGCCATAGAATGCCAAATTTGGGACTATTTCTTTTCGCAACTCCATAGTTTCTTTTGTGCTTTGATAGTTGCCGCAAAAGGTCCAAATTGTGCATGGCTAAAGCATTTTAATAAATATTTTGAGTTGTATAAGATTGAAAATATAATCTAAAAAATATTCATGATTATTTGTTTTGAAATATATATCTAAATTATGTAATACAAAACATAGTAATAGATCTAAAAATATATTTCAGATCTTTTATAATATATTTCTGAATTATATAATTTAAAATATATCTTAAATTATACAATCTAAATATATTATTAAATTTAAAAATATAGTTGTATTAATCTAAAATATGTATCTAGATTTGAAAATATATTTTAAATTGTATAGTATTAAATATATTTATTAATTATACTATCTAAAATATTTTTTTATATTATGTAATGTAAAAATTTTATGCAAATTATACTTTTTCAACACTCTCACTGGATGCATGGAAAACTATGGGGTGGAGAAAGTAAGAACTGTTTTTAAATTATGCAATCAAAAAAAGCTGACATATGCACCTTATTTTACTTCCTGCACCCATCACTGGCCGGAATGGCAAGAAACGTTTTCTTCCTCATCAAACACCCCTTCTTTTGTGGTTGTTCCTTCATTTACTTCCACATTTTCTTTCTACGTTTCCGTGAATAGTGAAAATTGTCAAAAATATTCTTAATTATTCTGATTGGAAGACTCTAGATTGAGTGATAAAAAAAATTATGGATTGCGTAGTGTAGAAATTAAAAATTTAGGTATTGTATTTTGAATTATATACTTTAGAATTATTTTTACAATATTGTTTAACAATGTATTTGATTTTTTAAAATTGTATGACTAAAATTAATTTTTTTTTTCATTTCTGAATTGTCTAATTTATATAAAAAGCTGATGAGTCCACAGGAATAATTGGTAAAGCTTTGGCCAAACAATGTTTTTTGAGAATCACTTCGGCCGTCAGTGAAAAATGCACGAACACTGTTTTCACGTGCCAACCTTCCACCGGATAGCAGAGTTTTTCAAAGGATAAGAAAATAGAAGGTGACACGGTTCTCACAACGACAAACATGATATTTTAAATTATGGAGGTGCAATTGGAAATCAATGTAAAAGTCAAATAGTGGCTTTCTATTGGCTTGGGCTTTTTTTTCTTCCTGTACTCTACACTTTTCCCCTTACACCATCGTACTTTCATTTTAATTTTTCATTTTATTTAACACGCATGGAATTGCCAAAATATTAATATGAGATTATACATTTTTATGATTTTTTTCCTAATATGTCTTGTTCAAAATTGTTAAAATTATGTTTATTTTACATAATTTCGAAATCTATATTTCAAAATGCCTTTTATTTTACAAAGACATTTGACCCGGATATGAAATGTATAATTCAATATATGTTTGATATTATTTTGGATTTTGTATTTTAAAACATCTTTTGTTCGTCTACTTGTAATCTGGAAATTTTTATTTCTTTCTTTTAACATGTCTAGACTAGTGAAAATATCATTACGGATAACACATTTTAAAATGCATATTTTGTTTAGAATGTCTAGTGTGAAATTATGGAAATTATGTAAATTATGTTTCTTTTATATAATTATGAAATGTACATTTTGAAGTATCTTTTACTAATATTTAGGAATGGTTTTTCATCAAGATAATTCATCTTATCATGGAATGCATAGTAATGAATACGTTTGATATTATTTTGGATTATGCATTTGAGTCCGTATTCTGAAATTATGTTCATGAATAAGAAAATTATCCTATAGAAATTATCTTTTCGCAATAGTTCCTGTAATAAGAAAAGTGTTATATCTTTATAGATTGCAAACAAGCCAAAGTACAAAGAAAATAACACGCATAAAAATAGTTTAACTGAAAAAAAAAAAATACTTGAAATGTTTTCTTCTCAATTTTAGTTAAAGGTTCTCACTTAAACTGCAATTTTGTCAGCATCTAACAAAAATCAAAATTGGTTTTCAACACCACAACACAAATCTCACTTATATTATATTTAGTATAACTCATGCAATCAGAACTAACGCGTCAAAACATTTGTGATTTAAATAGAAGCATATTCGCATTGATACAAAATCAATTATGAATTACAGTCAATTCTTCAAATTATAATAGTAAGCAAAGAAAAAGGGAAAAGAAAATTGTGGTTCCAGATTTGAAGAAGAGCAAAAATATTATCAACATCAAAGAAATCAGAGTCATCGAACATGTGTTAGAGATTGCAGAGATGAACATTAGGGTTGTCCTTTGCATGTTAGAGAGTGCACATATAAATATATTTTAGCACCAGTATACTTCTACATGTTAGCTATTTACATGAATTCTTTAGTTTAAATTCTATTATCTATAAAATTAATGTTTTTAAGATACTTATTAAGCAACATTTCATCTTTTATTTAACGCTTCTAACGATTTAAAAAAAAAATATTTTTATATTTTCTGTACAATGAATACTTTTTTATATCTTCAATTCTTGGACCAGTATGTTCATTACCTTGGCCACATTCATTATTATGTTTTCCACCAAGGAACAGCTTTGTGCCCATGGCTTTCTCCTCAATTTGGAAAAGGTTTTTGGGATCCAATTCTATATAATAGTGAAAGTTGAAGTTGTGATTTGGTTGTTGTCACACATGTGGAGCTGTCAGCCATATGGGATTTTTCTTCTCGTGACATGCAATGAAAAATCACTATAAAATACAATGTAAAGTGTACAAGAACACCAAAAGGGAAGACAGAACGCAAAGTGGATGCTGATTAGCTTTAATTATTTTGCCTTTAATCGTTAATGATCTTTTAATGGTGCAGACTTTAATAAATAATCGTTCTGCATTAACTCAAATGACTGTCGCTCTCTTTTAATCATGGAAGAATCTAACAAGATATTTTGATGTGGTGGTAATGAAAGTTTTCGGTCCGAGATTATAATTAATTATACATAATTTGTAGCCGTTCATGAGGATTCTTGGCGATGGCATGCCATTGGTTGTGTGGAAACAATTGGCACTCCTCAAATTGCTGTGAAATCTAATTATTTTCAGGCCTTTCCCCCCTTAACTTGAGTTAGTGATCAAACAGTTAAATGCATAAATTGGTGAAAAATTGGAGCAATTAATAAAGATAAATCTTATAGATCTTGTAAGGATGTAGATTTGAATAATCTTACCAATGGGAAAGTTTTATTAGTGGAATTTATAGATGTATTTAAGCGTTATTGATTTTAGCTTATTTACACTTTTCGTTAAAAGGAATGTGAGAAAGATGTTATTGATAGATTTTTAAAGTATTTTCCAATCTATTCAAGCATAAGTTTCTATAACAAATTTTATTTGTTAAATTTTAAATCAGTTAATTTTAGTAATCTACACATGAATTTAAGTGAAAAAGTCATAAAAAAAAAACTATACAAGATTGGTTTAGATTAAAGATGATGTAATTTTTTTTTATGTAAGTTTTGTTTAAAACTAGTTCATCTTATTAATCAATTCAAATGATTATGTGAATGAAAAATTCTATATATAAATATTTATTGTATCAAATTTTTTTCTTACAAAAGTTTCACACAAGCATATCTTAATTTTTTTTCCGAAATAAATATTTCTCAATTTTTCTTCTAAAAATATGATAATATAAATAAGAATATTTGGTAAGATATTCATATTTAAAAAATATTAAAAATTTAAATATGAATTAGAATATAAAAGTTAAGATTAATTTTAAGTTAAAAATAGTATTATTTTTTTATTTAAATTTAATTATGATCTTAGAGGAAACACCTCAAAAATAACAACAATAACTTTCTTAAATTGAGGTTCCTCTAGTTTTTATATTCATCTTCCTTTACTTCTAGAACTGTCAAGAAGAATCCCCATTTTTAGATCCCTTTATTTAAATTTCATATTGTACCCTCTTTGTTAGTATTTTTGTTTGTCTTGACCCGTGATGTAAACACATCCACTATTAATTCCCACAAATGAAACATCACTATATAGTTTGTTCCAACACATGTTGCATTAATAATTGAGTACTGAGAAGAAACTACGAGCATTGTACACTCTCCTAGAATGTTCACCGACCCAGGTGAATGGCCTAAACATAGCATCTTTATAAAGTAGCTTTAGGATTTCCTTTTCTGCTGTATCGTCTCCTTCGTCTGCATTTTTTATTATAAATATCTATAACATTCAAGAATCATGATTTGTCTAAATCAACTTATAGACTAGTTGTTATCTACACCGGTCATACAATAAAATAATATTATAATTTAATTAAATGTATGTTTGTTGTCTTTTTCTCACACTAATAACCTAATTATTTTATAAGTTTACCCATATTTGGTTTCCTATATTTTAATATTTATTTGGTCCCTCGTATTCATTGAGTCGAATTTATATTCGTAAACTCTTAAGGGTTTAATTTTTTTTCTGTTAAATAGAATAATGATGATGAATATTAATAGTTGAAGATTCACATAGACGAGTAAAAAGCTACGTTCATAAACTGATTTTATGAGATATTAAATAAGTCTTGAAATCAAATTCTAAAATAGTTTAAAAAGTATATCTTAAATCTATGGGTCTGTTTACATTTACCGTGGATATGTAGCCCCGGTTTGAGAAAGAATGTCGAAGAATTATTTAAATTTAAATTATATTCCCTCGTTTTATTATTTTATATAACAAACCTTTTTATTATTCTATAATAAGAGATATAATGTAGATTTATTTTGATGAACTATCGTGAATCTCATAAAAATTATAAACATCGTGATATATGTCTATTTTTGATTAGTCACTGACGTCATAAAAAGTAAATAAGTTGCATGTCTTAAATTATTTAATCATTTAGTTTTCCAAATTATTTAATCATTTAGTTATCCCGAACCATTACCTTGATTCAAAATGATTAACTTGGTTCAAAATGATAAATGGCTAACACAATTTAGGTTGTTTCAATATCCAAATTATTCACTTAATTCGAAATGATAAATAAGCCAGGTATATTATTTCAATTATTCTGACTAGATAGTTCATATCAAAACTAGATTGGTGAAAAAGGGATCGTATAAAATAATTGAAGACAAAATAGAATAACTCACAATATAAAATTCCGTAAATGCAAATGATGAATTTGATCACAATTTGATATTTTATACATCATAATAATTCTGATAATTGTTTACATTAAAATGTAGACGAATTTATGCCTGCATCATTTTGATGTCTACTAAAATAACCTACTATTAAATTAGTTATTGTGTCACTAGAAATTTTCAATCAGGTATGTTCTGATAAAATATGTTCGATGTTGATCTTTTCTTCGATCTCTCTGTATAAGACTTTGAAATTTTTCATTAAACGGAAAGGAATGTAAATTGGCAAAGAACATGTCTTTGTACCAATCTCCATACAAATATTATAGTGTCCATATAAATTATTTTTCTCTGTATTTATTTGTTCTCTTCCTAATTTGTATTATTTATGAAACCATTCAGCATTCAAGACGTGGTGGGAGCTCGCCCTCAATAATTGTTCTGTAATTTTCATTGCCTATAATTTATATTGGACGTCTTCGATCATTCAAATATTTCACTTTTATGATGTTTTGATCTGGTCCTTTAATTCCTAAGCCTACGTGTTGTTTGCTTCTGTGTAGACTACTTTGATGAAGGAGGAAGTGGACACTGAAGAAAATAATTCATAATTTTAATTTTATATACCTTTAACTTCTACATTTTAATGAATTACATTGTTTATTGATAATTTTAATAAATAATTTAACACTTAATATGACTAAAAAAAACAAATCATGTACAAAATTAAAGATAAAATGAAAAATGTTCTTTTTTAAAAAAAAGATAGTAAACCCAAATCATAGAGAAAACTAAAAAAAAACTAATATTACAATTTAGATTTTAATTTGTATACACTGTAGTGTAAAATCTTAAGGAATTAATTACTTAAAGTTCATGAGAAATATAATTTTGAAAATAATTATTATAAAACCTAATAAGTTTATTCCGGAGTTTCCAAGTAGAAAATAATATAAACTTTATTTATACTATTATATATAATATGATTTCTTTTGTAATAAATAAATATTAGCTGACATGAATTATTTTTTCGTGAAAATAATTCGAACGTAAAATTTAAATAAAAGCCAACTTATGAAGCAATGCAAAATGTCACACTAATGGTTGAATTATCCAAAATTGAATCATGAGACATATTTTTTTTATTTCCTAAGTGAGTTTTATCAAAATATCGTTATTTCAAAAATATTTTTATAATTTTTTATTCAGCCCAAGAATCTTACAAAAATTAATTTAAAAATTAAATTTTCATTCTTATAACATAATATTTTGTCTAGTATATATGGTTTTAATTCTAAAATTTATGTCATATAATATGATCTAAATGTTTTTTTTATAAAATCTAAACCTTAAATTTATGAATTTGCTACAGATCTATATTAAAAATATCTCATAAATTCCAGACTTTAATCATAAAAAAAAATCACTCAGACAATTAATTTACATATAAAATTTAAGATTTTGAATTTTAATAAAACTGTAGATTACAAAATGAAACTTTTAAAGTATAAGTGAAAAATTATTAAAATATATTACATAGAGCTCTTCATAGAATGTATTAATAAAAAAAGTAAATAAATGTAACAGTAAAAACTAATAAAATAAAAAAGAAGTTAACGATTTGAACTTGCATTGTATATTATTATAGCCTTTGTCTTTCAGTCAAATAAATACTATATTTTAAAAGGTGCTATTCATCGTTTTTGTCTTCATTCAAAGTCAAAAAAGAAAAAAACTTAAAATTGAAAGTTCACACCGGAAGAGGAATGGATACAAGATCCGACGGTGAATAAGCAAGTCAAGCGGTCAACGGTGTTGGTACGAAAGTGATGCGCGTAACAGAAGATTATAAGCAGCCTTCTGATTTGCTAATAAAGGAATCAGGAGAGCGGGAGAGAAGGAGGAAGGGAAAAAGTGGCGTGTGATAGTTGGAGCCACGTGGCGGAAAATGAATAGCGATGTGCGGCAGAAAGAGCCACGTGGTGCAGACGTGTTGAAAGGGAGGGAGCGGTGGATGATGTGTGTGTGAGGGTGAAAGGGGAACACCGAACAGTAGTCTTCGGGAAAAGCAGGTGTGTTCAGTTGAGGAGTCGATTGGGGCATACAATAATGGTAAACAACAAATCCCGAGAAGAGCATCGAAAACCATTTGAAAAGAGGCCACGCCATCATATGATTACGCTGTCAGCGTTGGTGGGCCCTGAAGGCTTCGAAGTTAGCGAAATGGGACCGACTTTGATTTGCGGAAGGAAACGACGAAAGAATCTGGGAAAAAGTTAAGAGCATTGCTGACGTTGGGGAACTGGAGTGAGAACCAAGGGTCAGGGAAAAAGCAGAACCGTGGGTTTGGGTTTTGGTTTTCAGGTTCCGATTCCGGTTTTGGTTTTCAGGTTTCGATTCTTGTTTTGGAGTGGGCAGTAATACTGCTAGTGGTTTTGGATTCCAAACTCTCGCTTGTGGCGCGTGCATTGCAGCACTTCTCTGTCCTGGAACCAATTTGAGAATTATTGACGCAGAACCTTAAAATAATGCAGTTACATGTCTAGGTTCAAGCATTGACATTGTCGAAGAAAGTTGAACTTTAACATTACCGCTGAGTATCCTGTACAGCTGTTAGAAGAAGACATTCGTTGATATTTTGAGGATTTTAATAATTACTATCACTAAGGTGTGTTTGGGAAGATGATAGAGAAAAATGAATTGGTGCCTTTGTGTTCTTAGCTCTTGTCTAAGTATAAAAACTATAAAACCTGGTTAAAGAGTAATATATCGATAATATTAAACATGTTTTTATTACCCTTTAATCATAAATTATATGTTATCTAACTTTTAAGATATTAGAATTCAATATAGGTTTTTTTATTACCTTTGTTTTGTTGTCTTAGAATTCAATAAATTTCCAATTTGGATTTGTGATTGCGACTTTGGAGCATTTTTTTTTTTCTTAACTTCATATCAAGTTAAATGTTTTTTGATAAAATTAGTAATAGCTAGTTGGATGCTTAAAAAATCAACTGGTAGATTTAAAAGTCAAGAAAAAATTAAAGCTAATAATTTAGTTAATACACTTAAAACTATGAAATTTAAATTTTGAACTAATTAATGGTTATAAAGCAACACCAAAAGTAGCCATTTAATTGTAACTTAAATTTTACTAAATAAAATGGCATGCACGAATGATTTTATATTATAACTTTGATGTTTTTAAAATAAATTTAACTAATATAATTTTATATTTATTCAAAACTACAAAAACTATATTTTTAGAATTTATTTTTTTAATAAATTATTATAATTTAAATATGTTTTTAATTCCTATAAATATGATTATATATACTTTCAGTTGCTGCAAAAATGTACATTAGTTTCAAATCCTTAATATTTTTCTAACCGTATTTTTTTAAGTTGTTATTAATCATGATTATTTTAATATTAAATATGGAAAATATTAATTAATATAATTAAGATAATATAAAATATTTAAATTAATATAGTTATATATTTTTAAATACAGATTTAATTTAGTGACATGTTTATTATTTAATACAAATGAGAAATTTCAATGTTATTTTTAGTTTTCATTCAATAATTTATTTTAATATTATATTTTTATTTAAAATATATATTTTATATAAAAGTTATAATTCATCTTCTATATATTAATTTGATATTGCAATATTGAATCGTCATATTTTCTTAAATATATCATAAATAGAAATTTTATATCCAGAGACAAAAAGGGATTATACACTATATCTTCCCTTAAGAGTATGATTACGAAAAAGATTACTGCATTATTTTCATGATAAAATAGTATGTATTATAAAGTTTTTAATAGGTAGGTAGCGATTAATACACAGTCAATAGTTAAATTGTTCCACCGTCAACAGTTAAATTGTTCCACCGTCAACAGTTAAATTGTTCCACAAGAAAGTAAGGAATTAAATTTTAACTAATATACTATTTGAAAATGATTTTTTTTTATTAAAAGTATAAACTTTAGTTACTATGATTATAAAATAAAATTTTGAAACCGTATTTAATTTAAATGTTACTTTTTTGCAGTCATTGGAAAGGGGCTCAAACTCCCAGAACAAATGAAATTTGCAACGGTCAACCCTGCTACGCGCTATTTAAATAAGGTAGAGGTTTAGTTTTTGAAAAACACCTACTACAAAATGAAAGAAAAAAAAAACTAATATGTTTGAAATATTGAGAAAATTGAAATTATTGATAGGTGATTTTTCTTAGGAATAAAGGTTGCTGTGGGTGACCGTTAATGTCAAGTGGTGAATGATGTGAAAACTCTGCAAGAAGTCGTGAGCCATTAAATGTGTTTCTGCAAGTTAGAGAAAAACAAGTTAAGTTAACTTCAGGCATGGGCTAAGTTATCGCCCCATTAATAATAAGTTTTATTTAAAACATTTTATTTTATTTATTATATGTGGTTTGTGAAAATATTAAATACAAAATTACAATATGTACATTTCAATCACTTTTATGAGGCATAGCTATATCCTGTTTGGGTGTATAATCAGCAATAGTATAACTTGCATAAATAAAAATATAAATTACTAATAAATAATTAGTTTAAATAATGTATTTATGATTTTACTTTATAAATTCTAATATGGAACTTGTTATACCATTTTTTGGAGTATTTTATTATTAAAATAAAAATTTTATAAATTTATATAAATAAATAAAATTAATTATTTAAGAATTATTTTAAAGTAATTGTTATTTTAAAAAAAATCATTATTACTTTTTTTATAAAAATATAATTCCAATCCTTCATCAAACTAACAATTAGATATTATTTTTTCACTCCTGACAGACAATAAAACTGTTAGATTACATTTTTATTTAAGTTCAACTCTGATTTTTTTTTCTTTTAAATCAATTTTGAGTTTTTTATTTACCTAAATAATTGTGTTTTTAATGTGATGTATATAGTTTTTCTATTTTAGTTCAAGATTCTCTCTCTATATATATTTAAATTTTTAGTAAAAATTCTATGATATAGGTGGAATTATTTATGCATTTTTTAGGAATTGGATTTCCTTTTTAATACCCAGTTATCTAACTAAATAAAGAAAACTAGACTTGAGTTTTGATAGTACTTAAGTTATGAAATATAATTATGAATGTAATTTTGTCACCTTGTAAGTTCTTGCATAATGACTAAGTAAAAAAAAATATGGTTTTAAGTTGATAGATACTATAACTTAATTAATGTTGGATACTATAACTTATTTTATATCTATTAAAAAGTAAAATTATCCAATTAAAATATGACATTAAAAGAAATTACCAAATAATATATCTTTAATAAATATTTTGAAAAAATGCAAATTTTATTATTAAATTATTTCATATTAATAATCTCATATTTTATTGTAACAAAAATTAATTTTAAAAAGGTTAAATTCTCACTGCCTTTTGGTGGGATCAATTTTATGAAAAACAAATTATAGATATTTCCGAAACACCATAATAAACCGAATATAAAAAAGAGTAAACATTCTTAATTTTATAGCCCTAAAAAGTGAACGAAAATAAATATTCCAAATGATTTTCTTAATATAGATATTGAACCGCAACATTGATCCGTATATAGACTGATTAAAGCTATTTTAAATGTTTAAGAGTACAAAATTAACCTTAAATTCCATATACCCGAAGTATGAATAAAAAATATCGACCAAGCATCCTACGTATATCACATTCTTATCTTTTAATAAATAAATACATTCCCAGGTACTGCAGTTAGAGAAATAAAGCTGCAATTTGAAGTGAATATATATTTGTCAATGAATAGCTAAAACCTGTTTTGAAAAAAATAGTCTAATATGTTATACATTTTTTTTAGAATACGATTTACTCTTGTAAAAGTTGGACTTGAAGCATTAACCTATTTCGACTTTTCTTTTTGTGTGTAGAAATATTATCAAATTTTAAATAATTTTATTAGCAAAAATTTAAATACACCATCAAGAGGAAAAAGTATAGACATAAACACAAATTTAATAAATTATAATAAGATTTATTTTATTAATAATATTTTTAAATCTTTATTTTATTGATGATAAGTTTTTTAAGATCCAATAGTATTTTATTATTAATTTTAAAATTAATTAGATATGACGTTTATAAATAAAAGTTAAACATTGATTTTATGACCATTTTAAAATTGATAGTTCTTAGAAAAAATTCTTTTATGTATTTTCTTTTCTACAAACATCATCAGATTCTGGTTAAATTAAGGTCTGGAGGAGTTAAATAAGTATAAAACGTCTTGAACCATTGGTGATTTAGTTTTGTGAGTAGTTTTATCTATGTTGGTATTCTATGTTTTTTTTTTTTTTTCTATTATGTAGAATTAAGTTTTGGGCAACATAATGGGTGATGTGAATATATTTTGATGATACAATGTATGGTATATGAATGTGTTTTTGATTATTAAATGAAGATTATTGGTATGAGATTCAAAGTTATAAAATTTCATGGGAGTGATGTATTATTGAATTTGAATATTATAAAACAGTTTTAATACGATAATCATTAAAATATTGTTGTAAAGTTAGGTTTTGGGTTGTTTTTGGATTATAGTATGATTACTTAAACTAAGTTGAGTAATGTGTATTAATTGCATTACCAGTTTTGTGATATTTGAGCAATGCATTAGTTTCTTAAACTACATGGTACGTGACTCAAGCATTAACTTATAATTGGAAAAAAAGAAGACAAGACTGTTAGGTAAAAAATGATATGAAACTCCTATTCCTACCAGTATTGATGATTTGATTAAATATGTAGATTTTTTTAATAGTATGCAAGATAATTTTGTAATAATAACATAAATTATTAAAAAAGTTCAGTATTTTCAATTAATTTAACTAATTTAAGAATATGTGAATAAATTAAAAGAAGTCTTAGAAAGAGAAAGAAAGCATTAACTAAGTCTTCATGTATAATTAGGTTAAGAATTGAATGACCCCACTGAATCTGAGAGACCGGTAGCCCTTGGTCCCATGAATTAACTCCCAAAAAAACCAGAGTAAGAAAGCAGGACATGCTCACACATAGAAGGGTTTTGTTTATTTATTTATTCATTGTTTTATGAGTGTAATATAATACACTTATTATTTTTAACCTTTTACTTATTTGTTATTAGTATAAATTATTTTAAATTTCTGAAAATAAAATTTTAATAGAGAGAGTGTGTGAGTTACCGTTACTCTTACGCGCAGTGCGCGAGTTGGCCGAGAGTTTACTTACACCCCACCACAATTTGGCAAGCAAGAGGAGAGAGAGACATGTGAGGTTTGGTCCAAACTGGGCCCCACCACTTGCAAACAAACTGTAAAAGATCTTCCCCACCCGCTTCAAACCCTCACTTTCTGTTCAAACTACAAAACTGCCACAACATCATCGTCCAACTACAATCACATTCAATGGCATCCCTGTAATTTTGGCTGCCCTCAAATTAATAACCACAACAATAATAAAACTTTTGAAAAGCTAGAGAGGTATTTGAGCCAATGGATGCACCCAGAGAGAGAGAGAGGGGTTCATGTTTGTAATTGCAAGTTATAACCTGCCTCTCTTTATTGCCCTCTCCTTTCCCCTCACAACAAACAAAACAAAAACTTCACCTACCACTTTATAAAACCCTTAGTGGCATCGCCTTTCTCCCAATCAACAATCACTCTGTTCATTGTGTTTCTTTCTTCCCTCCACAAATCAAAGGAAACACTTTTCCTTTTCGTTTCCAAAGAGAAACTGTGACAACAACTCACATGGCTGGTTCTTCCAAGAGACATTGCTTCTCCGAAGACGACGATGGTTGGGCTTCTTCCATGGACCCTGGCTATTCCGGGCACAACCACTTCCATCACAACCAACATGGCTTTGTTTCTAGAACATTGGGTTACGGCACTTTCTACAGCCGGAGTTTCAGGAGCCCCTCTATTCTTTCACCAAGATCTGGCAGATTTTACGACGCCAGATTCGAAGATCACCAACCCCACTTTCTTGAAGCCTGTTTTCTTTGCAAGAAGCCGCTCGGGGATAATCGTGACATCTTCATGTACAGGTAAATGCCCAGATTCCATCTTCTTGCACCATCGATTAGTAATACACACAAATATGTCTATATATGCATGTATTGCATTCCTCGATTCATATACCCTTTTAGACAAATTAGATTCCTTTCGACTTCAGTTTTGGTTATGATTCTTAAATCTAAACCTTTCTTTCGCCATCTCTTCTTTTCTGATAAATTATTTCATGGTTCTGGTCCTCAACCGTCTTTTTTACTGTTTATTGATTGATATGCAATTGGGTGTCGTGAATTTATCGTAAATTGAAAATCTTTGATTTGCATGTCAGGTAAAGTTTTGGTCTTGGGACTTGTGATGCTGTGATATTGTAATCATTTTTGTACTTTTGTTAAAATTCAACCGTTTTTATTTCTTGTCACGATCCAATAAAAATGAAGATTTTTCCTTTCTTTTTCAATGTTATTGGGTTCGATTTAGATTTTGTTATTGAATTGTGGTTTCTGTGTGAATGTGAATTGTTGTTCGATTTCTATGAGGTGGCTCTGACCGGTTGTGAATTATTTGTATTGCAGAGGGGACACGCCTTTCTGTAGCGAAGAGTGTAGACAAGAGCAAATAGAGAGAGACGAAGCAAAGGAGAAGAATAAGAACCTTTCTTCTATGAAGGCTTTGAGAAAAAAAGATCAAAGAAAATCTGTCTCCCCAAACAAAGCCCAGGATTACTCCTTTCGTGCAGGGACTGTTGCTGCCGCTTAGATGAAAACATGTATGGTAATAGGATACAAAGAAAAGAAAAGAAAAAAGAAAACAGTTAAATAGCTTCAGCGTTCTCTAAGAAGAAAGAAAAAGAAAAAAAAAAATTGAAGGAAAGGAAAGTAGAAGTGAAGTTCCGAGTTTACTTTCTTGCCATGAAGAAGGGTCTGAGAGAGAAGAGATCCCCCTGAAAGGATTTTTTTGATCATGAATCTGTATATGGTGATGCCTATAGAGAAGCTCGTTGCGTGTGGGATCCTCTCTCCCTAATGACTCATTTTTCGGGATTCTTATTTTTTAAAATATTATATATATATATATATATCTCACGCTCTTAGGTATAGTATTTTATATGATGTGGTGGTGTCAAACAGTTTCGAAGTTTTAATGAAGAAACTTATTGCTACTACCTACCTGTATTTCTTTAACTTGTTACCGTGTTTTCACCTTTCTAAGTGAACATTAAATACGAATCCAAGAATATCTGCTGTAGCTGTGCCTGTGGCCTATGAAGAAATTGGGATAGTGGAATTATGAGGTCTGAAACACACTATCATGTCATTGATGTTTTACAGAATAAAGAACTAAACTATTGGAAAAGAGAATAAGAAAAACCTGCTACTTTTTCTAGTTCTTAAGTAATAATTAGGTTTTAATAATTTTGTCTATAACTTTTAGTTCGTATTTTAAAAAGTATTTATTTCAGTTTATTTACAGAAAAATTCAAAATCCTCTTTGTTTCTTGCTTCCTACTTATTTACATACCCCCTCTTAATCCCCTCCTTAACAAATTCTTGTTAGTCTTCGGAACCCTCCTCCTCATCTTCTCGAAGAACCTCCTTTTTCTTCTCTTAATTTTGTAGTAGGTGAATATCGTTACTACTTTTTCCGTTGTTCACAAGCATTTTGCTATTATTGGATAGTTTCTCAAAGGTTGGTATATTTTTTTACCTTTCATTACTGGTGATCAATGATGTATATGTCGTTTTTTATTTTCACCATTTCAAATTTTTTTATACGGGAAATTGGTTTATTTTATATTACAAAAGTAAAAAAAGAATGGAGGAAAATTTCATTTTGTAAATATTTTTCATTAATTAAGGAAGTATGAGACAATGTTTTTCTCTAAAATTAAGGTTGATTTTTAAAAGTATATATTAAATAAATAAATAATGAAAAATATAAAAAATAATAATTACTACTTAACAACTAAAGTGGAAACGGTATATTTAAAAGAAAACATGATCGTTTTAGCCAATTTTATAATAATAAAAGTCCTTGTATTATAATATGAAAACTGGTTAGATTATGATTACATAAATGGATCCGATCCATTAAGTCGGGCATCTGGACAATGCTTTAATGGCAAGGTAATTGCTTTCTGCACTCTTAGATTTCCTTCCTGCACCCCATCAAAATATTATAATGTCAGAAACAGACGTTTTCTGGTAACCGTGGTAACCGGAAAGCATTCTTCGGGTTTTGTATTGTAATAAATTTTTACATGTAAAACGTTTTAGTAAAAATTTATTGTATTATTATTATAAAATTTGTTGTATTATTTTCGGTAAGAGGTTGTTGTATTATTATAAAAAACCTCTTATTGAAAACGTTTTTCATAATATAAAAATTCTTTATGAAAAATATTTTTCATAATATAAAATTTTTTTATTAAAAATATTTTTCATAATATAAAATATTCTTATGAAAAATGTTTTTTATAATATAAAAACTTTTTACAAAAAATATTTTTCTTAATAGATTTCACATTCTCATAATCCAATATTTTTTGAATATCCTAACCTCTTTTGTCTTTTTTAACAGTATTATAAATGTCCATTCACATATTCTGATGAGATGCAGAAAGCAAACGTGAGGGTGCAGGAAGCAAATAAATTTTCAAAATGGCAGCTCTTTTACAGAGGAGATGCAATGGATTCCAAGGTACAGTGAGAGTATTCTCTTATAAGAAGGAGATGCAATGGCTTCCACGGTACAGTGAGAGCGTTTTGACAGTGGCTTTTGGACAAGGTTGTGGCTCATTTCTCCGAATAAGGTGAGACTGCTTTTTTCTGCATCTCTAAGTGTTTTTTTGAGGTACTTCCAAAAATTTTGAAAAGTTCAAAAATTAGTTCTATGTAAAAAAAGACTCTTGTGCTCATGAATCAATAAAAAAAAATAAAAAACTTATGAAACAATATGTTTCAGAACTTAGAAAACAAATTTTAGAATGACTTATTTCGAAACTAATATTTATGCTTTCGGAATAAGTCGATTCAAAAGTCATTTTTTATGTTTGAGAACAAACTGTTCCAAAAATATTTTAAATTTTTTTAAATCATTTATGGAATGCATTGATTTGAAAGCATAAAATTATTTTTGAACTAGTCTGTTTCAAAATAAATAATTTTTTACAAAATTATTTATTTTCTTTTTGAAAATCATTTCTATTGCACTTTTGCTTTTGAAATGGACAATTTTGAAAGTTATTTTTGTTACACCTCTATTTCTAGAATAGATTTAGAAATTATTTCTGAATCTGAAAATAGCTTTCGGAATTGTTTATAGTGAAAGTGAATTTCCATTTAAAAAAATGAGATGTAGGTTTTGAAAAGGTATAATTTTTCGTGTGATTAAATATGAAGGATAATTTTGAAAATTTTTAAAATTTGGAAGTGCCTGGAGGTGCACGAATAAGCAGTGTAGTGTTGAGAGGTAAGAGAGGTGGTGTAGGTAAGGTTTTGTAATTATTTTTTCGCATAGGATAGAAGTGTTCCGAATATCATATTTCGAAATAAATTTTAAAATAAGATTTTTGAAACATGTTTATGGAAAATATATTCTGAAAATAAGTTTTGGAATGGAATTTTCAAAATATATTGAGTTTTGGAAATCACATTTCGTAATTTTTCTAGAATTACATTCTGAAAAATAAGAAAATCTGTGACATATTAATCTAAAAGGTACTTCCATCATTTTAATTCATTGATGGTTGCAAGAAAAAATTGCCCGTTTTAATGTTCATTGGTAGAACTTGTTCCAAATTTAAGTAACAGTTTTCAGTTAAATTGTATTAATATTAACATATTAATTTAAAAATTACTATATTTCAGTAAATTTTATAATAATAATTATTTTAAAAAATTATTGTATTATAAGTTAGAATAATAAACTTGATTATTCTTTTTTTGATTTTTTTTTAGCAAATTATCATATTTTGGTGTGTTTTAGAAAAAAAAAACAGTTTATGGAGTTTATTCATTCCGTGATTTTGGAGTTTATTATCCAAAAAAAGTCAAATTTTCCTACTATATTAACTTTTACTATGTGTTTAGATTTAAGTTTAAATTTTCATAATATAATTATTTTTTACTTTGATGCTTGAAGTAGACACGAGCGGGATTTAATTACCTTGTTTCCATCCTCAAATTCATGTTTTTATTAAGTAAAAGATGCATTTATATTTGCTATCTTATTATCTAAAATATTCAACAATCAACTATTTAACGTGTACACATTCTAAACATTTCCACGATTAAATATTTAAAATTGAGAGAGTTAATATAATAATATGAAAAAATTGAATAATAAACCAAAATTTAAAAAATGATAAAAAATAATTAAATATGTCCTTTAAAAACTATTTGATTTAATGAAATTGGTAGTTATATTTCGTGAGATGCAATACATTTAAATGAGATTACGTAAAAGAAAAAAAAATATGAAATTAAAGTTTGGATAAGTATAAAATTAAAGTTGTGATACGAGAGAACGTGACATAATTATTTAAGTGAACTATCAGAATATTCAATAAATTGAAAGCACATATTAAAAGTTTTTGAAATAAAATGAAATTACATACTATAGATATGATTATTTTAGTAATTTAAAACGGAAATAAATATATAAAGGTGTGTGTAGACGGAAATAAGGTGGATATATAGATGTTTATCCCTATCTACATATCTAATTTTTTTAAAAAAAAGTTATTACCTATATTCATATTCGGTCAATGTAAAAATTTACTAATAAAAACATATTTATATGTCATCTTTATTTTGAATTCTATAAATTTAAAAACGTATTTTATATAATTTTTATTTTGAATTTAAAAATTTAAAAATTTTAAAAATATATTTTAGATTTATAAATATATGTAAGATTGTAGAGTCAAAAATACGTTTTTAGATTATATAATTTAAAATTGTATTTTGGAAGAATTTTAAATTATGAAATTAAAAATATTTTTTTAATTACATAATTCAGAAATATGTTTTTAACTAAAAAATATTTCAAACTATATACTATCCAAAATATAAATTATAAAATTCAAAACTGTTGTACATGTTTTATAACTTTTTTTCTCAAATTACGGAATATAACATATCTAACATCCCATATTTTTCATATAATAGAAATTTTATTGCATAAAAAAAAATTATATAATAAACTTGAGTATAATAATTCATACATTCAAATTATACTTCTCCACATAAGATTTAATAAAATATCTTTGTAAAATTACAAATAAAATAAAATGAAGCTTCTATCTCAACAAAAACAACACAATTCAATCTTTCATAATTCATCTCACATTATACATACACTGACTCACAAACAAAGACACTAGACTCTCTACTTCCGGAAGACCTGTGCATTGAGTTAGACATCAAGAGGTGTGCACCTGTCATATACCACCTAATTGTTCCGAACAGTTTATTCCGACCGGGCTCATATTTCAAACCTCGGACCCCATATGCACAGGGTTAATCCATATGTCCTACTCTGATCGGGCTCATATTTCAAACCTCGGACAGGACCATATGAACCTCCTTCGACTCTTCACCAA
>Ga0099825_1001294_pt1 | contig 31438 bp, 10 predicted proteins | sample SiratroredBW_FD_76838 | JGI IMG/M metagenome (GOLD analysis project Ga0099825, IMG submission 76838) | Root nodule microbial communities of legume samples collected from California, USA - Siratro red BW | ecosystem: Host-associated > Plants > Roots > Nodule | place: USA: California | collected...
ATATATATATCATAATTTTTTATTTTTTGTTTTCTCTTATTTGTAAAAAACAAAATATATATATATATATATATATATATATATATATATATATATATATATATAAAGTTCATTAGAGTCTTACTTTTTCCTTCAAATCAATGTGAAATGCTTAAAAAAATAAATTGATGTTAGAAAATGTTTGAATTGTCTTTTGCACTTTTTGAATCATGTTCATTAATATATTTCATATTTATGGTGTTGTAACTTGGATGTATTTATTGTAAGTGAGAAGCATAAATTTTTTGCTCCAACATAGTACAAAATATGTAAGCAAATAATTGTTGGGTAAGTTCGACTCTTGTTAAATACAACGAACATACACAACCAATCATGATTATTTTGAGTAGCTATCGTTTGCATGTGAAGTTAACCTTGTTTCTCATTGTGTTTGTGGTGATGGTGTCAGAGTTGAAAAGTGTCAAAGGTCCATTCAAGCCATTCTGACAAGATAGGCTCTTGAAACACCCTGAGTTGTTGTATTTTATAACCTTATAACCATAACCTACGCCTTATTGTTTTACTTTGATTTTGTGTGGCACTTTTGGTTTTTCCTTTTGTACTTGGTAGTTATGATTTTTCTTAAAGGTTGTAGGAGTGAAGAAAATGTAATTGAAAGAAAAAGTTTTTTTATGATAAGAGGTTACAATTAAATGGTGACTATTTTTGTACTATTGGATGCATGGTTGGAAAAAAGAATGTTGTTGGCACTATATTTGGGTGTATTTAATTAACATCAAAGCTCATGATCATATGACACATGCATGGTTGGGACTCAACAAAGGGATTCATAATTAATTATGTAGTGGAACATAATCAATTATGTTGGAAAAGTCACATAATGGATTATGCATGTATCCATATTTGATTATGTTAGTGTTTCAACATAATTGATTATGCAAGACTACGAAGTCGATTATGGCTACCATTTTTTGCATCCCTAAGTGAAATATTTTTTAGTAACATTACTTACATAATTTATCATGTGTTATTGTGTTTTCATATTATTTGATTTGAATAAATTTTGGTTGAAACAAAAAATTATAGGATGACAAATTGAAGGTTGAATCTTGAATCCCTTGAATTTTTGTTTTAAAAAAAATAACACAGTGGTAATGCAAAAATGTAACTTGTGATATATAGCTTTTGGTGATTGGTAACATTTAATTATTGTGTTAATTGTTATTATATGCATTATATTGTAGTGATTGTAATTGTGGAGATAATACCATTGTTAATATGGATTTATTGTTAAATATAGTATTAATTATGAAAATGTTAATAATAATTTATATCCATTTTATTTTACTATTTTCTATATATTTTAAATTAGTAAATTGTTTTACTTAAGGGATATTACAATTAATCATATGTAATGAAAATAAGAAATGGGTAATAATGGGTAATTTTTTAGTTAGTTATGTCATTAATTATGAACTTCATTGTAATGTTGTGATTTCAAAAAGTTTTAGTTTTATTTTTTATTATTTCAGAAGATGTTGTATTTAGTTTAATAATTTGTTATCTTATAACATGTTAATTGTAAGTCGTATTAGTTGTCTCATGGTGGATGTTAGATGAGTCAAGTAACAATTGAATCATGGTACTTTGATTATTACACTCTTAAGTAGAAAGAGTTGTACATTGATTATCAATTATAACTTTTACCCTAGTCATAAGTTTTAAATCCAACAATTATCATAAAAGTCAAGGTCATGATTTTGATTTTAAGGGAGACAATTCTTGAGAACAGATTTTGATGTGACATAAATTGTTTCATAAAAGACTAGGTGGGTTAAGTCTCAATTGAATTATGACACTTGAGTTGTTATGATCTTAAGTAGGAAGAGTTACACTTTGAATATCAACTATAGTTTTGAGCTAGCGGTAAGTGTTCGATATAACAATATTGTTATCATTGCATCATTTGTCATTTTAATAGGTTGAGAATGAACATGGTAAATTGTATGTTACCAAATCCTAGTAGGGTACTCGTGAGTTCACAAAATGGACAAATAATATAATTAATGGTTGTTGGTCGCTATTCACAAACATACACAAATGTTGTTGAAGTCTTAAGAAAATCTACTTTGAGTGTGATAACAAAAAATAATATTAAGAATAAACAATAGAGTCTTCAGGATAAATGACATGAAATCCATGAGCAATACTATTAAACGATTTAAAGCAAAGAATGAAATTTGGGTTGATTTGTTAAAAGTATTACAACTACTTTTAGCATTTTTTTTTCTTGATACAACATGTTTGTGATATTCTTATGCTTGTGATTTTTTTTTTCAAGAAAAACATAAGAAAACTAGTGGCAAGTTCATCATATTTGACATTGTGATTTATCAGAAGAATTATGAAGTGTCGCTATGCCACTTGGCATATGGTTTGGACAACATGTCAAGTCTATCAAACCAGTAACCATGAAAGTATAGAGGTGGACCTAGATGGTGAACATCAAGAAAGCCCTCTGGGACATGTATTTCATGTGGTATTTGATGAAACTATATCTTCTCCTCCAAGATGGACTCATACAATTTTGGACTTTCTCGATCTAGTGATAACTTTTCATCACGGACATCAAAAGAAAAGCTCTTATGATTGATGTCATAGTTTTTACAATGGGAATAACAAAGCTTCAAGGAAAGGCACAAGAGGGAAAAATATAAGTTTAGGCGGAGTAAATGCTTAAAGAGACCTTCAAAGAAGAGATTATCAAGCTTAGGGGGAGAGCAAGGAGAAAAAGATCAAGAAGCAAGCTGAAGAAGGAGGTCAGGTTTATTTTTCTTCATGTTGTTTTGTTCATGTTTAAATATTGTAACATACTGAACTATAAAGTCAGATGATTCCTTCGAGGAAAAAATAGGTTTCTTTGTTTATGAAATATGCTTGTTCTCATCTGTATTGAATCTATGTAACCAATTGACCAAATATTATAGTCTCTTGATATAGTTCTCTTGTGAAGCTCTTAATGGGCGCACAAATTTTAATAGCAATTTTGTATTGTACAATGTAGTCTCTCTCTCTCTCTCTATTCTTCTTCTTCTTAAGTTGCTTTATATAGGCTCTGAAGAAAGTGACAATTGTGAATTTGTTTCTTCTTGTTGAATCAACTTCAGTTTTTTTATGTGTACTTCATGTGTCCCATAAACTTGCATTTGAAGGATGCATTAATTAGTTTTTAATTTGTAACGTCGTACGAAGTAGATTATTATTCCAGAGTTGTCAATGCTTAGTGTTAAGAATTTGCGAAAGAAAAGCAACTTTAGCTCAAGTTCTAAAAGATCTTTGATGTTGACTTTAGCTTGCGTTTTTATAGAATCTCTTTGACCAATGAAAGTATCAAATATTCCCTATAACATAGAATAAACATTTTTTTAAAGTACTAGGTTAACTTATTTTTATGTGATTATCGTCTCAGTATGTATGTCCCCTTTCAAAAAAAAGAAATGAAATTTTATATCATCTATCAAATGAAATGCTTGTATATTTTCATGATTTGTTGTTAAACTTAATTATTGTTTGTTAGATGAGACATGACCATGTTTGTACTTAATTTTTTTTCAGCATAATCAAAATCATAGGGTATTAGACTTTTTCCCTAACAATTGCCCAATTTGAGCAATAGATAGTTCTTCCAAAGTTGTCAATGCTCAATGTTAGGAATTTGTTGAAGAAAAGCAACTTTAGCTTGAGTTCTAAGAGATCTTTGATGTTGACTTTAGCTTGCATGTTTAATGGATGTCTTTGGCAGAGGACGTATCAAATATTCCCTATAACATAGAAGAAACATATTTTTTTTTTTAAATACAAGATCAGCTTACTCTTATGTTATTATCATCTAAGCATGCCCATTCTCTTTCAAACAAAATAAATGAGATTACAATGTTATATCACCTGTCAAATGAAACACTTACATATTTCCATGATCTGTTGTTAAACTTAACTATCGTCTGTCAGACGAACCATGACCATGTTTGTACTTCATTTTTTTCAACACAATCAAAATCATAGGGTTTTGGACTTTTGTTCTAATAGTTGTCCAATTTGAGAAACCTACAATGGGATTGGAGAAAGTTGTTTTGCATTTGGTGAAGAAAATATGCTTATTGAGAAATTGTCACATATAGTTGAATGTCAATGTGATATTTTTGAAAGACAAGTTTTGATAATTGAATGACAAATCAACATAATGAAACATAAACCAATGCTCCACTATACAAACTATAACATAATGAAACATAAACCAATGCCCCATTATACAAAACATAAACCAATGTCTTTAATGTATATTAAATTTTTCATAAACTACATAATTTTGTTAATGGATGTTGTTTCTAATAAATCTTATGATTGGTTTATATTTTTTAGGTCATAATTCATGTCTCCCTCATCTAAAGTAGGAGACAAAGAGGTGAGAAGGATATGAAAGGTAAAACCCCTATATTAACTCATGGAGGTCCTCATTTTGAACTACCATAAATGGAAGAGATTTTAGACTATATTTAGTGCCTCAACAAGCATAATTAGATAAATATGGAGGCAATTAGACAACTAAGAAAATTGTCCACTGTAAGGTAATGAACTTCTCATTCTTTGTTGAGTCATGATTACAATTTTATAAGTACTTAGATGTGAGGGGTTAAACCATTTTGTTTTTGGAAATGATTCTTACTATGAACATATCAAGATCTTTTACTAAAATTGAAAATTGATTGATTATGATAATTTGTGTACGGAGGTAAACAAAATCAAAACAAAGATTGAAATCAAACTTCAAAGTTAGTTGATTGTAATTAATAAGAAATATCAAAGGAAACAACTTTTTTAAGAAATCACAAAGGAGCTAAACTATGATCGTAACATGACTCTAATTGTTATGATTAAACAAGATTTGCAATGCCAAAATGTAAAATGTGTAAGTAATTTGGCTATTGATTATAAGCTACTACATTATAATTATGTTCATATTTATACTCAACTACTATAGAGAGATCTTTTATGCTTTGGGTCTTCAAAAGTAACATTAATATTAATTGGCCACATCATATCATCCAACACATAAAAAAATGCAAGATTAATAAAATAACTATTCTATACAATATTTTTATTATTCATATGTTGGAGCATCATGACTTAACTTAATTGTTGAGACATATACCATCTCAAGGTGGTCAAATTGGTTTATTGAAATATCATTGAAAAAATTGAACATCATTAATGTTAACAGCATATGACAATATGGTTGGATCAACCAAGATCATCTACAATTGAGGATCAATACCTCCATACAATCATAAAGTGTTAGGATGAGACCACAATTCCAACTCCCAACACAATACTAATATGCTTAATAAAATTTATAATAACATTCAATAAACTCCCATAAAATTTAAACACTTTAAACTCAAATATCCACAAGATTTTAAAACTAAAATTGATGAGATTGAACAAAGATAATTCGATGATTTATATATAGAAGTTCTTTTGAGAGTAAACATAACTTCTTTTCATTTCTTTATGACTTTTTTTTTAATTTGGATTATTTCAATTTAAATAATGTTTGCATGTTATATAGTCCTTTTTTTACTTGAAAAATTGTAGTGCACTACTTATTTTTCCTTGACACAATTACAATTTTTCTCTCTTTTTTCTAATTTTTAATTTACATCAATTATCTCCTATTTTTGTGAAATTACTTTTTATGCGGATAATTTTTATTGTTACACAACTTTAAGTTTATTATTTGAATTTACGCAATTACACCAACTTATTCAAGATAAAATTAATTAATTTAAATTTTACTACTTTATGAAACAACTTATTTTAGTTTATTGTTCTGAGATATAATTTTTTTCTCCTACTAAAATTTTATAATAATTTTTATTCTAATTTTAAATTTATTTAACTTTAGTTCATATTTTTAAAATTATAAACACTAGCGAGTGTCAAATACTCAACAATTATTTTATAAACATCATCAACTCTAATCCAAGAGAGGTAGTAGGTATTCACACATTTCTTAACATTTAATCATATTTCCATTTTAATATGAACAGTTTGATAGTCATTTAAACCTATCAATTTACAATTTTTTTTTTCATTTCATCAAATTATATCACCTATAATTTTTTTCTCTTATTTATCTTCAGCTTCCGGTGTCTCTTTTTTAATCTAAACAATTTCAATTTTTTTTTTCTTGTTCCTCGCTCTCTATACTCATCTAAGTAAATCTCTGCATCTTGGTCGCCATCATGATATTTTAAATTAAATGCTTGTTAAAAACTATACCAAATTTGGTGATGTCACAAAGCCTAAACTTGAAGCAAAATTTTGGTACAGCACAGAAAACCATATTTGGCTGCTTAACCTTTTATGGAAGCGTATAAATTCCAGGACACTATAATAACTTTTTCGGTTAACATGGACTCATATTTTTTCATGACATTTGGCACTAGACCACTAGAGACCAATAGGGTGATTAGTGCAAATCCCTTTCCAAAACCAACCACCACTTTCTCACTCTATGCCATCATCAATAGGACTTTTATACCTTAAGTCTCACTCACACCAATTACAGTGCACGTAAATCAGTGATGCAAATTGACCAATACAACATCTTCTGCTGTAATTATTCAGTTGTTGAGTGGAATCATCAAGTACAATTGCATCTACGTCTCAATCATGCAAAGCAAACTTAGAAGCTAACAAAGCCACACGAATTAACACTACTTTTCTACACTTCCCTGTGCAAAAGTATTCCCTAATCATTTCTAATTCGTAATGATTTTTTTGTTGGGTTTAGATAGTTGGAAAGTCCAAAGTACCCTCAACTAATGGCCACTCCTAAGGATATTTTAGATATTTTGTACAATTTAAACTTAGAGAATTTTGACGCCTTTATTTAATCATTTAATCATTTAACAACTTCACATAACATATAGATAGCAGTGAGTAAGCAAATAATATTGTTTAATTAAAACATAGTTGAAAGATAAATTTAAAGATTAAAATAAATTTTAAAAAAAGTTTGAATTGTCAATTTTTCTGTTTTCATTAGTCTAGGTAATTTTTAAGTGTTTTTAATATTTATTTTCTTCATCCACAATTATCATTTGCGGTAAAAGTTTCTATGCTGTTTATCTTTTTTTTATCTGTGTTATTTTTTTTTTTTTATAGTTTATTATTATTTGCAGTGAGAGTATCAGAAACATTAAAAATCCTAAATCTCATCATATTGGAAGATATGAATGATTCTACTTGTGAAAATTGTTATTGCTTTCACCTTTCTTTTCAAGACGTGGTTCTCTTGCTGATTTTTTATATAGTTCATAACTTCTTTTTTTTTCTTTTAATATACATCTTCTTTTCAATACCTTCTTTTATTTTAATCTATTTTTTTTCAGTACATTTTTTATTTTAAATTATTATTAATAAAATGACATTCAAATTACGTCAATAAATCCTGCCACCTAACAGTTGCAGTATTTTCCAACCAGTTATCAAAGTATTAATTTTCAAACATCAAAAAACACTTGGAACATGCTCTCCTTCTCACCGCCTCGGTCCGGCGAATCACTCTCTGATGCCACCTAGCTTCATTAGTGAATGTCTGTGCTGTTTTCATTTTTCTTAATCTTTTATCTTTTTCAGTTTCTTCTTTTCCTTAATTTTTAGATTTTCATTTTTCCCCTATAGTTCCCACCGTTATTTCCGTTGTTGTTAAATTTTTTTCTTCTAAATTTAGGTTTTACATTTTTTTTCTTGACTTTATACTCTATATTTATTCAAGTAGCATGAGTTTTTGTATGAATTTTGCGTTTTTTTTTTCACACTGCTATATGTATATTAGAATAATGGTCATTCTGGAAATCACTACTATGAAATATATCATGTTGTTTTATATTTCAAAAGAAAAAACATCTAAATTATTTTCGACACCTTCGTTTGGATTAGTAAATTAAGAAAAAGGAAATGAAAAAACTAATGTGAAAATAAAATTATTTGGATTAGGAAAAAGAGAATAAAAACGAGACGAATAAGTTATTTAATCATTATGATAGAATAAAAATATGTATTAATTTGATAACTTAAGTCGTTATCAAGGTGCCTTTTCTTAAAAATATATAATAGATATAGCTATATAAATGAATATTTAAATAAATGTTGCATAGTTTAGCTAAAAAAATTGTTTTGTTGTTGATTTGATATCTTACAAAATAATGTAAATTATTTTATACTTGGATGAGTTCTTATATATTTATAGATAATTTTCTATTTCTAGCTTTAAATAATATTATTTTAAAAAATTTAAATTCAAGTAAAAGTTTGATTTTAATTTATGATTTTCATAATCCAGTGTTAGTATTATGATTTCTTTTGCTATGATATTACAGATTTGGAACTAAGAAATTAAATTTTGTTACAAGTAATTTTTGGAATAAATTAAATTATGTCCAACATATCGTGGAAATATAATATAAAATATATTAATATTAACTATTACCAATCAGTAAAGTAAAGTATATAATAATTAACTCTAAAATTAGTACTTAAAAACAAGTTATGTTAATTATAAAAAATATTACTATTTCATAGATATTTTAAATGAATCTGGTCATTATTACATTACACTGCTTAAATGATTACACAAATTGATTTTGCTTTTACGAGAGTTATTTTAAGCATTTAGAAACAATATATAATCATAAAACTACAAAACACACTATGCAAACGTATATGATTTGTAATCTCATTTGACGAGTGTATATATTATTCTCTAACAATAAGCATGCTTAAAGTAATTAAATAAATGTAATTTCTAAATGTAAGAATAACCCTTGATTGCACTAATGGAATTCAATCATGGAATGTGTGGTAAGCACACAATAATGGGAATGTGAAGAAAGTTGGTAATATGATATGAGAATGTAATGGTTTCTAAACCTATAACATGAAGGGCAAAATTGGCATTATCCAAATGTTACCATGACTTTTTATTGTCTTTCTCATGTTTTTTTAGCAAGGAAGGGTCTTTGTGGAATGACCCACTCATTTTTCTTTGTTTTCTTTTTCATTTCATCATATCCAAACCAACTCAATCCTTGCAAATTCACTCCTTCACTTACACTACAACAATACACAAGTGGAAACAAATGATGAGAGACTTTATAAACTCCAAGAGGAAATGAATTAGCAATCCTTTGCTTTATAGAGAAGTGACGGTTGTGATTGGTGGCAAGTGAATCCAACTTTTACATTGCAAAAAAAAAGCAATTGAATTATTGAATATATTAATTATGGTAATTACTAAATTAATCTTAAGACATGGTAATTGATATTTATCATTTGGCTTTTGATATAACTAACGATGATTTTGAGAATGCATCCTCGTGCACCTTAAAATTTGATATTTCCAAAAGACCCTTCTTTTGGACCCTTCTTTTGGTAAGTGAAGGTGGCTTAAATTTATATTTCAGATGCTCTAATCCAGAAAATTATCAGATTGTAAAATTTGGTATTTCTTTATTGAAAATTATAATTTCGAATTAGCCTATTTTAGAATATGTAAGTGACTTTCGGATTAGTTAAATTTGAAATAGAAAAATGTATTTTAAATTACATCTTTTAAATTTTAATCTATAAGTTATTTTTTGTATTATAGAATAGATTAATCTAAAACATAATTTTGTATTTCAAAAATAAACTAATCCAAAAGTTAAAAAAATACATTTTTGATTGTACATTCTGAAAATATTTCCAAATTTAAAAATGACTTCTAAAATCTGAAAATAATTTCTAAAATTTGAGAAGAATTCAAAAATAACATGAAAAGTATTTTCGAATTATACAATTCAAAAATCATTTTCAAATTTTAGAAATTCTTTCCAAATTTCTAGATTTAAAAATGTATTTCGGACTATATAATTTAAAATGTCCTTTTACAAAAATTAATTACTTTTGGAAGTGTAGGATAAAATGACGGATGATATTGAGATCATTTATTATATTTATTTGAGGACCTTTCGGTATTTTCATATTCTCTATAGAGGTGTCAGAAGAAATTATGGTGGTACACGAAGAAGCAGTCTAGATTGGATTTCACTTACGTTGCATTTGCAAACGGAAAGGAAAGGAGTGCAAAAAGCACAAAAAGACGCTCTCCTCGTTTACTTCTAATAATAAACGCAAAAAAAACACAGATTTCAAAAGAAAAGAGCCAATTATATTGCATAATTATCATTAAAATAAATATACTGGACATTCCACATACTAAATTATATTAAAAATATTGTATAGTTACACCATAAATATGTTATTAACATGTATGTTTTTTAATTATAATAATAATAATAGTAATAATAATAATTAATTAAAAAATGTATTCAAATAATAAATAAAAACAAATTAATTTATTAATAAAAATATAATTATTTTAATTTCTTTTCCTTTTTACTTATATTCAAACAGAGGGTTGTAGTGTGTATTCATCATCTCTAGAAGTTAACTAAGGTTAACACTCATCATTTTTTAAGACTATTTTATGGTGAAAATCACGATTCGTTATGAAAGTCCTCCTCTGCTATATATATCGTTTGATGAATTATTTTATAACCTGAAATGAAAAAAAATGGAGAACATAAACAGTGAAAAGATAGTAGGAGAAGATGAACTCATTCTCTTGTAGTTTAATGATATTTTATCTATTTTATATGTTACTTTTTTTTTATTTTGTGTTTAGAAAAAATAATATTATATTTTAGGAAAAAAATTATTGTTTAACTTAATATATAAGTGTTATTATGTTTTCTATTTTTTATATAAAATTATTGTTTAAAGAAGGGGTCAAATTCGTGTTAATAAAAAAGGAGTGATCAAATTCTGTATTAAAACTTCAAAATACAAGCTTAGAACTCTCCAAATCAAAATTTCTCCTACCATAAAAATTTAGAAACGATCTAAAGAATGGACAACAGCATAAAAGTTTCACATTAACATTTTCATTATATTAAGCTACTTCTACAACACCATAACAACTTCTCTCGCAAGAAAACTAGTTAGCACCCTTTGATCTAAACCCAAAGTTTAATAGTATAAAAACCCTATGTTTCAGAAAATTAACACATTTTCGCAGATACCATATGGATCCGGATAACATAGCAAATAACATTGAATTACCCAATGTTCAGAGTAAAACCCTTAAATAAAATTGAATGATAAATGAGTTAAAGCTCTGTGCAAGGGAGAAATTAAACCTTAAAATTTACCCTATTATTTTCTCTGCAATATTCAGGCGGAGAAGAAAACTGGTGCTTCATTTCAATTAGAAGGGGAAACGAAGTTCTGAATCTTCAAAAGAAAAATGCTAATAACCCTATGCCCTACTCTTCATTCAGTGATTTTTTTTTTTTTTTCAGTTTTCAAATGAATTTTACACACATTCCACTATTTTTTAGCATGAGGAGATGAAAAAGAGTTTTGTTTTCTAATTGACTATCTATGATTTTATCACAAGTTAGCAAAAAACAACCAATAATCACATAAATACTATAAAGTAAATTGAGGTAATGAAAACATTATTTTGTTCAACCCAAATGTTCTATTTGGTATGCGGCTTAGCCCAAAAAGTCTTATTCTGCACCCAGTTGGGTTATAATCCAACATATATTTTTCGTTCTTTCTTTTATTTGGGCTTAACTAAAAAATTCTTCTGCCTTATCAACTAATTGGCAAAAACTTCCGGCATCTCCATTTTTAACCTGCACCTCGTTATTGACGTCGAAATGGCTAAAATACTATGTGTTGTAATTAAATAGCTTTTGAAAAATGTTTCCTGAAATGTATTTCAGAAAAATATTTTCCAAGATGTAATGAAAAATGTTTTTCAGAAATTTCCAAAAAAATAGTTTTAAAATATAAATTTTACCTTCTTAAACATGTTTTCTAAAAATGGATTCCGAAAAAGATTTTCTAAAGTGTAAAATTTATATTTTAGAATTTTTTTCTAAAATTATATTTCAAAAAATAGTTTTTAAAACATAAAATTTAAGTTTTAGAAAATATTTTTTGAAATTTATTACTCTATTATAGATTTGAAATAAAATATCAAGATACATTTTTGATATCTTAGAAATTGATGGGGTGTAGGAAGTTTTTGTCCAACTAATTTCTTGGTCCACTTTTTGTTCACTTTGAAATGGACTTTCCGGACTGTGAGAAAGAAAACCTCATAAATTGATGGAGTGAAAAAAAAAGACAATTTTTTCATGCATTCCTGTGATCTCAACTTGTACTTCCCATAAGATGTCTTAGAAATTCAAGTGTGAGTCTAAGTTCTATATTGAGTAAAAATAAAAAGAATTGAACAATTTAAAAAGAAAAAAAAAATACCCACAAACACAAATTTAGGATTTTGAGTTGGAGATGATGTTCGTGATGCAACCTGTGTTTCATTGTTGTGGAATCTCTCGATGAATTCCTCTTTGGAGACGTTCTGTTAAGCATTATATTTGAATGTAGTCATATGTTGTTTCCACCAACAATTTTAGTGGGGATGAATCAAGCATTTGGCAATTTTGAAGATTTGGCAAATCTTAACTTATCTAACAATTCTTTCACATGAACCATCCCTTCAGAGTTTAGAAACTTGAAACATGGCTTGGCGCTTTTTTGGGTAAATAGAGCTTGTGCTGGAGAGAAACTTCTTCCATAAGCATACCTTGTTATTGGGCTTTTTAAGATCCCTTAAATTCCTAAACCTTTCTAGATGTGTGGTGATTTTTAGGTATTTTGAATTTGGGACTTTCATAATGTGGTGTTTTAAATTTTGATTTTTGGCTTATTTGATTGTAATGGTGGGATTCAGTAAAAAGTGTGGACCATACTCATTGAAGAAGTGAAGGTCATCTCGATGACAATGGGCTTTCTCTCTCACAGACATCTTTTTAGAGTTTGCACATTCATGAATACAACCCATGAATGACAATGAATTTAGAATATAAATTTGTCCCCAAAATTTACAACTTGGAATATAAATTTATATTATAGATTCTATGTTTTGGAATATAAGTTGTGTTATGAAATTTGTATTTCAAATTATATACTTTGGAATACAAATTTGTATTTCGAAATGTACAATCTGAAATAAAATTTTGTAGTTTTGGAATGTACATTTAAGAATACACGTTATGTATTTTGGTTTGTATATTCAGAATTTAAAAATTTAACTTTTTAACATTTTGAATTATACAATATAGAAGGTCACTAAATTGTACATTTTTGAACTAAAGTTGTATTACAAAAAATGAAAACATAATTAAAATTTCAAATTTTATGGGGGTGCAACTTAAAAATAAAGGGTTGGTGAATGTAAAAGTTGAAGAAATATTATTGTTATCTTATAACCTAACATACTTCTAGTACATTCTTCTTGCACTCCCATGTTTTTCTCCTGTACTCTTATACTTCTGAAAATGCAAAGATATCCTTCTAAAATTTTGAATTCTGAAATGTGGAAAGCAGAGACTTCTTTGATTACAAAATCTAGAAGTTATATTTATGATAATTTTTTATTCTGGATTGTGTAATTTGGAATATAATTTCTTTCTTGTTGTTTAGCATTTAATATTTTGGTGTAAATGTAATATAGTGATTTTAAATGTGGAGATGGAATCCCAATTTTTGAGTAGAATATTACATTAGTAAGATGCACATATTTGTACAATTATTAGGCGTTAAAGGCTATATATGTTATCCTTGCAGATGATTGATGATCCCAACGAGTACATTGTTGTGTGTTATTTGAAATGTATTACTTTATTGACTATAGTAGTTATTAATAATTAGATGTTCCCATATATCCTCTATTTTTTCATTCATTTATACGCATTGAAAATAAACGTTGTTTCAGAACAAAACCAAGCTTGAATAAAATAAAAAGATAACACGACTTTAAATTAATTAAAATTTGTCATAATGTAAAAGTAATCAATAAATTCAAAGCAAGAATAAAAATAATATATAATATAAAATTCTAACTACTATGGCCTTGGTGCCTGTTGTATACAGAATACAAACTTCTAATATAAACAACCCCCCATCTGTCACACTGCGAGCTAATTTGAGTGCAATGTGTTTCTTCTCATGCTAGAGTGCCTTCAGTGACGTGACCATAGACATTGACAATGCACTTGAATATACCTTGTATTCATTGAAATGACATGTGTAAAAGAAAAACCGTGGTAAATAATAAACAATGAATAGTGAATAACAAAATAACTTACTAGACATGCATGATCTATTGTGATGTAGGGTTTGTGTCTCCATCTTGTGGACTACAAGTGCGACAATGTGGTTACAATCAGTCGATCTTCCTCTGCACCACAAACTATATATGGGTGTGACACAATTTTGAAACATGACATGCATTTGGCTACATATATAGATGCATGAGAAGCCAATCTCACACCTGTGAGGAGGTGGTCAACAAAGTTTAACCACATTTCATCTATAACTTCCATAACTCCACCATCATATGGTATAGGAGGTGGAACAACCGACTGCTCATATTTGTACTATCACAACACATGCTTGCATAAATGTTGACACGTACATGTGTCCATACGTATCCAAAAAATAAGGATATTAACTCAAATGACATATTACGACGATGGTTTGCATTTGGACTTAATATAACCCCAACATGGGTCAGAGCACCTAACTGGACTCGCACAATGCCAACAATGCAAATATGTCATACAATGACATATCCTGTTCCCGCGAGTGAACCTCTTAAGAGGTAGGTTCATATCCCTCGTTCCCAAGCCTAAAAAATGTTCATATATCCACGTTGATTACAATTTCAACACAACAATATTTATGTATTCATATGATGATAAATGTAACTTCTATTAATTGTGTATATGATTTACTTGTATAAGCATATCATAACCACCAAATTGTTTTGTCTGGACAAAATACACATCCCCTAATTGGTCATACATGTAGGTTAGTGTCGTAACTTTCCACGAGTATCGCCACACATTCATAGATTATTGAACAACACCAAGTATGACATATAGATTGGTGTTTCACTCTTGTTAACAAGTATCGTGCATCCTACTAGATGCAACAAATAAATCCTCACAACACACTCCCAAGTCTAACGGCTCCTCATTTATCTCTCAAAGTCAACTAAGTTTGATGTGTGCACCACAACTATGTCTCATTTGAAGGTGGCATCACCCAAGTCAACCCCTAGCAACCCCACCAAAATAGTTGAAGCTGTAATGAATTCCACTAGAACATACGGAGGAAATTGCCTCACAATAGAGATATGGAGCAGTAATGACACATAGTCCAATGTTATCGTCATCTCACCAACCAGAAGGTGAAAGTACTAGTGTCTTGGTGCCACCTCTTCACAAAGGTTGAAATCAACCCCTTATCGACTACTTCTTAAGTTAAGTTACACAATGGTAACAATCTCGAATAATTATGTACAAGTGCCTCAATTTGAGGATGAGGCACCCCAAGTTTACTTAATTTGAGAACATGTAAGACCAATTTTAGTTCTCCACGATCCTAATAAACACATGAGTGTCTGTAACTAAAAATAATAATTACTAGTACAATAATTAATTATAGTTCCTTATCCTTACACCCTCCCACAATCTCAAAACAACATGATCTGCAAAACTTACTAATAGAGAACGATCTGAAGGTTCTGTAGGGAATCCTTCTGTTGACCAAGTCCTCCTTTAGCCGCATCCATCGCATGACCAATACTAGAATGACAAACTTGTTCACAATCTCCTATACGGACCGATGTTGTAGGTCTCTGCCTACCATCGTCTTGAGATGCACACTTTGTCTACAATATAATTATTATATTAATAAAAAGCAAAATTGACTAAACTTCACAAATAACATTCATAATAGCAAACACATACTGGATACATTTCAGATTACACAAATCCAGAACATATTATGTTTTTAAAATAAGCACAAGATTGAACAATCCAGAACATATTTTCAGATCTAGAAGTACCTTCTAGATTGTTCAATCTAGAGTGTATTTTTTCTTTTAAAAAAATAACATATTCCAAATTGTGCAATCTAGAACATATTTCTAGATTTGGAAGTAACCTGGATTGCACAATCTAGAACTTTTTTTAAATACACTACGGATTACACAATCTGAAAGGCAATTGTGGATCTGGAAGTACGTTCTGGATTGTGCAATCCCATGTGTATTTTAAAAAAGTAATATGTTCTGGATTATACAATCTAGAAACTTTCCAAATTACCTAATCCATAATACAACAAGATAAAAGTGAAACATCAAAAGTGAAAATATATTTGGCTGAGTTCAAGAGGGGGGTGAATTGAACTTTAAAAGATTTTTGAAATTTAAAACATTGAAAACATTTTTCGCAAATAAAAAACCTTTAATGAATCTCAAAGATCAAAGATATTAGGTGCAGAGCAGAAGTAAACTGATTTCAAGCACGGATAAACTGATTTTTTTTCTGCAGAGTAATAACAATCAATATTGTATACAAGTGAAATCTATCTAGTAGCAGAAATCTAATTTCAATAATGTAACAATGCAAAACCAGTACTGGAGCCCTCAAATATAATATAGTAATCACCAAAGAACCATCACACAAGTTAATAGGCAAAGTGCAAGTCAATCAATTCAAACTAATGTATGAAGTGAACTGTGAATAAGGGAAAACCAAACTGCACTAGTCAGTTAAAGGTTTCACAAAATAGGTTATAGAGACAATGCAGCAGAACCAATATGACACTTAACCAGTACACAAAAATAGCAGTTGAAGCTGGAATGGTATACCTCCTGGATAGGTTCAAAATACAATCTAACAAGACTCAATGATAAAGCACAGAGTAGTTAAGAATAGCTTATCTAAAATGCTAACTGTGGTGCTATTCAGAAAAGATAAAATGATGCACTATAGTAATGAGAGAATGGTATAATTGAAAGAAGAATAATTGTGCTAGATTTAACAAATCTGCAGTTGTACAAAATAGAAACAATCAAAAGCAAGGATTCACAATAGCTACGTATACAAGCACCTCAAAATCAATATTACAAATCTGATTCAAAATTACTTTGACAAATTACAAAAACAGATTTGAAAACACCACTAAACGCAACAATTCAGGTTCAAGTATTATGCATAAAAGTTTGTCTATTATGTAGAATACAAATTGACCAAATCTGTTATATTCAAGTACAGTGGGCCGTGCAGAGGCTAAACAAGTGATCAAGAATTAATCAAGAACACAAGAGAAGGGTCAAAGAAGATAGACACAATCAATTTTATACTGGTTCACTCTTCCTCAAGAGCTACGTCTAGTCTTCTTTGCCCCACTAGCAAAGAAAGTTTCACTAAAACATTCAATTGTTCAATTACAATCAAACACAGTTCTCACACCCCGCAAGAACCAAGAACACCACTGAATTATTGAAATTACACCCCACAGCCCTAATCAATTCAGCAACAACACACGACTAAACCCTATAGCCCACACTCAATGCAATTGTTCAAGAATTATACAAAATTACAATGAAACAACATAAATCTTGAATCAAACGGGTTCAAGAAAGGTTGAGAAACTTCCTGATTCGCGCAACAAGAGAGGCCTTTGCACGGTCTTGAAGGAATCCAATAGCATAGTACTTTGGTCAAGATTGATTCTTCAAGAAAAAAACCCCTTTCAATTTGATCAAGAAATCCCTAGTTTTCCCAAATTGATTTTCACAGTTCTCTCTCAATTGATTCTCAATTTCGTATCTCACTGAGCACGTTAGAAAACCCTCCGTATTTATATTGGAAAACCCAAAACAATTTTGATAAAACAGTTACGCAGTTCTATCTAGAGCGCGAATAAATCGATTTCACTTATCCTGAAATCGATTTATTTTTGTCCAGTTTTCTATTTTCAAAACTATTTTTGCCCTAGTTCAGCTTATGCTTTGTGGTTTGTTTTAATCATTTTAGACCATGTGCTAGAGAATTTCTCCTCAACTATGCATAGGTTCTCTTTCACCACCAATCACACTCACTCTAAGACAAAGCCTAAAACACACTTTCAATGGGAGCAATGCAGATTTGATATTGAGTGAAGGGGGTACAAAAATTCTCTACAACAGAAAGAAAAAAGCAAGAAAAGACGGCAGGGGTTGTTGGTGGAGCAACTAAGAAGATGGAAAAGATGAAGACGAATAGCGAGTGCTTTAAGGTTTATTTATTTATTTCATTAAGAGTAAAACAATATTTTTACTTTCCCATAGAGGTGCACGAAGAGTTTGCCTATATTTTTTGGTCTTTTTTTTTTTTTGGGCTTCGACCTAAACAATTTTTTTTCTTTTATAATTTAGGTTCGGTTCAAAATCCTTTTCTTTTTCCTTTTCGTTTCAATTAAACTTTACATTATTTTTTCTTGAATTCATTTGTTCAAACGATATAACTTTTTTCTATTTATGTTGTTTACTTTTTTTAATATATTCTATTAATTTTGTTACTTTGGAAATATTTTGTTATCATAATGCTTTCTATTTTTTCTTCATGTAACTAGACCTAAATTCATATTATTTTGAAATAAAAATAAATCAATTCAAGATTCACAATTAGTCGTATCTTTTGAAGGATATATTGACTATGACATATTCAAGTAGTATATACATATTCAATTGTTGCTTCATTAACAAAGTGTTTTAAGAGAATATGAAAGAGAGGTAAAATCATAGTTAAATTTGTTTTTTAAAATAGATATTGCTTTGTTAATCTTTTGTGTAATGTTTGATTTTAAAGTAGACTTGTTGGAGAGTTTAATCAGATGCTTAGATCGTTTGAAGGAAGGGTGTAGAAGATTGCTTACTAGAGACAATCTAGTAGTGTTAAGACTAGTTAGACTGTCTAGCACCTGTTTGTTGTAACTGTCTTAATGCTTATATGTTATTCCTTTTGTTTATGTTTTATACATAAAGAACATTTTGGTCTTAGACGATACATTGAATTATGAGTAAACTCTATGTATAAAACCTTTTAGTTAATAATAATGCTTTCTTCCAATATTGTTCTTGTGTTTCTTACTTTGTTATTGTTAAGAACTCAATAATTGGCGTTGTATGTGGATGTCAAAAAGGTTGTGTGTGGGGTGTGAAAGGTAATCCTAAGAGTGTGAAAAATAAATTTTATTTTTATTTATTTTTTGTAAATCCAGTAGGTTGAACTTAAATTATATTTTTTGTATTTTCTAAAAATAAAAAACAATTAAATCATAAACTAACCACTTTGAACTTTCATTAAAAAGAGAGTATTTTTTAGTGTTTGTAGCGTTTTAAACAAAAAGATAAAAACTAACTTTTTTCATTTTTTATAAAATTAATTGAATACGCAGACAGTGTCTAACTTTTGTCATGTAGACTTGTGAGGTCCAACGAGAGTTAAGACTCATGGTGAAGGGTCTTATTTCCTCACCATCATAGATGATTATTCATAAAAGGCGTGAGACTTTTTAGAGGTTTCAGAAGTGGTGCATTGTGGTGAGTAATCAATAAGGGACCAATCTAATAGTGCTGAGGATAAACAATAGACTAGAATTTGTTTCAGGAGTTAAATGAGTTTTGCATGATGGAAGGTATAAAGAGACATAAGATTATTACAGGTACACAACAAAATGAGTTGGCTAGGATGATGAACAAAACCATTTTGGAGAGAATGAGATGTAAGTTGTAAAAGGTTTGGGCTTTCTCTCCTAATTCAAATTATTTCTAACTCTTTGAAGGGATTACATTTTTTGACAAATACAATTAGAAACTTCACTCTGCTAGGCGACTAAAGAGGTACTTCTCATGTTTTCCTCTAAGCACTCATAAACCTATACGTTTTGACAGTGTCGCTACATTGTTAGCACCAAGGCTTGCTAAATGGTTTGATGAAGTCAACAATATGATGAAGTCTATATGGATCAAAGAAAGCAAAGTGGATTGCTTGAAGTTATCGTGGAGCTTGATGAAGTTTTGGTCTAGGACTTAGGTTAGGTGCGTGTGTGAGTGTGGTTTTAGTATAAAACCATGAGTTGCATGAGATATCACTCAAAGTATGCTTTAAAATTTATTTTGATTAACAAATGAGGTTTAACAAATTTTTGAAAAACATTTTTTTCAAAAAGAGTAAATCAGTAAATTGTTTTTTCAGAATACAACTTACTAGAATTTTCTAACTCACAAAAAAAATCAATCGATTGACTGATTGATACAATTGATTGATTTTTTGACAGATTTTAAAAACCAGATTGTCTATATAAAGGGTGAGCATGAATTATGACATAACATACTTATGAAAAACATTCCTAAGAATTTGGAGCGATCAATTGTGACTTTCTAAGAGAGAAAAATGTGCTTTCACCTTGGGAACTCATTACATTCAATTTTCTTCAAGAAAAACTTCAATAACTTTAATCTTGGAGCTTTGAATTGAGTGGGTTAAGTGCAACGCTGGTTTTGCACCAGAGCTAAGTCTTTTATACTGTTCTTAAACCATTTATATTCTATTTTGTATAGAAGCACTTCTGCTCTGTAATATCTTTGATAAATTCTGGTACAGTGAGTGGTTTGGGTTACATTTTGTAGTGGGTTGTGATCTGTAACAGTGTTGTTTATACCTAGATTACATAGGGTCTTGTAATTAGGTTTGTGCAATGGGTTTCTGTATTGTTTTTTACTTGTTGTGGGGTACAGTAGGTTGTTTGCTGTTGGGAGCAATGGTATCTTGCGGGGAGTAAGGTGTTTGTATTGCTGTAAACTGATCTTGTTGATCTTTATAGTGAAAACTCTTTGCTAGTTGGAAAAGGATTGGATGTAGCCCTTGAGGAAGGGTGAACCAGTATAAATCTTAGTGTTCTTGATCTTTCTTTCTCTCTTCTTGAACACTTTATCATACTTTCTGTCGCTTGCTCAATAAATTATTCATCGCGCATAATTGAATCTTCATTCTGATTGTGTTTCACTAAGTTTTCTGAAACTGTTATTACATCTTTTTAATTGACTGTATCAGTTCTTTATACTAATTGGGTATTTCCTGTTAACAATGACTAGTGTATAATTGATTGTTCCTCTGGAAATTTGATTTCTTGAAACAATTCTTGGTTCTGGTTTTGTCTATTAAATCTGATTGTGTTGTTATGTGAGCGATCTTTAGGTTACTGTCAATACTGTTTATCTGATCAGTTCTGGGCAGTTCTAGTTTGTGATTTTATTCAACAAATTACTTTCGCTTTTGAATCTGGTGTTATTACTGGTTCTTGACTAATCCGGTTTACATTCTGGTTTCAATTAATTACATTTATTGTTCATTGTTTCTGATAGTAATTGGATTATTACTGAACTATTTTCATATCTATGTATTGTTTCAATTGATTGTTTCTGATCTGGAATTTATTGATCTTTTGTTGTACACCTCTTAATGTCATTTTCAATAGTTTTAAGAAAGAGCTTTCATTCAAATTTTAATACTTTTCATATTTGTGAATTTTTTTAAAAGTTCAATTCACCCCCCTCTACTCGGCCTAAACTTGTTTTTTTTCATACATTAATATCTAAGATCCTTTTTTGAAGCTTTTGAGGATTGTTTTTCTTCTTGACTATATTTTGGCACAGTGTATCCTCTCTTCTCTTGTATTATTCTTTTTAATAGTAGGATTTATATATTCGCTGGAAGAAGGTAGTCGTTAAGAGGTTGTTTATAACCGTTGAGGAACTTCAATTGTTATTTCATGCCTTCTTTGCATCCGATGAGCTCCAATTTGATTATCGCATTTAATACAACTTATGCATCTTTAAAAGCTTTTCTTCTATGTACAATATCCTGGATGTTTGGTAGCAGAACCTTTTTTACCATCACATGGTAAAAGTGCATATCGTACAAGGAAAGTAGCTGGTACAAAATTTTATGGTAGCTATGTCAGGAGAGTTGGTGGTCTTTATAGATTTAGCTCATACTCTAGGCGATATTTGAGGGTTGATACTTTGCATGAGTCTTCTTGAAGACCTATGTAGGAGGCAATCTCTGTAAAATAAACTTAAGCTTTAGGAATATTCTTTGATCTTGTGGTAGGTTGGAGTTTGCATTGAGCTTATTATTTGATTTCCTTTCTATTTGACATTCATCAATGCTTATCATATGAAGTGAAAGGTATTTTCGTTGTTTTTTCCTCTATTCTTCATTATTCTACTGACAAATATTGTTGTTGATAAGCAATTTCTTATTGTCTGTAAATGATGTGCTGATATGATTTAATCTTCCTCTTATCAAACTCAACTACGTACTTTGTTGGTTCAAACACTTAATCAAAATTACAGGGTGTTGAACTTTTTCCTTAACAACCAACGTTCTGACTCTTACACAAGAAGACCTAAATGCGTAGATGTTGACTCCAACTATCAGCTTAAGCATGATAACGATAGGGAGGGGAGGATGATCAAACCTACACAAAGGTTTGATATGTTGGCCTTATCAGCTATGAGTTGACAGTAGGTGAGGAGATAGATGGTTTAGAACCTAAAAGCTTTCAGGAGGCTATAAAAGGTGCAGAAGGTCAGTAGTGGCAGGTTGCCATAAAGAAGGAGATGAATTTCTGAGGAAGAATCACATGTGGACGCTTGTTAATCTACCAAGAAACCAGAAGGTGGTACGATACAAGTGGGTATTTAAGAAGAAAAGGGAATTCCAGGTATGGAAGGACAAAGGTTTGAGGATGGATTGGTGGTGAAAGGTTTTACACAGATGGAGGGGTAGACTATAATGAGATATTCTTACCTATTGTAAAACATTGTTCTGCAAGGATTTTGATGTGTATTGTTAACTAGTAAATTTGATGTTGAAACAGTTAGGCATGAAGACAACTTTTCTACATGGTATCTTGGACGAGATTATTTACATGTAGTAGTCTGAGGGGTTTGTTGAAGTGGAAGGTAAGGTATTTCTCTTTGAAAAATCATTGTATGGCTTGAAACATAGTCCAAGAGAATGGTACAAGATATTTTGACTTCTTATGGTAGATTGGGTTCTAGAGGAGTACATCCTCAAAAGAGAAGAAGAGTCTATGGTGTTCTTACTCTAATATGCAGACGATTTGCTTATAGCCAACCAATATAAAAATGAATTAGAGGAGCTCAAAGAAAAATTAAGCTTATAGTTTGAAATGAAGGATTTTGGTCCCATGGGGATGGATATACAAAAGGGACCAAATGGTTAGGTACTTATAGAAGGATGTTGAGATGTTTACAATGCATGAATCTAAACCTGAGGGAACACCTCTAGGACACCACTCAAAGCTCTTAGCTACCCAAGCTCCAAGTATTGAAGATGAAAGGTGGAAGATGAACTACCCCTTATGCTAATAGAGTTAGTAGCATTGTGCATGGGATGGACTGTAGAAGATTGGATCTAGCTCATGTTATTAGTGTTGTTAGCAGGTACATGGAAGATCCTAGATGAGCTCGTTGGGAGGTTTTGAAGTGATATCTAAATGGAACAATATCGTCTGGTGTGGTATATAAACTCTCTACCTATTGTGGGTGACATCAACTGTCTCGTGACAGAGGCCAGGTGGGCCAAGTCGTAATCGAATCGTGGTGTTTGGGTTGCTATGCTCCTAAGTAGAAAGACTTGTGCCCTAAGTATTGGATATAACTTTTAGTCTAGTGCTAAGCACTCAATCTAGCAATTGATATCAGAGTTAAGGTCACAAGCTCGACTCCTAGTAAGGCAATTGTTCCGAAGGAGATTGTTGCGAGTTGCACAATTGTCCTGTGGCGGAGGCCAGGTGGTTCGAGTCACAATTGAAGAGTTTGATTCCTAGTGGGACAATTGTTAAGGGAGAGATTGTTGCGAGTGGCATCAATTGTCCCGTGATGGAGGCCAGGTAGGCCAAGTCACAATCGAATTGTGACGTTTAGACTGCTACGTTCTTAAGTAAAAAGAGTTGTATCTTGACTAATGACCACACTACCCATAACAGAGTTACTATAGAAGGGTTTGTAAACACTAATTATGTATGGAATGTTGATATCAAAAAGTCACTTTGTGGAGTATCTTTTTACATTGTTTGGTAAAACAGTTTGCTGGAAAGCAAATTCAAAATGAGTGGTGGTTTTATCTACTATCCAAGTAGAGTATATTGTGCTCATAAAAAGGGGTGAATGATGCATTGTGGTTGAAGGGAATGATTGGAGAGTTGGATATTGTGTAAGACTGTGTGACCGTTCATTATAATAGTCAAAGTGTCATACATTTAACTGATCATCAGATTTACAAAGAGAGGACAAAACACATAGTCATCAAACTGCACTTTGTGAGAGACATTATTGAGTCTAAGGAGGTTGGGATTGAGAAGATAGCCCCGAGGGAAAATTCAACAAATGTCACTACAAGAAAAAAACTATTTAGACACCAAAATTAGCTACCAAATAAAATGATTGCTAATTGTAACCAAAATAACTACCAAATTAGGTTTGATTGCTAAATAACTACAAAATAAAAATAATGATTGCATTTAGTGACAAATTAAGTCAAGATAATTGGAATATAACATTAGCTACCAAGGTTAGCCACTTATATCATTAGATTCTAAATTGAATCTAATGGTATAAGTGACTAAAACCTTGGTAGCTAATGTTAGATACCAATTATCTTGACTTAATTAGTCACTAAATTCAATCATTATTTTTATTTTATAGTTATTTAGCAACCAATACCTAATTTGGTGATTATTTTGATCATAACTAGCAATCATTTTATTTGGTAGTTAAAATTGGTGTCTAAATAAATTTTTTTCTTGTAGTGTTTATTTACAAAGTCTTTGTCAATCAAAAATTTTATGATGCCTAAAGCTAATTATTTTATCGTTTGAGGACAAAGGAAAATCATAGTGAAAGTTCTTCCATAATTTACAATCAAGGTGGAGAATTGTGATGATTGGATCTAAATTATGTGGAAAAGACTATTTATTAAAGAACTTAGTTAGATGCTTAGACTCTTTGATGGAAGAGTGCAAAAGATAAATTACATCATCTAGTGCGTGTTTTTTTAAGTGCCTTAACGTTTTTTGTTTTGAAAAGTTTTTTGTTATTTCTTTTGTTTAGGTTCTATATATATAGAAACCATGTTGGTGTTAGAATATAGTATATTGCGAATAGATTACGTGATCCTTCAAAAAGAATATTTTCTCTGTGCTTCTTATTTTGTTATTCTTAACACCCCAAACACTTTGGATCAAGAAAATGGTAGTTATAATATTTCATTTTAAGGAAAAAAAACATTCATCTTTCCTAATTTTTTTTATAACACGTGTCTTCTAAATTTTAAAACAAACACTCACCTCTTATCTGTTTCTGTAAGTGGCATACATAATTTGTTATAAACTAACACCAATTTTGTTGTGTTAAGAAGAAACCAATGATTAAAAGAGTAGTAGTGAAAGAACAATGATTAAGTGTTACTTTCTTCTAATCCTAATTACTTGGTCTGATTTGATTGTGCAGTGGTGTAGGAACCATGGAGAATGTAAAATTTGTCTAATTATTGTGCCAAATCAGTAAAATCCACCACTCTATTCTACAGATTTCAAAGCTTTTTAGCAATAACATAGCTCAATTGTAGGTTTTAATCATTCAACTTCACTTGTGTTGGTAATTCAGCCATCAGCCAAATCTAATTGATTCTCTTTATCAAATTATCAAGTACATGTAAAATATGCCGAGCCAAGTACATGATGTGAAATCTTAAAAGGGTGAAAAAGATGAATAATGTGCTTTATTGAATAGATACTGGTGTGTGGTTACACTTTTATTGATTTAGACATACATGATATGACTTTTTAGTTTGTTCTATAAAAAATATTTGTAAATGATTAATTGTTATATAGGTAAAAATCTGTATGTTTGTTACCATCATAAAAAAAATGTAACCTTTCATTGTTAGTACGATAAATGTAATCTTTCATTGTACTTTTTTTTTTTTTAATTAGTAGAGGATGAATGTAATCATAGGAAACATGAATTTTTATTACGATATTTTAAGCATAATATTTTTATACAAAAAAAAAATATAAAACGATTGATAGGCTTATTCAAGTTTCTTTTTCTTCAACGATTGATAACCCATCCTCAATCTTGTCTGAAAAATTAGGCAACTTTGAATTATTTTCATAAAGACTAGAAGTAAGAGTCACCCTTATAGAGCACTAACAGATTATCTTTCTTTTACAAGAAAAGCGATAAAATAAAGTTACATTCGTTTTGTAGATTCAATAAGGAGAACCATTTTTAGAAAGGAACAACGCTAGTGTTAGCACTTTTTATATATATAATTGAATTCGAAACCTTAAATTGATTTCAAAGACTTTTGTTAAAAGTGGATTTTTCAAATGTCTTTTCAAGTGTTTCTTTGGTGGAGAATTTTTCCTTTATTAATATCGTTTTTGAATTTTTTTAGTTTATGGTTCTATAATTTATTTCAACAATTAATTTTTGTGTGTTTGATTTATTATTTGCACACCATCATAACGAAAAAGCATATGTGAAGATTGAAATGAACCTCGGGGAGTCTCTCACTAAAATTCAAACGCATTATTCATCTTTAATATTACTTAACATAAATTTAATTGCAAACTTTGTCGCACTAATATTAAGACCAAATTAATTACCACGCAATAACGTTGAAGATGAAAAGTAATAAACCAAAAGCGATTAAAGTTAAGAATTAATTACATTTGTTTTTTTGTAACATTCTGAGTCTAATTAATTGATGGTACGAACTTTTGAACTACATAATTTTTTTCCAATGTAGAACATTAATTGCCATGTGATATCAAAATCAAGGGCCAGATGAATATTTTATTCTTTACTATAAAGTACTATAAATTCACATGTGGTCCCCTCAAATAACTCGAGTCTATCAATTTGTGAGACATAATATTGCAATTGCATGAATAACATCTCTAATAACTTGCTCTCTACCACTTTTTCATTTTCCCATCCTCCTCTCTCTCTTCTTGTAAAACTTCTCTTTTTGTGCATCTTCTAAAGCTTACATGAACCTCCTCTAATAAACAATAGATACATGAGTACCTTAACCCTTTCAAATTCCAATGACAAGAATCGAATAAAAAGCGTTTGTGTGGTGTGGCTTTTGTTCTCGATAGTTGACAACATATGTTGCTCTAAGTTTGATTATACGTGAATCCCAAATTACACATGTGCAATGTCTACACTAGAACCCACTTCAATCCAAAAGGGGAACTATACATCACAAGACTAAGTAGTGGGGGCAGACAAATAGAATTGCACAAACCTTAGCTTTAACGTTGGGCAATCCAAATCATAGGAATTTGAACTTAGACCGTAACTCACACGAAGTTGGGACTAGTCAACATCTCTAGTCTACCACACCACGTGATAGTGGCTAGGTTTGGCTTATAATATTTTATCTATTTTTCATCTTTTTTCTACACAATCTTCCTCCTATCCTTGCGATGTTTGAGGATGATGTTCAAGCCCACCAAGAATTGACAAGGTAATAGTCCTCTTAACTCAAAAACCACTCAAGAATGGAAGTGAGAAGTCACAAATCGCTTCTCTCGTCAATAATCAAATGAACCCTTTTTTTAACATCAACACAACAAATCAAGGGCAAAAGAAAGTCTCTTAATTTCATGGTTGATCATTAGGTTATATACTCTTACTTTGGTATAGTTATGTATTTACTTTTACGGCGAAGGAGAAAAAATTCCAAACATTTATCATGGATCATGATCTAAGTAAGCATCTTGATTACAAGCTAGAAGGAGAGAAGAAAGGTAGAAATAGTCGAAAGTTTGTAAAGAGAATCAACCATTCATTTGATTTTGTGAGTTTATTACTTGAACTTATATATTGTGACACACATGATGGTCTTAGACACTAACATATACCAAATTCTGCCTAGTTAACTTTTAAAACCATTTCAAAAGAGAAAACTTTAAGCCAACCCAAGACTTGACAACACACTTGGTTTCTTCATTCTTCCACTCACTCCATCCTTGTGGCAGTGAAAACAAAATTTAAGAAACAAACAAAACAAAAGATGTTAGTCATTAAAGTTGTGATAACCAACAAAATGAAAGAAGAAACAAGTTGTAGTAGTAGTGAAAGAACCTTGAGTGGTGGTGCATGATGAATGAATACAAGTTGAAGAACTTTTGTGGGGTGTTTTATGAGATTCAACCAAATATGAAGGGAAAAAGCAAAGGTGGAAGGTTCCATTGTGAAGGGTGTGTGGAAAGAAGCCATGAAACTCAGGATGGATAGCGCAAGAGAAGATCAAAGAGGCAAAGGAAAGAAAGAGAAGAAAGAAAAGATGAGTAATGACCATCCATGGCGCTATCCCTCCTGAGCTTTACAGATTCTTCCACACTAAAAAACAAGAGCACAACAGCACAAGGTGCAGCTAATAACCCTTTTAAAAAAGCTAGCTTGCTAGCTAGCTACCATTATGTGACATTAAATGCTTCTGATACATTGTGGGGAGGGACGTAGCAGAGGTATTTATAGAAGCAGAGAAGGGGACGTGGGAAAATTCAGACACAATACAAAATGAAAAAAAAAAAAAAGTTAAAGAATTTCTAACAAGTTTCAAAATAAAGAAAAACTAAAATGCGTTCTCTCATGCATAGTGTTCACTGTTCACTATACTTATATTAAAAATGATGTTTGATGTTGTTTTCGTTTTAGGAGACATAATAATTCATTATGTTTTTTTTTTTTTTTCAATTATGCTTGAATAAAATGTAAAAGCGCGAGACAGGGAGAGGTATTACTGACAAAAATTAATTTTCAAACAATATAAATATCATTTTAAACTATATTAATAATATTTTCTTTGATAAATTGAGGAAGTGGATCTTATTGTTAAAATTAGAGGAAGTGTTTTTTCTAGTACTCATCTTATAATATTTAGATTTAGTTATTTTCTGTTTTTTAACATGATTTATCGTATAAAAACAATATTGTGCATTTTACAGTTGAGCACTTGATGTAAGAGACTTTTATGGCATACTTGAATCTTATTCATCAAGTCATAAGATACTAACACCTTCTCGTGGCCTTAATTTTGATAAGTTTAATTTCAATTTGATTATCTAAATTAAAAAAAAAAAGTTTGTTGTCATATATTAGAATATTTGTGTCCAACTAACTTGGTCTTTACATTAAATTATCATAATAACTTGGTCAACTTTGTAACATGTGATGAAGGGTGAGAAATAACTCATCAAATAGATGTCTATCACCTTAACTGAAAGTATTTATAAAGAATTAATTTAACCTAATAAATACAAGACACTAACACGTGTAACTCATTTGGTTATGTCATGTGTGGATTGTTGTAAACTTAAATAAAAAATTAATCTAATAAAGACATTTTTAAAAATAATACGATTTTTATATTTACGAGATTAAACTAAAAAAATGAGAAGTAAAGGTATATATTTTGTAAACTTCTTAAGTAACTTTTTGTTACATAGCCTTAACAATAAATACTTTTGTTTTCTTTTTTTAACTTTATTTCAATTTTGATCTTTATGGTTAATTTATATTGGTTAAATAATGAATTTTTCTATTAATGATATGTTATCCCTTAATATGTATCTTTTGTGATTTTTCCCTGGTGTTCAATAAAGTCTTACAAGTTCTTAGTGATTTTTTTTCTTATAAAACGTTTATCTATAAATTAGTTACTAAAGGGTCAATTATTTATTAAGTGATTAAGAGTAGAAAAAATAATACATGTAATTTTTAAATATTTTGTCAAAAAAAATCAATATAATGTAGATAATATTATTTTTGTGTATAAGTTGGATGACATTGTAAACTTTTTCTAGAAATTTAAGTATTGATAAGTAAGTATAGAGTATTATTTGAAGGATCATATTCATGAATTCAGTGAATCACAAATTATGAGACAATCCATACAAAAAACTTGATGTGACAAAACTTTAACATAATAAATTTGTTGATCTTTATTTATATATATTATTCATCCTACTCATTTTTATCATTTTTATTGAGTGTGAATCTCCAATAATTCTTAATTTCATATTTAAAATTCTCACATTATTTAATTTTTTTACATTTATATACAAAATTCATAGAGGATAAAAATCAATAAATAGAGTTTTTTATTTTTTTCTAGGATTCTTTTATCTTGTTTGGGTTTCCTAATCATAAGGTTGAAAGAAAAACAATCCAAAATCTAATTAAAGAAAAGCAATACTATTTATCCCATATTGATTATTTTTTCTTCAAACAACATAACTTTTTCTCAAATCCATTTTAATTGGAAAGAAATAGATGACAATTCTAATGGAAAGAAGGCATCTATAGGTAGAGAATATTTAGAAAATACAAATGTTATTCTTATTTAATCCCTCACATAATTAAAAGTTAAGTATTTAGAAAATGTAAAACGGTAAAGTATTTACTAGCATTAAGCAGTAGGAAATGGACATATTTTGATCAGGTGGTTGCTTGGTTGCGTAGATGGGTGGGTCTAAGTTATTTCCAATTTCACACTGTGTCTTGCTTTTGTCCTTTGAATACCCCTGCCGACTCCAATACAGTCCATACTTTCTTCCCCATTCAACCATACGTACGGCTTTTCAACTTTGAATTTAATTACAATTATGAACTCTTTTCATCACTTCCATTCTCAATTTTGGGTAACACAACATGCTTTCTACCAATTCCCCCTCTTCTTGTCCTTCCCTTGCTCCCTCTTTTTCATGAATCAAAACCCTATCATCATATGTCTATTTTTTTTTTTTTTCACCACTCTACTTTTCAGACACTAACTCTACATTATTATATTCTCCATTTACCCCCTTTTATATGCCCAACGCTTTTCTTCTTTTTCTTGCATTGTTTATAAACTTCTTCCTATTAAATGTATCCATGGTGCCAAGTATTTGATTTGTGTAACTAACTTAGGGTTTAGGATGATCTAGTGGATCACTTTTGATAGACTTTTTTTTCCTTTTAATTATATCTTTATTCGTTTACATAACTCAAAATCAAAATTTTACTTAAGAGGATGAATATTAGAGTTGTTAAAATGAACTTATTTAATGATAAGATGATAAAAAAAATACATTTACATCGGATTCAAGAAAGAAAGTAAAAGAAAAAAAAAGGAAATAAGATACAAGGAAAACAAATGAAGTTTCAAACAGAAATATACATAAGAAAAAAAAAAAAAAAAAAAAAAAAAAAAAAAAAAAAAAAAAAAAAAAAAAAAAAAAAAAAAAAAAAAAAAAAAAAAAAAAA